>Ga0315910_10000116_pt1 | contig 101194 bp, 83 predicted proteins | sample EdamamesoilMG_FD_204470 | JGI IMG/M metagenome (GOLD analysis project Ga0315910, IMG submission 204470) | Garden soil microbial communities collected in Santa Monica, California, United States - Edamame soil | ecosystem: Environmental > Terrestrial > Soil > Garden | place: USA: California...
CACTCGGCTGTTCGAATCGCTGTGGCAGTACCGCGCCGAGGCGGACACGCCGGAAGGCCGGCTGCGGCCCCACTTCGGGCTCGGTCTCTACATCGTCCGGCTGATCGCCGAATTCCACGGCGGCAGCGCCCGCGCAGCCAACCTTCCCGACGATTCGGGCGCGATCTTCTCCGTCCGTCTGACCCGCTGATTCCGAATCGGGCGACGCGTCACATCCAGCCGACGCGACCTTGGCCGATATGTTCCTCGTGAGGCGAGAATGTCGCGCGCTTGAGACATTGTGGCGCGACGGTTTCGGCGTATGATCCTGCCCTTAGCGACCGGCGAAGCGATGCCAAGTAGCTGATTCGGCAGGTACAGACAGCAGGTTTGAGTCGGTTGATGATTGTTAGTGTCCCGCAGTGCATCAGTAACTGATGCGTGGAGAACACAACGGTTTCGACGATATAGAAACATAGGATTTGCTCACGGGCACGGGTCCAGTCGGTAGCTGATTACGGCTACTGGCGGGGGCGACAAAAGCGTGGATCGACACGCGGGCTTGCGTGATTAGCCGGAGGCCGAAAGGCCACCAACGCTCCAGCCGAAACATATTTTGCTCCGTGTAGTCGACTTGCTCGGCTGACAGCGATTACCTAAGTCGACGACGACAAACTAACAAGCCCCGCTCTGCGGGGCTTTTTTTCGGCCGGAAAATGAGGAATGTCCCCATTTTCCCCGGCGACGCACTAGCTAGACTGCGTCGCGATGCGTTCACCCACGCTATCGCTCATCTTGTTAGCCGCCTGCACGGCGCTCACCGGCTGCTCGCGCGAAGTCACGCGCCAGCAGGTCGCCGAGTTCATCGACGCGGCGGACGACGCGGCACGCAAGCGCTTCGCGCCGGAGATCTGCGAGCTGCGCGGCAAGGACTTCACGCTGGATCTCACCTTCCACGGCCACGAGGGCCGCGCGCCCAGCGAGCTGCAGATCACGCGCAAGTTGTACTGCCAGCAGGCCGGCCAGTTCTCGCGCCTGCGCCAGTACAAGCTCGAGCGCAAGTCGCTCGACATCCACCTGGCGGTCGATCGGCGCACCGCGACCGTCACCGCCGAGTACGTCGAGACCATGCCGTACTACGAGCCCGGCATCGTGCCCTCCACGCCCGACGACTTCAGCCGGTTCCAGATCGTCGAGTCGCGCGATGAATCGGTGGTGGGCCTCGAAGACGGCGACCTGCGATTCCTGCGCACACGCGCCGAGGCGCACCAGTCGCTGATCGGCAAGGACCACGTGCAGCTGCCCTATGACTGATTTCCGAGGCTGACATGCGAGCACTCGCCGGTCCCGCGATGTTGTTGATGGTGTTCGGTGGCCTCGCGGTCTACAGGCTCGCGGACAAGGACGACGCGCCATCGCGCGCCTGGACCGAACTCGAGCTGGCCGCGGCGGACTCCGCGCACACCGGCACCTGTTACTCGCTCAGCACCGTGCTCATCGCCAGTGGCGCGAATCGCAACGTGGTGCGCACCTGGAGCCGTGCCGACGAGGACAATGACGACGAGTGGACGCTGCTGCTCGAGGACGTGGTCCAGGGTCCCAACGGCCCGGTGCGCGTGTTCCAGGAATTCACCTTCGCGCGCCATGGCCAGCAGTTGTGGCTCACCGCGGTCGACGCCTCCGAAGGGATTTCCACCCGCATCCCGCACAGCATCGACCGGTTGCTCGATGGACCTCACGGCATGCGGTCCACGCCCGTGGATCGTTGCCGCGCCGCTGGCGCCAGTGGCTATCTGTTTCCGCCGAAGGATTAGCGCGCGCGCGCGGATGTGTGGCATCTTGCGCGCCATGCCCCGTCAAACAATCGCGTGCTTCGCGCTCGCGCTGTCGGCTTCGTTGTCCGCGCACGCACAGCAAGTCATCCCGCTCTGGCAGAAGGGTGCGCCCGGCTTCGAATCGCGACGTGACGAGCCCGAGCAGCACCAGGACTGGTGGTACAAGAACATCCACAATCCCTCGCTCACGGTGTTCATGCCGGAGAAGGGCAAGGCCAACGGCACGGCCGTCATCGTGGCGGCGGGTGGCGGACATCGTGAGCTGGTGTTCAATCCCGAGGGCGTGGAACCCGCGCAATACCTGGCAAGCCTCGGGATCACCGCCTTCGCGCTCAAGTACCGGCTGTTCCGCGAGCCGGGTTCGAAATACACGATCGACAACACCGCCGAGGACATCCGCCGCGCCATGCGCACGGTGCGCGCCCGCGCCGGTGAATGGGGCATCGATCCGCAACGCATCGGGGTCATGGGCTGGTCGGCGGGCGGTGAAGTCGCGGCGCTCGTGGCCTATCCACCGGCCGGCGGCGATCCGAAATCCAGTGACCCCATCGAGCGCGTGGGCGCGCGACCGGATTTCCAGATCCTGATCTATCCCGGGCCGCTGGGGATTCCCGACAAGATCCCGCGCGACGCGCCGCCGCTGTTCCTGCTCGGCGCGGCCGACGATGAATACGTGGCGAACGTGCTGTTCGATCTCACCCGCAAGTACCACGAAGCCGGCGCGCCGCTCGAAACGCACATCTACGCGCAGGGCAAACACGCCTTCAACATGGGGCAGCGCTCGGAGTACGTCAGCATCAAGCGCTGGCCGGCGCGACTGTCCGAGTGGCTGGAAGACCGCGGCTACCTGAAGGCGGCGCACTGATGGACTTCGACCGCACGCCGGCGGCGCTGTCGATCCTCGGGCTGATCGTGGTGATCAGCGGGCTCGGCCTCATGGCCGCGCCGCGCATCATCGAACGCAACCTGCTGCGGCCCTACTACATGGTGCGCGAACGCGCCTGGTCCACGCTGATCACCTGCGGGTTCGTGCACGCCGACTTCGGGCACCTGCTGTTCAACTCGCTGACGCTGTATTTCTTCGGGCCCGGCCTCGAACGCCGCATCGGCACCGGCCGCTTCATCGCGCTGTATTTCATCGGCCTGCTGATCAGCAGCCTGGGCACCGTCTACAAGCAGAAGGACAATCCCGAGTACCGCTCGCTCGGCGCCTCGGGCGCCATCCTGGCCGTGCTGTTCGCATACATCGTCTATTACCCGACGAACATGCTGTACCTGTATTTCGCGGTGCCGGTCCCGGCCGTGCTGTTCGCCTTCGGGTATCTCGCCTACACCTGGTGGGCGTCGAAGAACGCGCGCGACCGGATCAACCACGATGCGCATCTCGACGGGGCGCTCACCGGCATGATTTTCGTGGGCCTCACGGACAACGCCGCCTGGGTGCGCGCCTTCCGCACGGTCGGCGACGTGTTCAATTGATCAGAACCAGGAATAGTTGAACGACACCGAGATGCGTTCCGCCTCGGTGGGATTCGGCGCCACCTCGTGGCGCAGCCAGCTCTCGAACAACACCAGGTTGCCCTGCTCCGCGGGCACGGTGACCCATACCTGGTTTTCGCGCCGGGCGCGCGGCTTGCGGGGCGGAGCGGCCATGAAGCGGTCGAGGCGCGGATCCTCGAACTTGAGTCCCGAGCAGCCCTGCGGCGTGCGCACGTAATACGTGCCGCTGATGCTCGCGAGCGGATGCAGGTGCAGTCCGTGCACCACGTGGCGCGCCATCACGTTGACCCAGCAGTCCGTCATCACCAGCTTGCGCCCCGTGAGATCGAAATCGAGCGCGCCCGCGAAGCGCCGCACGTGGGTGTCGATGCGCTTTTCCAGCTGCGCGAACGTAGGAGACATCTGGTGCAGGCGCGACACCGAGCTGTAGGAGGTGTATCCCCCCGGATAGTTAGTCCTGGACCAGACGCGTCCGCCACCGTCCTCCACCGCGAGCTGGCGGCACTCGCGCAGCAGCCGGGAATTCAGCGTGTTAGTCGAGCGCGGCGCGAGCTTCGCCACGTAGATGCGGGTGGGAAACAGGGTTCTGACTGGCATGTGAGGAGCATAGGACGGCGGGTGCACGTCTGGCGAGCCGCACCGTATACTTCGCGTCCCTTCCACCAAGGACGAGTCTCATGATCAAAATCGTGATGTTGGGCGCGCTGCTGCTCGCCGCCGCGGCGCAGGCGCAGGAAACCGGCAAGAGCTCGGTCAACGTCCACAAGCTCACCAAGGCGTGGGAAACCGATGCGACGCTCAAGACGCCGGAATCCGTGCGCTTCGATGCGGCCCGCAAGGTGCTGTACGTCTCCAACATCGACGGCGAGCCGTGGGCCGCGGACGGCAAGGGTTCCATCGCCAGGGTGGGCCTCGATGGCAAGGTCATCGCGCCCGAGTGGGTCACCGGCCTCGACTGCCCCAAGGGACTGGCGCTGTCGGATGACGGCAAGTGGCTGTACGCCGCCGACATCGGCGGCATCGTGGTCATCGACATCAAGGCCGGCAAGATCAAGAAGAAGATCGCCATCCCCGAGGGGATCCAGCTCAACGACCTGGTGAACGACAAGGGCACGTTGTACGTGTCCGACTCCAAGGGCAAGAAGGTCTACGCCGTGAAGGGCAACAAGGTCGGCGTCCATCTCGACGAGAAGGTCCTCAAGGGACCGAACGGCCTGTTCGTCCACAAGGGCGTGCTCTACGTGCTCGACGACAACAGCCTCAATCGCGTCGAAGCCGACAAGTCGCTGACCAAGCTCGCGACCGACATGCCGGGCGGCGCGGACGGGCTCGAGAACGTCACCGGTGGCGATGATTTCACCGTGACCGCGTGGAGCGGCGCCGTGTGGTACGTGAACAAGGACGGCTCGAAGGAGCTGCTGTTCGACGGCAAGGCCGAGAAGACCAACACCGCCGACACCGGCTGGGACCCGGCCACCCGCACGCTCTACGTGCCGACGTTCTTCAAGAACACGGTCGTCGCCTTCAAGGTTGAATAGTTAGATCGCGGCGGGGCGCCCGTGCATTCACGGGCGCTCCGCTTCGCGCGGAACCGGCCGCGGGTTGTGAGGCGCTGGTGCCCACGGTAATGCCCTAGGCGGAACGGAAACCGCGCTCCCCGCCTTTCAGACCCGATCCAGAAATATCTATTTCGCCGCGGTGAGAATGGGTCCACACTCCTTGCGGGCCGGAGGTGGTCGAAGGGGGTTCCAACAACAGTAATCCCCGCCACTGCCGACACCTGATAAGGGAGTCGAGCGTCCGAAAGGCGCCCCGCGCGCATGAGTCCAGAAAACCCCGACATCGAAAGGCCGGAAATCAGCGATCAGCGACTGCGCGCGGCGCTGGCTGCGTCGAACCTCGGGCTGTGGGACTGGAACCTGGTCACCAACAGGGTCTTTGCCGACCGCATCTCCTGCCACTTCCTTGGCCTCGGCGATGAGGACAATGTTTTCCCCGTCGAACAGCTGGCGAAGCTTTGCCACCCGGACGATCTCAAGGCGTTTGGCGTGGCCGTAGGCGACGCCCGCGTGGGGCGCGCCGCGGCCATCCGCGTGACCTATCGCACGCAGCACTCCGACGGCCGCTGGGTGTGGATCGAAACCTGCGGCAGTGTCACCGAGCGCGACTCCAACGGCCTGGCCACGCGCATGACCGGCACGCATGCCTGCATCACCGACCGCAAGCAGGTCGAGGGTGCGCTGTCCAACACGCTGCGGGTGCTGCACACGCTGCTGGAAACATTGCCCATGCCGGTGGTCATGCGCGACATGGATCGACGCGTCACGCTGGTCAATGCCGCGTGGGAAGAGATGACCGGCGTGAGTCGCGACTACATCGTGGGCAAAGAGCTCTCGGCGATGCCCAATCGCCCGCCCATCCGGAATCTGCGCGAAACGGACGACCAGGTGATCGCCACCCGCAAGTCGGTTCGCTACGAAACCACGGTGCAATCGAGCGACGGAACGATTTTCAACGTCATCGTCGCCAAGACGCCGCTGCTCGCGGAGGACGGCGCCATCACCGGCCTCGCCTCGGTGGTCACCGACATCACCGAACAGCGGCGCGCCACGGAGATGATGGAGCGCGCGCGCGTGGCGGCCGAATCGGCGATGCAGGCGAAGTCGCGCTTCCTGGCCAACATGAGCCACGAGCTGCGCACGCCGCTCAACGGCGTGGTCGGCATGGCCTCACTACTCGAGAACACCGCGCTCGACAGCCGCCAGCGCCGGTTCGTGCGCACGCTGCGCTCCTCGGCCGAGGCGCTGATCACGCTGATCAACGACGTGCTGGACCTCTCCAAGGCCGAAGCCGGCAAGCTGCAGCTGGCCGAGGGGCCGATCGAGCTGCGCCGCGAGCTCGAGCAGGTGGTGGGGCTGTTCAGCGGCCGCGCGCACGACAAGCGCATCGATCTCGCCGCGCACATCGGCCGCGGCGTGCCGGCGATCGTCCAAGGCGACGCGTTGCGCCTTCGGCAGGTGCTCGGCAACCTGATCAACAACGCCCTCAAGTTCACCGAGACTGGGGCGGTGCTCGTGTCAGTGACCGCCGCGCCCGGCGCCCGCCAGGGGCTGGAATTCTCGGTGACCGACAGCGGCATCGGCATTCCCGCCGACGAGCAGCAACGCATCTTTGGCGCCTTCGAACAGGCCGACGGCAGCGTCACGCGCCGCTTTGGCGGCACGGGACTGGGCCTCGCGATCTGTCGCCAGCTGGTCGAGCTCATGCACGGCACCATGCATCTCACCAGCGAGCCCGGGCGTGGCAGCCGCTTCTCGTTCACGATTCCCGTGGACCTGTCGTCCGCGGCGGCCGCGGCCGCGCGCGCACCCGCCGCCGATCGCGCGGCCCTCATCGTCGGGCTCCACCCGGTGATCGAGGCCGCCGCGCGCGAAGCGCTGTCCGGCGAATGCGCGCTGGTCGCGAGCGCCGACTCGATGCCACTTGCGCTCGAGGCCTTGCGTCAGCTCGGTACACAGGCGAAGGCCGTACGCGTGGTGCTCGAGTCGCGCGGCGTGGGCAACATCGAGCAGGCCGTGAGCACGCTGCGCGCCGCCTCGGGCTCGCGCCAGGTCGAATTGATCGTGCTGCTGCCGCCCGATGCCGAAGCGCGTCCGCTCGCCGGCGCCACGCGTACGCTGATCAAGCCTTTGTCCACGCCCGACCTGCTCGAGGCCATCTCCACGCCCGACGCCGCGCACTCCATGAGCGTGCGCGCGTTGCCGCCGCGCGGCTCACGCGGCCGCGCGCTGGTGGTCGAAGACAACATGGTGAACCAGGAGATGGCGCGCACCATGCTCGACATGATGGGCTTCGACGTGATCACCGCGCCCAACGGTCACGAAGGCGTGATCGCCGCCACCGATCCCACGCTGGTGCTGATCCTCATGGATTGCCAGATGCCGGTGATGGACGGACTCGCCGCGGCGCGCGCGATCCGCGCCGGCGAACCCGCGGGCCGGCACGTGCCCATCGTCGCGCTGACCGGCAATGCCATGCCCGGCGATCGCGAGGCCTGCGTGGCCGCGGGCATGGACGACTATCTTGCGAAACCTTTCTCGTTGACCGCGCTGCGCAACACGGTCGACAAGTGGACCACCGGCAAAGTCAGCGCGGTCCCGAAATCCGGCGCGCATGTGCCGAGATGATGGCGATGGTCGAGACGTCTGAATCGAACACGCAGTAGAGGCCCTGCGCCTCCTGCGGCGGATCGCCGACGAAGCTGTCGCCCGCCTTCCACATGAAATCCGCGTTGTGCGTGCGGCCCGCGCCGCCCCAGGCCCAGAAGTTGGAGCCGGCAATCGCGTCGCCCGCGGCCGCACGCCGCGCCAGCAGTCCGTAGATGGCCGTGTAGAAGCGGTCGCGATACTCCGTCTTCGACGCGGGCTCGAACGCGCCCAGGTCGCGGTTGATGCCGAACTCCTCGAGCACGATGGGTTTCCCGAGCTTGTTGGCCGCGTCGATGTGCCAGTTGAGATAGTCCTGCATCTTTGCCCACGCGCCGTCGTAGGTGGCCTGCGGCTTCTTCGGATCGAACCAGCTCCAGTTGGGCGCCCACATGTGGAAGGTCAGGTAGTCGACGTTGGATGTCTTGTGCGCGGTCTCGAACAGCTCGCGCGAACCGGCGGTGCCCATCCAGCCTTCGTTGCCCGTGCTCACCAGTTGCCTGATGCCCAGCGACTTGAGGTACGCGGCGGTGGAATCTATCCACTGGATGAAGTTCGGAAAGTACTTGGCGTTGCCGTCGGCGCCCGGGCGCGGCTCGTTGGCGAGCTGCCATGACATGATGGTCGGGTCCGCGGCATAGGCACGGCCGTTCACGCTGTTCCTGCGTTCGACCAGCTTGCGGATCGCGTTGCGGAAGGTTTCCTGGCCCTGCGCATCGCGGTAGAACGATGCGGAGTTCTCCATGAAGCCGTTCCAGTCGCCGGTGAGATCGGGATCCATGGCCGGCTTGCCCGTGGTCCAGCTCACGTAGGCCGCCATGCCGCCCGACCACTGCCAGAAATTGTTGAGGTACAGCACCGCCTTCATGTCGCGCCGGGCCATCTCGTCGAGCAGGAAATCCAGCCCCTGCCACAGGGTCTCGTCGATTTCCTTCGGACTCTGCAGCACCACCGGCGTCACCGAGCGCTTGAGCGTGCTGGCCTCGGAAATCGCCAGCACCCGCAGGTTCAACACTCCCTGCGCCGCGAGCTGGTCCAGCTCCCGGGTGAGCCGCGCGCGATCGCCGGTGTTGCCGGGTGAACCCAGGTACATGCCATACCAGAGGTTGGCGCCCGCGAAGTAATAGGGTTTGCCGTCCAGCTCGAAGTGCCGGCCCTTGACGCTGACGAAGCCGGACTGCGCGGGCGGCGTGTTTGCCGGCGGGGGAGCTTCGGCGAGAGGGGTTTCCGGTTTGGAAGACTGGGCGCAGGCGGCGAGACTCGCGGTCATGAAGAACGCAAGCAGCGAAGAGGCGAAGTTCTTGTGGCTTTTCATGGCGCGCGCAGTCTAACCGCGGCACGCGCATCGCGACTATGCTCGGCGCATGAACCGGACGCTCATCGTGATCGGCGGACTGATCCTGCTCGCGGGCCTGTTGTGGAAACCACTTTCCGCGCTGCCCTTGTTCAAGCTGCCGGGAGACATCGTCATCGACCGGCCGGGCATGAAGTTCTTTTTCCCGATCACCACGATGCTGCTGATCAGCGGCGTCGTGTCGTTGATCCTGTGGCTGTTCCGCAGGTGATTGGTCCCTGAAGACCAGCCGGGACGTTCCGGGCAACTCGGTGGCGGTAGCGTGTGAGTAGTGTCATGGGAACACGCCCGGCCAGCCCTCAAGGTGGGAGCAAACTAACAAGGTTGGGAGCGGCGGAAAATTGCCCGCGCAGGACGAGACCGGTACGGCGCAGTCCTACCGGCGCGCTGGAACACTCATGGAGCGATTTCGTCTAGCGCGCCAATCCGAGCAGCAGGCTCGCGGCGAGCAGGAACAAGACGGTGTAGGTTGCGGGCAAATACGAAATCGAACTTGATGTCACTTCATCGACCCCGGTGGTGATGCGCCCGGCGCTTCTTCAGGAGCGTTTCGGTACGCGTTTGGAACGATTCGAGAGAAAGTGTCGCCGCGGATGAGCTTGCCGACAACCGGGCCCGCCCGTAGGCGCACGCAAAAGCGAGACTTTTTCCCGCTATATCCTTTTGGCGCATTCCCCCGATTCGGGGCCGCGGTTGGTGCGATCCGCATGCCGCAGCCGCGAAACCCCCGCCCGCCGCCCGTACGGGTTCGCCTTTAGAGGTAGAGTCACGCAAAGGGGGGCGAACTTGATCGAAATTCAGCGCGCGACCCACACGCGCCATTGGGTGCTTGCGTTCCTGGTCGCGCTGGCGATGGTCACTTACCTCGACCGTGCCTGTCTGGGCGCGATGATGCCGGCCATCGCGGCGGAGTTCCGCCTTGATCCCCGGCAAGTGGGCTGGGTGTTCATGGCATTCAGCCTGTCGTACGCGTTGTTCGAAATCCCCACCGCGCGCTGGGCCGATCGGCGCGGCGCGAAGTCCGTGCTCACGCGCATCGTGGGCTGGTGGTCGATGTTCACCATCGGCACCGCCACGGCCACCGGCTACCACTCGCTGCTGACCATGCGCTTCCTGTTCGGCGCCGGTGAAGCCGGCGCCTGGCCCTGCGTGGCCCGCGCGATGTCGCGCTGGATTCCAAGACGCTCGCGCGGCACCGCCAAGGGCATTTTCTTTGCCGGCGCCTACGCCTCCGCCGCACTCACCACCGCCATCGTCACGCCGCTGCTGGCGCACATGGGCTGGCGCACGATTCTCGTGGCTTTCGGCTGCGTCGGATTCGTGTGGATCATCGCCTGGCAACGCTGGTTCCGCGACGAACCCACCGACCATCCGGCGACCAACGATGCCGAACGAGCGCTGATCCTCGCCGACCGGCCGCGCGAGGCGCCGCATCCGCGTGGCTGGGCGTTCTGGCGCGGGTTGTTAGGGCGGCGCAACGTGTTGTTGCTGTGCGTCGCCTACATGCCGAACTGCGCCACGTTCTACTTCTGCATTTCGTGGCTGCCGACGTATCTCACCGAGCGCCATGGCTTCAAGGCCGGCGACCTGGGGCTGGTCGCCGCGTTGCCGCTGGCATTGGCCATCGTCACGCAGTTCCTGGGCGGGTTCGTCTCGGACCAGATCGCGAAGCGCCATGGACTCGCGGCCGGGCGGCGTGTACCCGCCGCGGTGGGTTACCTGCTCGCGGCGGCATGCATCTTCGCCGCCAGCGGCGCCGACCGGCCGGTGACGGCTGCCGTGCTCATCGCCCTCGCGGTCGCCAGCTGCATGCTGACCACGGCGCCCTCGTGGAGCACCTGCGTGGACATCGGCGGTGAGCATTCGGCGACCGTGAGCGCGACCATGAATACCGCCGGCCAGATCGCCGCCATCGTGAGTTCACCCGTCGTGGGTTACTCGGTGGCGTGGTTCCACGACTGGAACCTGCCGTTCCGGTTGTTAGGCGGTCTGTTCCTGGTGGGCGCGGTGTGCTGGCTGTTCGTGGATCCGCGCCAGGCGGTGTTCGGCGACGCGCAGGCGCGCGACGCCGCGGCGGCCGAGCCCGCCCGCGCATGACGAACGATCACACGTAGGTTTCGGTCTGCGAGGTCGGCGAGATCGCGTGCGGCTCGTAGCCCTTCGCGTAACGCAGCGTCTGGCCGGTGATGTCCTCGCGCACCGCCGGCTTGCGCGCGATGCTCACCGTGTTCTCGATGTGGAAGGTCACGCCGTCGCGCGTGAGCTCGAGCGACTTCACGCCCGCGTACGGCAGCGGAATGCGCTTCGCGCGGCAGTAGCTGATGATGGCCGCGGCGATCGTCGAAAAATTGAAGTGATGCCAGTCGACGATGTGCGTGGGCGCCGAGCGCACCGCGACGTCGAAGCCGTCGCCATGTTCCGCATCGCGCACGAACTCGGCCTGCAGCACCTCGCCGCGCGACAGTGGCCCGTGCGACTTGCTGTCGAAATGCAGCAGCGCTTCGAGCACCGTATCGACCGGCAGCACGAGCTTTCTCGACTCTTTTATTGTGAGCGCAACCACGATGCCATCCTATGCAGGCCCCGGGAAACACCTAGTGCTGGTCGACAATAATCCGCATGTCAAATCGGATTCGTGCGGAATCCGCGCGGAAGTTGTGAGGCCAGTCACAGGCGACGGAACGTTACTGCCTTTTCGGGGAGGTGGCCATGAGATCGAGGATCGCGTCGCGCACGTGGTCGAAATGGCGGCGCTCACCGGGTGACACCGATTTACCAGATCACCCGACTCGTTATCCTTGAATCACATTCCTTGGTACACGGCCGTGGTCACCGCACGTTCCTGGTGCCTAACAATTGCGCACACTGCCGTGCCGGCGCAGTTTCGGGCGCATGAAGACTTCAACCATTCAACGCATCCTGGCGCTGCTCGGTTATGTTTCATTCCTTGCAGCCGCGCCCGCCCTCGCGCAAATGGGCCCCATCCAGCCGGTGCTCGTGACCGACGGCAAGATCGAATACCCGCACGATCGGCCTGACATCGGCGATTTCTCGGTGCCGGTCGACGTCAACGTCGCCGCGAATGGAAGCGTCACCAAGACAGTCATCAGCAGCTCGAGCGGCAACGAGCAAGCGGACAAGCTCGCCGCCGACTTCATGCGCCAGCGAAAATTCCTGCCGGCCATCGACAAGAACGGCAAGGCCGTGGCGGGCCTCGTCAAGGTCAACGTCAACATGTACAAGCGCAGCAACCGCAAGGTGGTGCGCGTGACGGTGAAACCGCCGCCGGTGGCACAAGAAGCGCTGCGCCTGCAGACCCTGATGTGCGCCGATTTCCTCTGGGAGATCGACCGCATGGACAAGGAAGCCGGCACCGGCGACATGAGCCTCGAGGTCATGCCGTACACCTCGGCGCGCATGTACATGGAACAACGCAAGGTCCCCGACAAGCTCGAAGAGAAGTTCTGGGACGAATGGCCGCGCGCGCTGCAGAAGGTCGTCGATCGCTGCGAGAAGGACCAGACCCGCATGTTCTTCAGCGAGGTACTGATCCCGACGCTCGACGGCGTGATGCCGCCGCAGACGGCCACCGCCTCGGCACGATGAAGTTTCCGCGGGACCGCGCCGTCAATTGACGGCGCGCGTCCTCGATGCTTCTACTCAGCCGCCGCCGGCTCCGCGGGACGCGGGTTGCCGCCGTCGATCAGGAAGCGCCAGCCGTCCGCCGTGCGCAGCCAGACCGTGAGGTACTTGCTCGGAAAGCGCTGCTCGGGTCCGCCGATGCCGAGAATGAAAGTGCCGTGGCCGATCGTCCACGCGAGATCGCCGCTCGCCGCCGCTCCCGATCGCAGCGGATGCCAACGAAGTGACTGATCCGGCGTCCAGCCGCCAAATGCCTCGTTGACACCCGCGCGATTCCAGAAGACGTCCGTGTTGGTGACCACGATCGCGGCATCCGCGGCGTACGCGTCGAATGCCATGGAATAGCCCTGGGCGAGACTGAGATCCGCGAAGCGCGCGTCGGCGATGCTCGCGCCCAGCGCATGGGCTTCGGGGTGACCGGCGGCGCGCACGCCCGGCTCTCCATCGAGGATGAGCGCGTCCACCGGGGGAGCGCCGAGGGGGCCGGTGGAGTTGAGTCGCAGGAACGCCACCACTTCCCAATCGCGGCCATCGCGCCGCCACACCGCGGCGTAACGCCCGTAACCAAGTTCCACCACGTTGGTGCTCTTCGGCGACCTGGTTTCGTCTAACCACCCGAATGTGTAGCCCAGCGAACCATCCGCCGACACGTCACCCGCCAGGCGATGCAGCCCGGTCTGGATCTCGGGATTGAATCCGGCATACGTGCCCTTGAGGAATTGCAGGGTCGCGGCGCGGCCGACGATGACTTCCGCGCCGGGATGCAGGTAGGTGATGTCCCCGGCTGCCGACTTGACGAAGCCTTCGATCGGCCCGGTGTTGGTCATCGCGCGCGAGAGCTGGTTGTCCGCGCGGAACAACGCCGCGCGCGGATCGCGGCCGTCGCGCGCGCTGTCGGCGCCGGGTTCCCCCGCGTGGGCGCCGGTGGTGAGCAGCAGCAGGCCCAGGAGCGGAAGCTTCAAACGCGCCATCACAAACCTCCGTCGTGGCGTGGCGCAGGGCGCGCCACGAGTCATCGTGCGCGGCGAGGCTCGCGGCTCTCAAGCGCCGTGCAGTCGGCGGCGCCAGGCGCGCACCTCGCGGCTCTGGAGTTGCAGCGAACGGCGGGAAATCGCGGGCAAGCGGTGATTCGTGCTCGCAGCGCAGCGACGCCGTCTAGAATCAGGGACACATGCAGCCAGCAAACAATCATGCGGAGGCGCCCGCCGAGATCCTGCCGCGCCGCAGCTTTCTCACACTGCCGGTTTTCGCATGGTCCATCGCCGCGTGGATGGCCCTGCCGGCCTTCATCTGGACCAAGGACATCCTGTTCACCGGCTTCGGTGCGCGCAGCTTCACCGTGCAGGAAGTCTTTCTCACCATCGAGAGCATGGTGTTGTGGGGGATTTTCACGCCCTTCATCTTCGAAGCGGCGCAGCGGCTCGAGTTCGAGCGTGGCAAGCGCCTGCGAGCGGTTTTCTTGCACCTCGTGTTCGCGCTGTTCCTCTCGGTCGCCGACGTGGCGTTCGATCTGTTCGTCAACCGCTTCACGCATTTCGAGAAGAGCGGGTTCCTGCCCAAGTTCAACTTCGAGGTGTTCATCAACACCTTCAGCTATCTACTGATCGCGGGCATCGGCTACGCGCTCGTCTACCAGCGGCGATTGACCGCGAGCCACCTCGCCGCGCTCGATCTGCAGCGCGAGCTGGTGCAGACCCGGCTCGACGTGCTGGCGCGCACGCTGCAACCCCACTTCCTGTTCAACGCGCTCAATACCGTGGCGGCGCTGGTGCGCCTGGCCGAGAACAAGCGCGCGTTGAACGCCATCGTCGCGCTCAGCGATCTCCTGCGCACCGTGCTCAAGACCGGTGGCGAAGCGCGCGTACCGCTGCACGAGGAGCTGCGCTTCACCGAGCACTACGTCGCGATCGAGCGCCTGCGATTCGAGGATCGCCTGCAGGTCGAAAACGCCATCGAACCCGGCGCCGCGAACCTGCTGGTGCCGGCGTTGATCCTGCAACCGCTGGTCGAGAACGCCATCCGCCACGGCGTCGAGGTCAGCGGCCACGGCCGCGTGGTGATCGAAGCCCGTGCGGATTCCGCGGCCCTCACCGTCCAGGTCAAGGTGAACAGCCTGGCCGAGGGCGGCGACACCCGTGTCGCGGGACTCGGTATCGGCCTCGATGTCACGCGCCGCAGACTGGCGTATATCTATGGCGATGAGCGATTTGCGCTGGACCTGTTCGTGGGCTGCGGCCAGTCCTCGGTGACGCTGCGCATTCCCCGTGAAGAAACCGTCTATGTCGGAACCGATCAGAACTCTAATCGCGGATGACGAGCCGCTGGCGCGCCGCCAGCTGCGCTCACTGCTCGAACGGGACTCCCAGATCGAACTGATCGGCGAGGCCGGCAGCGGCCAGGAAGCGCGGCGCGCCATCCGCGAGCTGCGTCCCGAGCTGCTGCTGCTCGACGTGCGCATGCCGCACGGAGATGGATTCGCGGTGCTGGAAGACCTTCCCAACCCGCCCTACGTGATCTTCGCCACCGCGCATTCCGAACACGCGGTGCGCGCCTTCGATGTCGCCGCCGTGGACTACCTGCTCAAGCCATTCGACGACGAGCGCTTCGAAAAGGCGATTCGACGCGCCAAGGACGCGATTCGAGCGCGCAGGCTGGTCAAGCTGGCGCACGACATCTCGGTGCCCGAGGTGACTGCGCCGGCGGCTCCGGATCCCCAACGCATCACGGTCTACGAGGGCCGGCGCATCAGCTGGGTGAATGCGACGGACATCGAATGGATAGAGGCCGCCGACTACTACGCGAATGTGCACGCCCACGGCCGCGCGCACCTGGTGCGCGAGCCGCTGCAGAAGCTCGAGGAAAGACTGGGCAAGCAGTTCCTGCGCGTGCATCGCGGCGCGCTGGTGAATGCCGGCAAGATCCAGCGCATCGACCGTCTCGAGGGCGGCGAGCTCATCGTCGTGCTGCAGTCCGGTGCGCGCGTGCAGGTGAGCCGCTCGCGCAAGACGGACGTGCTGCGCGAGCTGGGAGTGCGCTGAAGCGCAGTCCTTGCGGTGTTCGCCATTCGCTGAAGAACCGGGGCGGAGACTGACGGACGCGTCTCCGCCCTTCCTACGATCGCAGCGGCTCGGGCTGCGTAGATTGGTGTCTCCATTCCACGGAGACCACCCATGCGAACTCCCGCCCTGGTGATACTTGGCACTGCGGCCCTGTTCGGGTTCGGCTGCGCCAGCAAGGAAGAGCCCGCGAAACAGGCAGTGGCCTCGGCCGAGGCCGCGCTGAATGAAGTGAAGCCCGAGGCCGCGAAGTTCGCGCCCGAGCAGCTGCAAACCGCGGAAGCCGATCTCGCAATGCTCAAGCGGGACTTCTCGAACGAGAAGTACAAGACCGTGCTGCTGCAAGCGCAGGATGTGAACAAGGAAGTGGGCACGCTCAAGGAAATAGTCGTCGCGAAGCAGACCCAGGTCGCCGCGGCGACGCGCGAGTGGGAAGAGCTGAGCGAGGAAGTGCCGAAGCTGGTCGACGCGATCCAGGGCCGTGTCAACAATCTGTCGGGCGCGCGCCGTGAAACCGCCAAGGCGGATCTCGCGGAGATGAAGTCACTGTGGGCGGAAGCGAATGCCGCGTTCAAGGCGGGCAACGCCACCGAGGCCGCGGACAAGGGCCGCGAGGTGCAGATGAAGGCCAAGGATGTGAGCGAGCAGCTCGGGATGAGCCCGGCCTGATCGAACCTGGCACCGGATCAGTCCGGCGGCAGCCTTTTCAACGACTCCTCGAACTCGGCCACGGCATCGCGCGCCTTCTCGTCCTCGCGCGCGAACATCGGATCGGCGGGTAACGTCTGCTCGTCACCGGACTCTGGAATCTCCGCGAGCGGATCGTCCGAGATATGGGGCTCGCCACGCTGCCGGACCTTGACGCCTGCGTTGCTGATGCGCGTGCCGCGCACCGGCCTGTGCTCGAGATCCTGCATGTCGATGACGGGGGTGTCGATCTGAGGCGTGGCCTCTGGATCTGCGTCTCGAGGATGTTCCTGCATTTGACGGCTCCGTTGCCCAGGCGCGCAGAGTGCCGTGAACGGCTGCACGCCCGTCATAGGTATTTGCCGATGATGCGTGTCGGCAAAAAGAAGAGGGCCACACATCCATCCTGGACGTGCAGCCCTCGAGGGGGGACTCTTTACGCGTTCTTCTTCTTCCAGATGATGAACACCACCAGGAGGATGAGCAGCAGGATCAGCCACCACCACTTCTTGAAGATGCCCGCGCCATCGTCATTGCCCGAGCTCGTGACCCGGGTCTCGGAAACCACCGGCGGCGTGTAGTCGACGTACACCTTCGCGGCCTCCTCGCTGCCAAGCACTGCCACGTCCAGCGTGCAAGCGTCGAGCAACGTGTCGCCCTTCACTCCCGCGGTGACGCAGATCGCATGCGCCTTGTCCCGGATCTCCCGGTCGAGGTCGCCGGCATAGAACGCGCGCTTCGGATTGCCGGTTTTTGCATCACCGCCGCAGGCGTTGAGCAACGATTCCTTCGCCGGTACGCGCCAGCTGTCTCCATAACGGCCATACAGTGTCTCGAACGACATGGGCACCGATATCGGCGTGCCATCACGCAGGGCGAGCTGCTGCACGTTGTTGTCAGGGTTGGCTAACAACCCGCTGACGTTCGCCGGCCAGCGCCCGAGCCCCACGGACACGTCGATCCAGGCCGAATTCACGGTCGCGCGGATCGAATCGCCATAGGGTGAGAGCACGTGGTAGGTGTTGCCGACGCGCCAGATGTCGACGCCGTCCGCCGTGGAATATTGCCCACCGTCCGCGATCTCGCGATTCTCGCCGTCGATGTTCAGGCGATTGCCGAGGCAGATGGCGACCTTCGACTTGCCCATCTGCGTGGCCACCGCGCTGTTGACCGAGGTATGCGGCCAGGTCGGTGCGCCCGACACCTGGCGCGCCTGCACGGTGAAGTCCGAGTCGCGCTGCGCGAGCAGGAAATCGCCCGACGCCTGGAAGTCATAGAAAAGACCGCCGAAGGTCTGCAGGTGCGTGTCGCCCACCGTCACGGCGGCCGCGCAGCCGTTGAGTCCGCCTGCCGTACTTTGCCGGAAGATGACCGCCGGACCCGGCTGTGATGCCATCGGCGCCGTCGGTCCGAAGCTGAGATTGTTGGTCTCGCCGGTGAATCCCTGCACCGAGCAGTTCGGTGCCGCGGTGCCGCCGTAGAAAATGCGTGTGCGCAGCGTCATGGCGGCGCCGGCATTGAAATTGGCCTGCGCGCTGTACGCATCGCCGACGATGTTGAATTCGGCCACCGACCAGTTGCCGGTCGCGCCCACTGCGTTGTCACCCACGCGCGCCCACGCCGAGGCGCCACTCGCGAAAGTCACCCGGTCTTCAGTCGCGCTGACCGCGCCGGTCAGCGACATGTTGGCCAGGTTGGTGATCGGCTGGTTGGTCGTGTTCACTTCGCCGGTGGTGTTGTTCTTGTAGCAATAGTTGACGCCACCGATCGGGTAAGAAATCCACGACTGCCCCGCCGGGCAGGGATTGCCGTAACGTATGAGCCAGTACTGGATGAACGCGCGATGCGAGTTGTTGTTGTTCTCGAAGACGAACTGTTCCCAGACGCGGCAGTTCGCCGGGACCGACGCACCCGCGCAAATGGTCGCGTTCTGCATGAAGTCGGTGTTCATCTGGATCGTATAGGCGTCGTTGACCTGGCCGCCCGTGCCACCGACCGTGCTGGACACGCTGGTCACGCTCACGTTTTCGAACGAACCGATGGCCGTCGAGATGTGCCCACTCGGCGCGACCGCGGCGATGTCGGTGCCGTTGCCCACGGTGAACGGGCGCGCTCCCTCCTTCGGCGGCATCGGGTAGACAGGGCCCTTTACGCAAGCCACCTCGGACCATTCGCGCTTCGGGAAGGTGGTCTGGAAGCAGCCCTTCCTGGGCGGCGCGACCTGCGCGATCGCAACGCGCCATTCTTCCTGCTGGCGAAGCAGCTCGGGTGAGCCCTGGCCGTCGCCCGGCGGCGGCGGTGTCTGCTGTTGTGCCGCGGCCTGGCCGGCGAGCGCGGCCAGCATGGCGGCGGCGGCAAAGATGCGAAGAGTCTTGCGGGTACCGCGGCGCGGCACGTGATCCATGTTCATCGTGTGTCCTCCCTGGAACGCCGGTAGATAGTCCTGCGCGCCCGATCGGTGCGCCAGCCTGTCGCGGGATGTGAAGCCGGGAACTGTGAGTTATTGCCGCGGATCGTGAGGACGTGCGCCGGCCGTGAGTCGGGCGTTACCGGGATGTAAGCGCAGGGGCCGTCTCATCGAAGGTTTGCGCGCGTGGCGGGGCACTTTGTCGCCCTGCAGCGACGGCCTCACAGAGCTCGTCAACCTGCGCCGATAGGATCTGCGTGTTTGTCCTACGGAGCCGGGGGTTCGTTCTGCCTATCGTGGCCCTAACAAATGCCAAGGGCAGGAACGTAAGGAGCAGATGATGAAGTTGTACCAGGCAGTGCTGCCGCTCGCGGCGGCGATGATGATCGCGGGCTGCGGAAGCCGCACGACCGCGCAGAGCGTGGTGGGCCAGGCCGAAGGCCAGGTCGCCAACGTCCAGCAGGAAGCGGAAGTCACCGCGCCCGAGGAACTCAAGACCGTGCAGGGCACACTCGCGCACATGAAGGCGGGCTTCGAGGATCGCGACTACAAGCTGGTCGTGAACGACGTGCCGCAATTCAATGCGCAGATGAAGACGTTGAAGGAAGCGATGGCGAACAAGCAGGGTGAAGCCGCGCAGGCCATGCAGGAATGGAGCACGCTGAATGCCGAGGTGCCCAAGGCCGTGGAGGAAATCCAGGCGCGCGTGGACAGCCTGAAGGCGAATGCGCTTCCGAAAGACGTGACCAAGGACGAGCTCGCGACCGCGAAGACGGATCTCGAGGCGATGAAGGTCACCTGGGCGGAAGCCACTGCCGCTGCCAGCGCCGGCAACACGGTGGAGGCGGCAAACAAGGGCCGCACCGTGCAGACCAAGGCGAATGAGCTGAAGACGACGCTGGGGATCAACGAGCAGCTGGCGAGTACTGCCCCCGCAACCACGGGCTAGTTCGAGCTGACTCCGTGACGAGAATGAAGGCCGCGGCAACCGCCGCGGCCTTCTGCCATTCCGGCATTACTACACTCCACGAACTGCCGCGTCCGGCCCCTGTCGCGCCGCTGCGCGCAGCGGCCGCATCAGCCAGCGATCGTTGTGTCCGTGCCCGGTCGAGCCCAGGCGCGATGCGAGATCGCGAAATCCATTCCGCCCGTAGAACTCCAGCGCCTCCTTCATCGGCGTGATCGTCTCCAGGTAACAGCGCACGTAGAGGAATTGCCGCGCGGCCTTCATGCATTGCTGCAGCAACGCATTGCCAATGCCACGGCCACGCGCATCACGACGCAGGTACATGCGCTGCAATTCGCAGGTAAGCGGGTCTGCGCCGGCGAGCGGCGCCACGCCCGCGCCTCCCACAACGTCGCCGCCTAGCAAGGCGACGAAGTACAGCGAGCGCTGGCGCTGGTAGGCGGTGTACAGCAGGTGATCCGCGGGTTCGAGCAGCTCCACGCCGCGTTCGCCCAACCCGTATTCGGCGCGCGAATCCGCGATGATGGTGAGCAGCGCCGGCACGTCGGCCGGCTCGATGAGTCGGATCTGAAGGCGCTTGTTTGTCATAGGTCCTCGGGTGCCCTCCCCGGCGGACGCGAACAAAAAAACGCCTCCGCTAGGGAGGCTGTCTTGGTTGAAGTGCTACGTCGGTTTCGTTGCGCTCAGCCCTCGGCCTCCACGTTGAGTGGGGAGTACGAGTAGTAGCTATAAAAGCGGTTGAGCACGGGATGGAAGTTACGTGCGGGCGCCGCGGGTGTCAACGCGGAATTTGAGTCACTATGATGCCCGCGCCAATCTATCGAGGGTCGGGTATGTCAAAGGCCTTGCTTGCCGTGTCGTGCACGACGCTTCTTGCGGTCGCGATGCGTCTCGGCGCGGCGGAGCCCAAGTCCCTGCCCTACGTCGACCTCACGGCCGACTTCACACACTTTTTCGACGAAACCGCGGGCATGGCCGAACCCGCGCGGATCGCGCTGTTCCACGAGCGCATGGGCCCACGCCTGCCCGGCTTCTACGAACCGCGTTTCGGCCTCACGCCGGAACGCTACGACGCGCGGATCGCCAAAGCGCTGAACGGCTTCGACGAGCTGCGCCCGCGCTATGAACAGGTGCAGAAGGATTTTCCCGCCGCGTTCGACGCCGGCATCCGGCACTTCCGCGAGCAGTTCCCTGGGTTCACCCCCAACTTGCCGGTCTATCTATTGCATTCGGTCGGCGAGATGGACGGCGGCACGCGCGAGCTCAACGGCCAGGTCTACCTGGTCTTTGGCGCCGACGTGATCGCACGCCTGCATGAACCGCATGAGCTCACTGCGTTCCTCGACCACGAGCTGTTCCATGTCGAGAACCAGAAGTTCTTCTCCGAGTGCGGCCAGGTGTGGTGCCTGCTGTGGGCCGAAGGGCTCGCAACCTATGCCGCCCAGGTGATGAACCCCGGCGCGAGCGACAAGCAGTTGCTGCTCACCTCACCCAGGCCGATCCGCGCGGCCGTGGATGCGAAATGGCCCGCGGCACTGTGCTTTACGCGCGCCAGGTTGTTTTCTACCGAGTCCGCCAACATGGAGGCGCTGTTCGTAGGGGGCGAAAGCGCGGGGGAATTTCCCGACCGGTTCGGCTATTACGTGGGGCTGCGCATCGCCGAGGAGTTAGGCCGCAAGCACACGCTGCCCGCGCTCGCACACATGCTGCCCAGGCAGGCCTCGACGGCGATCACCGCGACCCTGGATCGCTTGATCCAGAAAGCCGGCGGTTGCCGGTAATTCCCATCCACTCTTTGACTCAGACGCGGGATCGCAAGTGCGGCCCGCAGGGGATGGCTACGGCGGTCTGGGCCCGAGCCAAATCCGCGGCGGTGGAATTATGCAATTGCGGCGTTATCAGTGCTCTCGCTGTTGATACTCGCAGCGACTTTCCTGCTTCGTTCGTGACGCCTCTATTGCGCCACGGTTGCGCCACGCTTACTTCTTAGCCTTCGCGCGCGTCGCCTTCCGCTTCTTCGGCGCAACCTTCTTCTTCGCCTTCTGCCGCCGCTTGATCTGCTTGCGCAGCCGCGCATCCTGCTCGCGCAGAACGCCCTCGCCACCGATCAATTCATCGAACTCTTCCACCGACCAGGTCGGGCGAATCTCCAGCACGCCCTCCTCGCCCGGCATCGGATTCGGGCACTGCTTCGCCCATGCGACCGCCTCGTCCATCGACTTCACGTTCCAGACCCAGTAGCCCGCCACCAACTCCTTCGTCTCGATGAACGGTCCGTCGATCACCGCCGTGTGTCCCTGGTCCGAGAAGGTGATGCGCTTGCCCGCGCTGCTGGGCTTCAATCCATCCGCCTCCTGCATGACGCCGGCCTTGACCAGCTTCTCGTTGAAAGCGCCCATGTCCGCCAACATCTGTTGGAGCTTTTCATCACTGGGCAGTGCGCCCTTCTCGCTGTTGGGCGTGGCTTTGACGAAGACGAGGACTTTCATGCGTTTGCTCCTTCGAACCAGGTGGTTCAAAGGATAGTCGAACGGGACTGCGGGATTTCGACAGCCCTACATCATCGTGGGCATCGAAATATGCTCATGCGTCACGCGCCACTCGCCGTCGATCTTCCGCCAGCCGCTGGTCACGCGCACCCAGTAGTCCGCGCGGCCGCCGCCGGTGCGCGCGCCCGTGACGTGACTCAGGCAGTGGCAGAACGCGTACGTGTCGCCGGCCGACACCTGCATGTCCAGCATTTCGTAGTTGATGCGGCCCGCCATCGACGCAAACCACTTCTCGAATTTCTTGCGATACGCGGCGTCACCTTCCACGTCCAGCGGGGGCTGCAGGCCGTAGACCACGACGTCGGGCGCGTAATGCGCCATCAGCAGGTCCAGGCTCTTGTTGCGGATCGCCTCGACCAGGGTGTCGATGCGAAGATGAATGTCGAGCTCGTCCTGGTGCAGCGCTGTGCGATCGAATCGCTTCCGCACCTGCTCGTTGATCGTTGCGAGAGTCATCACTCGCTCCTGGCCTTTGACAAGCACGCATTCTTGACGCGTGCACGACGGCGTTCTGTCGGCACATGCAGACGATGTCCGTCAGCGTGGGCTTTCCCGCGACGGGTTGCGTCAGAGGACGCCGCGAGTCCGGCGTGCACGAATCCACAGCGTGAGCGCGATGCAACACCAGGCGACGACGAATCCCGACATGAGGCCGACGAACAGGTAGAAAACCTGCGCGGCGTAGTGCGCGCCCTTGTAGGGCAACCAGTCGATGAGGCCGACGATCAGCGTGGCCGCCGCCAGGAACAGGATCGCGCGATTGCGCCATTCCTCCGTGATGTCGTAGGGACGGATCAGGGACTTCGCGGGCTGGCGATGCAGACGCCGCGCCCAGATGATGAGAATCACCAGGCCCACCACCGAGCTCAGGCCGTGCAGCAGATGGTAGATAGGCAGCCACGGCAGGCCTGGCGTGGGGCCGCGCAGCACCGGGAAGGCGTCGGTCATGAACGTGCCGTAGTGGGTGAAGGAATCCCATAGAAGATGCGTACTCGCGCCGAGCAGGATGGCGATCGCCGCGCGCGCGATGAGCGACGGCGTGATCGCGTCCGTGTGTGCGAAGCGCGTGTGCCACCGGTCGGGCAGCAGCGTGATCGTCGCCTTCTCGAGGAAGGCGACGTAAAAGAGCCAGACCGCGAGGCCGGCGGGCAGGGAGAAGATGAAGAGACCGGCGAAGCTGTGTGTGAGCGCGCGGCTCGCCTCATGGGCGAAGAAATAGCCGAAGTCGGGCGCCATGCTGCCGATCATCAGCGCGGTCAGCGGCAGTTTGTGGTTTCCAAGTCGTTGCAGCGGCAAGACAGCGGCTGCGTGTGAAACAGTGAATGGCACTCGAATCCTTCCGTCAGACAAAGGGAGGTGAAAGTCCCGCAGGTGCGGAGCCCCGAGAGACTTTACAGCCTTGGGCGGCAGCGAATACTGATAGTGATCCTGCACGGCGCGCCGCTACGCTGCCGCCACCCCGAAGCCACCCATGCAGGTCTCGCCATGAAGGCATTCTGGTTCGCGCTCTGCGCCTTGGCCGGACTCGCGCAAGCTCGTCCGGTCGTACTCGAAGAATCGGCCACCTTGACTCCGCCCGACGCTTCCTGGACCTACTTCGGGAGCTTCGGCGTCGCTATCGACGGCGACTGGGCGCTGATCTCGGGTGAACGCTATGTGGACGCCGACGGAGGCCCGCGCCATGAAGGCGCGGCCTTCCTCTATCGGCGCTCGGGCAACAGCTGGAGCTACCAGGGCCTGCTCGGCCCCATCGCGGAGATCCCGACCAATATCGACGCGGGCCTTGCGATGAAGGACGGTGTCGCCGTGACGATCATCGGCAGTGCGCGGGTCTTCGAACGCAGCGGCAGCACCTGGACGTGGACCTCCTACATCGACATGGACCTGCAGGGCTGGGACATCGAAGTCAGCGAGGGCCGCGCGTTGATACCGCTCAACACCTGCAGCTACAGCGACATCATTGCCCACGATGCTGGCGGCATATGGATTGCCGAAGCCATCCTCAACAGCACCTTCGCCAACTGCGGCGCGATGGCCCATGGGGACATCGAGGATGGCCGCGTCGCCATCCTCACCCCTCGCAGTCCCGCGGCGGTACGGCTGTATCGAATGGGCGGGCCCAACGGGCCGGGTTGGCAGCAGTTCTCGCAGCTCGACAGCGGCAGCGTCGGCGATGTGTTTGGCCCTGAAGTTGCGCTTTCCTATCCGTATGTCGCGCTCACCGGCCGACGCGAACGCGGCACCAGCATCGCACACGTTGCCGAGAACGGGGTGGCGAGCTGGGCAAACACCGGCCTGCAGGCGGTAGATAGTTACCTCGAGCCGGAGGTGTCGAGCATCATCGCCATCGAACGCGCCGGCCCGGCGATGTTCGCGCAGCGCAACTTCAGCTTCGACCGGCAGGCGATCGTCGTCAACGTGTTCCGCGTGAACGACGACGAGGTGCATACCTCCACGCATGTCGCGCAATTGCAGGCCCGGGATGGCACGTCCCTGGGCCAGTGGCTGGACACCTGCCCGAGCCGCATCATCGTGAGCGGCCAGACCGGCCCCGGTAATGACAACCGCGTGCGTATCTACCAATTGCCCGCGAGCTTCGAGACTCCGGCCGTGCAGGTTCACAATTTCGACTCGCCGTCTTCGGGCGCCGTGTGGCAGCCGTCCGCGGGAAGCAACTTCTCCGTCGCCAGAGTCGCAGGCACCGGCGTGTATCGCCAGGCGAACACGGCGGGGGACGCACGCTCGTGGGTGCCATCCCGCACGAACAACCAGGCCATCCAGGCTGAAGTCACCATCCGCTACGTGACCGGCGCCGATCGCTGGGTCGGTCTCATGACCCGCCGCAGCGACGACTCGAACTACTACTACGTCACGCTGCGCACGTCCGGAGTCGTGCAATTGAAACGCGTCGTGGACGGGGTGTTCAGCACACTCGCCAGCGCACCCGCGACCGTCGTGAACGGGCGCAAGTATCGCCTGCGGCTCGAGTCCATTGGCAACACGCACCGGGTATACCTCGATGACCGTCTGGCGCTCACCGCGCGCGACTCCGCGCTGAACGAAGGCGATGCCGGCGTCGCCATGTATCGCGCCAGTGCCGACTACGACAACGTCATGGTCACCCCGAGCCCGTTGACGACTATCTACCGGGACGATTTCCCGGTCGTGTTCGACGACTCGTTGTGGCATGTGCAGTCGGGCCTGTGGGCGCCCGCCAATGGAGTCCTGCGCCAGGGTGACACCACCGGCTACGCCCGCACCTTCACCGGCACGCCGACTGCTGACCAGGTGGTGCGCGCGCGCATCCGGCCCACCGGGTTCCGCGAACCCGACAACTGGGTGGGCCTGATCGCGCGCTATTACGACTACCGCAACCACCTCTACGTGAGCCTGCGCGGTCGCGGGGTGATTTCGCTGTGGCGCATGGCAAATGGGGTCGCGACCTGGCTGGATGGCGCGCCGCTCGCCGTGACGCCGGGCCGCTGGTACGACGTACGCATGGAGGTCGTGGGCAATCTCACGCGCGTATACGTGGACGACAAGCTCATGCTTTCGACGGACGCCGACCCGGGACCGAGCGCGCAATACGCGATCGACGGCTTCGGGCACACGGGGCTCGTCACATACCGGGCAGCCGCGGAGTTCGATGACTTCCGGGCGTATGAGCCGTAGCTACCTCGACGCCGGCATCGAGATGTGCTCGTGCGTCACGAGCCATTCACCGTCGCGGCGCTCGAAGCAGGTGGTGCCGCGCGCCCAGTACCCCACCGTCCCTCCGTCCGCCTTCGCGCCGACGATGAGACTGAGGTAGTGGCAGAACGCCGTGGGATCGCCTGATACCACGCGCAGGTTCTTGAGCTCGAAGCTGATCGGGCCCGCGAATGATCCGAACCACTGCTCGAAGTTCTGACGATAGAACTGAATGCCACGCGCCTCGAGTGGCGGACAGACGTCAAAGGCGATGACCTCGGGCGAGTAGAAGGACATGAGGCGATCGAGATCCTTCTCGCGGATCGCCTGCGCCAGCGCTTCGATGCGCTGGTGGAGCACCGCCTCGATGGAAGACGCCGACTTGCCATGCGGCGTCATGCTGAGGATCCGCTGTTCGGAGCGGTTGCCCTCGACTGGCGCCTGTTCCTCGTGCTCAGCCGGTTGAATCATGCGGGCACGCTAACGGCCCGCGTCCCCGCGGGTCTGTCAGCGCATGGGCGCGAGCCCTGTAGCTGGTCAACTACGCGGACTGCGGCGTCGCGCGCGACAGCGGCTGCAGCTTGAAGTACGTGAGCGAGCGCCACAGCCATTCCACCGGCCCCAGCTTGAAACGGCTCATCCAGGCCTGCGCCAGCAGAATCTGCACGACGTAGAACGCGATCGCGGCTCCCACGGCCGTCGCGACTCCGACCTTGCCTAACAACCCGAATCCCAGGCCGTAGAACATCACGATGCCGAAGACTGTCTGCGCCAGGTAAGTAGTGAGGCCCATGCGGCCCAGCGGCGCGAGTGATGGCAGCAACCCGCGCGTGGGCTGGCGCCAGTAGAGAAGCGTCACCGCCGCCACGTAGAACGCCGACAGCGACACCTGTTGCACCGTGAACGAGAACGACGCCAGCAGGTCCCACACCGACTGCACCTGGAAGCCGACCGGACGGAAGATCGCGACGAGGGTGGTCGCCAGCGCGACCAAACCAGCCGGCCACATCAGTCGACGGAAGAAGGCGCGGTTGGCCTCGGTGTCGCGGAAAATCTCCAGTCGTCCGGCACACATGCCGAGCAGGAAGAGACCGAACGTGATCCACAGTCGGCCCGTGAAGATCATGAAGCCGACTTTGCTGACCATGCCTATGGTGAGATTGCTGTGCGCGAGTTCCGCCAGTGTCCCCGACTGCTTGATCTCGTACGCCCGCTGGAAAGCCTGCGTGAATTGCGCCTGCATCGCAGCGTTGCGCTCGATCTGCTCCGGCGACGGGTGCGAATTGAGCCCCACGATGCCCAGCAGCAGCCCCGGAATGTTGAACACCAGCAACAGCGCGACGATGAGCAGCGTACGCGTCTTGAGATTGCGGAACGGGATCAGCAGCAACCCCAGGATCGCGTAGACGATCAGAATGTCGCCCGTGAAGAACACGCCGTGCGCGAGCGCGATCAGCGCCAGCACCACCAGGCGCCAGGTGAAGCGCCCCGAGAAGCCCACGCCTTTCTGCATGGCGTTGCGCAACTGGATGGCGAAGCTCAGGCCGAACAGGAACGAGAAGATGGTGAAGAACTTGCCGAAGGTCAGCAGGTTCTCGAGGTTCGCGACCACGCGATCCGCGGGGCTGAAGAGCATGAAGTCAGCGCTCGGCGGCTGGCCCGCCAGGAAGCCCGCGGCCGCGTGCGTGACGATGATCCCGAACAGCGAATAGGCGCGCAGCACGTCGACGACTTCGATGCGCTCGCCGGTTGCGGGCAATGTGGTTGTAGTTTGCATGTGTCGAGCCTCCCAAGGCGTGGACACTAGCTAAACGAACGGCCAAGCGCCAACTCGTCATCGGCGGCAACCCCGCCGACGTCGAAGTCATGGACCCGGCTCAGACCACCGTCAGCGTCACGTCGATGTTGCCGCGCGTGGCATTCGAATACGGGCACACCTGGTGGGCGGCCTCGACCAGCTGCTGCACCTGCTCCTTCGGCAGGTTCGGCACCGAGATCTCGAGCTGAACTTTCAGCCCGAAGCCGGTGGCGATCGGGCCGATGCCCACCGTGCCCGTGATGGACGAGTCCGCCGGCAGCGCCACTTTCTGCTTGCCCGCCACGAACTTCAGGGCGCTCAGGAAGCAGGCCGAGTAGCCGGCCGCGAAGAGCTGCTCCGGGTTGGTGCCCGGGCCGCCCGCGCCGCCCAGCTCGCGCGGCGTCGAGAGCGCGACGCTCAGCGCCTGGTCGGAGGAGACCGCGCGACCGTCGCGGCCGCCGGTGGCGGTGGATTTCGCGGTGTAGAGGACCTTTTCCGGGGACATGTTCGACTCCTTGTGGGGTTGGATTGTGCCGCCCTGCGCCGCGTCAGACACCAGGCAGCCGCATCGTCGCAGCCCGGAACCCTGACGGCCACTGTCCCGCGGCATGACCCCGCGCGCCGATACGGACGGCGCGGTCCGCGCGCTAGGTTTGCCACGGAAACCAGGGAGGGATTCTCATGAAATCCAGGATTTTCGCGCTGGTCGGCACGTTGGCATTCGCGTCCGCGGTGCATGCGGCACTGCCCGCCGCATTCACCGTCACCGTCGCCGCAACCGACATCAAGCAGCTGCAGTTCGACATGACGACGGCCGTTCGCGCGAACTGGTACGAGCTGTGGTTCAAGGCGAATTCGAGCTCACCGTGGGTGTACTACTCACGGACGCCCGTGCAGCGTCCGCGATTCCGGATCAACACGTCGGTCCACCTGCTCGACTGGAAGCAGGCGCGGTTTTTCGTGAAGGCCTGCAACCCGGGCGGCTGCACTTCATCGAACGAGGTCGGTGTCGACGGCCAGCAACTCGCCGCGATGGGGTACTTCAAGCCCACCAGGGACTTGCCGAACCAGTACTTCGGGTTCAACTTTGCCCTGAGCGCGGACGGCACGGCGATGGCAGTGGTCGCGTCCGAGAGAACCAATGGTGTGTACGGCACGGCCGGCATTCACGTCTTCAGAAAGACCACGCCGACTTCCGGGTGGCGGCGCGAAGATCGTTTCCATCCGAACCCGGATCTCGCGGGCGGCGGGACGTCGGTTGCCGGCGATCCCATTGCCATATCGAAGGACGGCAAGCTGATTGCCTTCGCGAACTGGATCGAAAACAGCTATACCGGCGCGGTCTATCTATTCCGCCGCGACGCGGGCGTATGGCGCCAGGCGCAGCGGATCACGGGCAACGGTCCCAACGACCAGTTCGGCGTCTACGTGAAGCTCGACGCGGCCGGAAAGACCCTGCTCGTCGGGCACAACATGGATGGCGGCGTGCGTCGCGAAGGCACGCTGAACGTTTACCAGGACCTGGACGATGGCAGCGACCAGTTCGTGCATGCGACCACGGTGCCGACGCCGCCCTTCGACGATCCGCAGTGGGGATGGTGTCGCGCCCTCGCGCTCAGCGAGGTGGGACACATCGTGCGCGGCTGCTTCGCCGGCGCCAACCTGTTGTGGTACACGCAGGTGCTCGAGGCGACCGCCTCGGCGCCGCTGCAATACACGGAGACCGCGCGGCTGATCGGCGGCTCGGGCGTCGATGTCGCCATCGACTTCCTCGGCCAGCGGATCGTCGTGCAGGAGATGACGCAGGTCGGGGGCAACCTCGGCGTCTCGGTGTACATCCGCAATGGGAGCGGCTGGATCAAGGAGGCCGCGCTCGCGCCCTTCCGGGGGGTGAATCACTCGGCCATCAGTGGCGACGGCAAGTTCATCGCCATCGGTTCCACCGACGACACGATCGCTGGCCGTGGTCCGGTCTTTCCGCCCTACCAGGTCGGAAGCGAATCCGGCACGGTGGCGATCTACGAACGTCGCGCGTCCGGCTGGGCGTTACGCCGATACGTCAAGGCCGACACCGCGAACTATCTGCATTCGTTCGGCATGGACGTCTTCCTCGATCAGCACGGACGCGTGCTTGCCGTGGGCTCGCCGTACGACGCCAGCAGCGCAACCAACATCGACGGCGATCGCGAGGATGCTTCCTCGCCGGGTCGCGGCGCGGTGTGGATCTTCTGATCAGTTGGCGGTGAAGCCTTTCCCGGTCGCGGCCCAATAGATGCCGCCGTAGATGTGATGCAGGAAACTGGTGTCGCTGTAGGACGCGGGGATGTGACCCAGCGCGGTGTAAAACGCACGACCGCCGTCGTATTCCTGGTACCACGCGAGCGGATGGAAGGCGCCCATGCCCTTGCCCTCGCCCCTCGGGCCCCAGTTGACGTAGGGCTTGTAAGTCTTTTCGTCCACGCTGAGCAGGTAGTGCAGCTTCGAACGCGCGGCGTCGAACTCGTACCACTCCTCGGTCCACAGAAAGCGCTCGGGGAAACGATCCATGCCGGGGAAATTGTTGTCCTCGACCTTGATGGTCGCGGTCTGCACCGGCGGATGGATCTTGAACATGTGCCCGACCATCTTCGTGTACCAGGGCCAGCCGTATTCGGTATCCGACGCGGCGTGGATGCCGACGAAGCCGCCGCCCGCCTTGATGTAACGCTCGAATGCGGCCTGCTGCTCATCGTTGAGCACGTCGCCAGTGGTGCTGAGGAAGATCACCGCCTTGTATTTCTTGAGCTCTTCATCCTTGAATACGCGCGCGGCGTCTTCGGTCCAGAACACGTTGAAGTCGTGCAACTTCCCGAGCTCGCGGATCGCGGTGACGCCTTCGTGGATGGACTCGTGGTGCCAGATCGCGGTCTTGGAGAACAGCAGTACGCTGAATTGTTCGGCGTGGGCGAGGCTCGTGGCCATCAAGCCGAGAACGGAAAGCGCCAGGAGACGGACGTGTTTGATCATGGACCCCTCGAAATCGTAGATGCCAGGATGTTCGGCGGCTTCAGCCGCGCTCGTGCGTCCTGATTCTCGCAGAAGAACCGCCCCGGTGGCGGCTACTTCGCCGCGGCAGTCGCCTCGCGCTTCGCGGTCAATTGCTCCGTGCCGAAGTCGCCCACGACACGCGTGAGCTTCAGCTCATCGCCGGCAAGCGTGCCGCTGTAGGTGATGGTGATCGTGTCGCCGTTGATCGTGAGTGGCTCCTCGAAGCTCACCTTGTCACCGTCCACCTTCAAATTCTTGAGGTCCACCGTGCCCTTGCCCATCGAGTGATCGAAGGTTGCCTGCCCCGAAAGCACGTCACCGGATTTCCTGAATTCATAGACGTACTTCTGCACGCCGATGGGGGAATCGAACTCCGCGTTCCAGCGGCCCACCAGGTCGGTGGTGGCGGCCAGCGAGACCGTGGCAAAGAGCAAGGCAAGGATGCCGAAGAAGCGGATTTTCACGAGACCTCCAGTCGAGCAATGTTTTGTTGTAGCGGATCACTCGCCTTTCAGCATGCCGTTCACTTCCAGCCACAGCATGAACTGCGGGAACCAGCCCGTGCTGGTCCGGTTCGGATTGCCGAGGCCGAAGCCGTGTCCGCCGTTCTGGTAGAGATGGAATTCCACGGGCCGGCCCGCCTTCTGCCAGGACGAGATCAGCCCGAAGTCACTCTTGCCGAACAGCGGATCGTCCGCGGCCAGCGCGACGAACATCGGCGGCGCATCGGCCGGGACGTCGACTGCGCGCAGGCCGCCGTAGATAGGCGCGATGAACGCCGGCTTGTTCTCCGTCGATTGCAAGGTCGCTGCCATCGTGGTGCCGGCGCCGGCGGAGAAGCCGATCATGCCGACGCGCTTGGGATCGATGCCCCACTCCTTGGCGCGCGCGCGGACCATCTTGAACGCCGCGGTGGCATCTTCCAGCGGCATGACCATCATCGCGGCAAAATTCGGCGGCCCCGGGGGCGCGCCCGGGGTCGGCGCCATGAGCGGATTGCCCTTGTCGAACTCGGCCCAGTCCTCCACGGTACGTTGCAGCCGGTACTTGAGCACGAAGGCGGCGACGCCGCGGGCGTTCAATGCCTGCGCCACCTCCCAGCCTTCATTGCCCATCGAGAGGATCCGGAAACCACCGCCCGGCGCGACGATCACCGCCGCGCCATTGGCCTTCGAGCGCTCCGGCAAGAATGGCGTCAGGGTCGCGCGCGAGACATTGCGCACGAAGGGATCACCCCATTGCTTGTACCAGGTCTCTTTCGCCGTCTGCCCTTCGACGCCTCCCGTGCCGAGCGGAATGGCATTGGGCTCGGCGGGCGCTTCGATCGGAGTCTTCGGTGGTTCCTGCGATCCCGCCGTGGCGGCGAACAGCATTGCGATGAGGCCGGCGGCCGTGAGCGGCGCCTTTTGTACTGACATGACGATCCCCCGTTGAGTGATCGCGATCATGCCACCGCGCGGAAATGGGCGCGCTGAAGTTGGTTATCGCTCGCAGCGAATTTTCGTATCCGTGAATCCGCTCCACGTACACTGCATCACCGGGGACTCCCTCGGCCAGGGAGACTCGGTGCGCATCTACGAGATCGGCGGCTTCCGTTTCGACAGCATGAAGCGTCAACTGCGCGACGCCGAAGGAAACCTGCTCGATCTGCCGGCGCGCTCCACGGATGCCCTGCTCTTTTTCCTGGAACGACGCGGCCAGGATGTGAGCAAGGACCAGCTCATGAAGGCGCTGTGGCCCAACACCGTCGTCGAGGAAAACAACCTCAACCAGGCCATCTTCGCGTTGCGGCGCGCGCTCGGGGACGATGCCAGCTCGCCGCGCTTCATCATGACCCTGCCGGGACGCGGCTATCGGTTCATCGCCGATGCGGAGCCGGCACCGACTCCGATGCCCCCGCCCGCCTCCGGACTTCCGCGCTACGTCGCGTTCGGTGTGGCTGCATTGATCGCGTTGGGCGGCATTGCCGCGGTGTTATGGCCGCGCGCCCTGGCGACGAACGCGGCTCCCGTGTCGGTGGCAGTCCTGCCTTTCACTGCGCTTTTACCCGAGCAAAGCGATCCGGCGCTGGAACTGGGCATGACGGACACGCTGATTTCGCAGCTGGGCACCGTGCGCGGTGTGACCGTGAGTTCGCTCAACGCCGTGCGCCGCGCGAGTGGCGCGAACGCGGAGGCCCGGGATGCCGGCAAGGCGCTGAGCGTCGAGGCCGTGCTCGACAGCAACATCCTCAGGCAGGGCGAACGCATCCGCGTGTCGTCGCGCCTGATACGCGTGCGCGACGGACAGACCCTGTGGGCCGGAACGTTCGACGAGCCCATCAGCGACATCTTTGCCGTGCAGGATTCCATCGCCGAGCGCGTCATGCGCACGCTGGCGCCGCAGCTCACGTCCGTCGCGCAGCCCGCCCGGTTGCGGCCCACGGAAAACACCGAGGCCTACCAGCTCTACCTCAGCGGGTTCTATCAACAGCAGCGACGCGACATCGACGGCCTGCCGATGGCGGTGGAGAAGTTCGAGGCGGCCATCCTCCTGGACAGCGGTTACGCGCAGGCCTGGGGCGCCCTGTCGCGTGCCCTGGCCGCGCAGGGCGTGTTCGGCACGCAGCCGCCGATGGCCGTGTTTCCGCGCGCCAAGGAGGCCGCGCTCAAGGCGGTGGAGCTCGATCCGGATTCCGCCGAAGCCCAGGCCGCGCTCGCGCACGTGCTGGCGGTCTACGATCGCAAGTACAAAGAGGCCGAGGAGCATTACACGCTCGCCAAGAGCCTCAGCCCGAGCACGCCGGAATACTATCTACTGAGCGCGATCAATGACGCCAACCTGGGGCGTACGAAGGATGCGCTGGCCGAGGCGCGGCAGGCGCTTGCGATCGAACCCGCCAGTCTCCTCTTCAGCACCAACCTCGGGATGCTGCTGTATTTCAACCGCTCGTATGACGAGGCGGAGACCGTCCTGCGACGCGTGGTGGAACTGCAGCCGCGTTTCGATCACGCCCGCAACTTTCTCGGCCGCACCTTGCTGGCCAAGGGAGACATCAACGGCGCGCTGGCGCAGTTCGCGGAACGTTCGAACCCCACCCCCGGCAGCCGCACCGATCCCGCCCGCGTGTACGCGCTCGCCAATCGTCGCGCCGAGGCTCTCACCGAAATCGAGAAGGTTCGGGCCCAGGGCGTCCAGGGATTTGGGGTGAACTATGACCTGGCGACTATCTACACCGCGCTCGGCGACAAGGCGCGGGCCTGCGAGGCGCTGGACGGTGCATTCCTCGATCGCTCCGCGTTCCTGGGGTTCCTGCAGCTCGATCCGGCGATGGATGCGCTGCGCGCCGAGCCCTGCTTCGCGGCAGTCTCCCGCAAGCTTTACGGCACCCCGTGACAAGGGCCGGGGATCGACCCCGGCCCGAGCCTCGAATCGCTAGAACTGAATGCGCTTCAGCTCCGCCGTGGCACACCCGGTGCCGACCTGAACGCCATTGATGTCGAGCAGCAGGATCTTGGCCACCGCCGTGGCCTGCGTCGACCCTTCAGCGACTTCCTGCGTGGCGCGCACTTCCTGCGTGCCGATGAGAAAGCCGTTGAGATCGAAACGCTGGAATACGAACTTGCTGGTGAACGAATGTTTGCCCGTGCGATACCACAGGCCCGTGCCCGGTCCGCGCCGCATGGTCGGGGTGCCCGCCGCCGTTTCGCTTTGCGTTCCACCCTGGTGGAAGGTGCTCATGCCCCCGAAGGGGCCAAGCAGTACATCGCCGCTCACACAATGGCGGACCGTGACCAGGGATGCCCACGCACCCTGCAGGTGCGCCGTGTAGTCACCGCCCTTCCGTGCGTCGCCCGCGACCGCGCCGCAGGACATCGCCACCGCCACCGCCGCCAACATCGCCCCTTTGATCTTCGAGTTCATGTCTGTCTCCTTGTTTACCGCTGCCGGCTGGCCGCGGGGTGGAGGCAAACTGCCTGCAAAGGTGATTTGCGGGCTTTGGGCGGGTGTTAAGGCTCGTGAATAGTCGTGAATTCAGTCGCCGGCGCTACTTGTGCAGTTTGAAGCGCCCGCTGATCAAGGCCAGCGTGCCTTTGCGCGCCCCGGTGACCTTGTGCATCTGGTCATCGCTCGCGGTGACGACGCAATTGCGGCCGCGATTCTTGGCCAGGTACAGCGCCTGGTCCGCCTGCCGGAACACATCTTCGAAACCCTGACCTGCCGTCGAGGTCGCCACGCCGAAGCTGGCGGTGATCGGAAGCGGATCTTCCGGGATGAAGTTCGTCTCGATGATCTTGTGCCGCAGCTTTTCGGCCAGGTCCGCGGCGTTTGCCAGGGTCGCGCCTGGACAGACCAGCACGAACTCCTCGCCGCCCCAGCGCCCGACCGCATCGGTGTTGCGCGTGTAGCCGCGCAGGATGTCGCCCATCGTGCGCAGCACCCGGTCGCCCACGTGGTGGCCGCGCTCATCGTTGACACGCTTGAAGTGATCGAGATCGATGACGATGACGCTCGCAGTTACCCGGGTGATGCCCAGCGCCGCGACGAACTGGCCGATGCCGTAGCGATTCATGACGTTCGTCAGCGCATCTTGCGTTGCGAGCGCCTGGTACATCTCTTTTTCATTCTCGAGATCGTGAATCTTCTCGCGTTGCGCGCGATGCCTGCGGCGCATGCGCAGCCACTGCGAAGTTCCATACGTCGTGCCCAGGACCATCCACAAGCACAGCAGACCCAGGTACCAGTACTCCGCGCTGATCCAGTCGCCCACGAACTCGATCCTGTCGACCTGGAATTCGTGCTGGCTCCCGGAGAGATCGATGTTCCCCTGCAGATCGATGTTGAAGACGATGGCATTGCTGACATCGGGCTGCGTATACGCGCGCGGGTGGTTGTAGGTCGTCGTCCACCACTCGGCCACCGTGAACTCGCTCATGCTGAGTGCGATGGGCTGGGCGAGATCCTTGGCGGGGATGTTGACGAAGTTGAACTTCGTCGAATTGCCGTCTTCGAGCTTCGAGAACCGCGGATCGAAATCGCGGATGCTGACGCGCACGTACTGCGACTTGCCCGTGTAGCGGACCGCCAGGTTCAAAGTCGTGTAGCGCGAGAGATCGACGCCGTCGCTCATGCTTCCCAGGGCCAGCATGTAGCCAAAGTTGCAGCTCTGCCAGACGGTCGCCTGGGGAACCTGGCAGGAATAGTGGAGACGCGCCTGGTCGATCCACTTCATCTCTGCAGCCGGTCCGCCGCCGGTTTGCCCCAGGAAGAACCTGCCGACTTCCTTCGAGGTGTCGATCGACAGCCGGCGTTCCGGGAGGAAACGATGCCCGACCACGGCAATCAGCGTGAGCAGGATGCCGATCAGCAGGGCAGCTGATTGGTTGGGCTTTTGGTGGTTGGATTCAGTCATTTCGCGGCGTGCCTGCGCTTCGTTCCCGCACTACGCAGGGTCCCCGAGTCGCTATCGGCAATCGCAAACGAGGATTGACTGATCCTCGCGCGAAATATGGCGGGCAAACGTGACCGGGTTCCTGAAACCGGTGTCATGGAACCGGTTTCAGGTGAAACCACTACCGCTTTTCCGCTGAAAAGCGGGTTTTGCGCGCTATGCCTTGCGGTCTCTTGGGCCGAGGAAGAACCACAGGATCAGGCCCAGCAGCGGCAGCAGGATCACCACGACTGTCCAGAGCAGCTTCTTCTCGTTGGAGGCGGTGCTCTGGAAGATGTTGATGATTGCCCAGACGTCGCCGATCAGGATCAGCAGGCCGAAGAGGCCGTTGTAGCCGTATGGCATTGCTTGGTTCCTTTGAGCTTCTTGTGGAAGTGTGGGAAGACCAAGCGGGATTCTGCGCCTTCGGTGTGGGCGGCGTCGAACTTCCGTTCTACTTGTGCAGCTTGAAGCGCCCGCTGATCAACGCCAACGCGCTCCTGCGAGCCCCCGTCACCTTGTGCATCTGGTCATCGCCCGCGGCGACGACGCAGTTTCGGCCGCGGCTCTTTGCCAGGTACAGCGCTTCGTCGGCCTGCCGGAAGGCGTCGTCGAAGCTCTGACCGGCATGTGAGGCCGCCACGCCGAAGCTGGCAGTGATGGGCAGCGGATCCTCGGGAATGAAGTTCGTTTCCTTGATCCTGTGCCGCAGCTTCTCGGCCAGGTCCGCCGCACTCGCAAGGCTCGCGCCCGGGCACACGAGCACGAACTCTTCGCCGCCCCAGCGACCCAGCCCATCGGTGTTGCGTGTGTGAGCACGAAGGATTTCGCCCATCTTGCGCAGGACTCGATCGCCGCCGTAGTGGCCGCGCAGATCGTTGACGCGCTTGAAGTGATCGATGTCGATGACGATGACGCTCGCGGGCACACGCGTGGCGAGAAGCGTCTCGACGAATCGCTCGATGCCGTGACGGTTCAGGACATTGGTCAGCGCATCGAGCGTCGACAGCCGGCGGTAGTTTTCCTTTTCACTCTCCAGGTCATCGATCTTCCTGCTCTGCTCGCGGTGCTTGCGACGCAGCAGCAGCCACTGCGATATGCCGTACACGCTGGCGAGGATCAGCCACACGCACACGATGCCCAGGTACCAATATTCCGCGCTGATCCAGTCGCCCACGAACTCGACCTTGTCGATCTGGATGTCGTGGTGGGATTCGGAGAGGTCGCCCCGAAGATCGATGGAGAAGATAGTGGCGTTGCTGAGGTCAGGCTGCGACTGGGATCTCGGCAGATCGTATTGGGCTATCCACCACTCCGGCACCCAGAACTCGCTCAGGCTGATCGCGACGGGCTGCGCCAGATCCCGGGAAGGAATGTTGACGAAGTTGTACTTCGGCGAATTCAAATCGTCGAGGCGCGAGAACCTCGGATCGAAATTGCGGATGGCGACGCGCAGGTACCGGGCCTTGCCCGTGTAGCGAATCGCCAGGTTCAAAGTCTGGAAGCGCGAAAGGTCGGTGCCCTCGTTGAGCTTCTCGGAATGCAGCTGAAAGCCGAAGCTGCATCCCTGGTCGACCGTCGCCTTGGGAAACTGGCAGGCAAAGTGGAAACGCGACTGGTCTACCCACTGAATGTCCGCCGGCGCGCCGTCTCCGGACTGCATCAGGAAGGCGAGCGCGATGTCTTTCGAGCTATCGAGCGTCAGCCGGCGTTCGGGCAGAAAGCGATGGCCGACCACGGCGAGGCAGGTCAGCAGGATGCCGGCCAGCAAGGCAGCTGAGTGGCTGGATTTCTTGGGGATCGTGTCGTCCATTTCGCGCATCCGCCCGTACATACTGCCCCGCGGCGAGATTCATTACCGCGATGGGTATCGGCAAATGCGGTTGGGGATATACCGCACTGTCCTGGTTAAGTTGAATGACTGTGATGGGGTGCTCATCTCGGCGCGAGTCGTGGCTCGAAGGCAGAGAGCGGCAGCTCAGTCCTTACTGAATGCCGAAAAAATGATGAAGAAACCCAGTGGCCAGAGGAACATGCTAAGGGTGGAAACCCAAGTCCAATGCCACGCCGCATGAGCCCCGTAAATGCCCAGGGCCGTACCAAGCAGAGGCGACCAACCTAACGTCAGGGCTGCAATCCAGGAGAAGAAGGAGTTCCAGCCAAGAAGATGTTCGACTGCATCGGCGCTTGCGCAAATCTGCACCAAGCCAGTTGCCAATAGCCCGAGCGGAAGTAAAACTTTAAGCAAGACCCTCTACCAACCTTTGTGCAAGCTGAAATCGGCGAATCTCGACCTACTTGACCGAGGCGCCATCCCCATTCGCTGCCACTACTGCGGCAACGCCTGTCTTGGAGACCCTCGCGGTGTCGGGGGTCGTTGTCTCTTCATCCTCAGTTGCACTTTTGTGCTCACGCAATGCCTTGGTGGCGGCCCGTGCCACCTGTTTCCGCGCGACTTCTGCTTCGTCGCAGTCGAGTACTTCGCGCTTGAGCACCTCGTTCCGAAGCACACTTTCAATCTCTTCAATGTCCACCTTGAGGCCTGGTGTTACGCGCCGCAATTCGCGACGTATGACAGTAAGTGCGGGCTCAGATAGGAGAATTGCACCAAGAGTAAATCGGCTGAGCGCTTGCTTGTATGAGCAGTACTCGTCTATGCGCGCCTTCTGCCAGCCCTCCTTCGACAAGAGACCCAGGAGGTCGATGGCATCAGAATTTCGAGCACTCATCTCCAGGAAATCGAATTCAACAACCGCGGTGTGCGAAATCGGCTTGCTGAAGCCCACGCGATAGATGCGCCACACTGTGCCGTTGGTCAGGCCGACCCACTCGACACCCTGGTTCGCCGCATAGTCCACTGCTTGCTTGACATGCTGCTCCTTAAGTTCGAGGCCAATAGCCTTGACCTCGAGGAGGAATGCCAGCTTGCCGTCAATCTTTACGGCGAGATCGCAGTAGGTGCCGCGGATCGAATGCTCGGACGTGATCTCGCTGTATTTGTCGTATCCGAATACGTATTGGAGCAGGTCCGTGACGATTACCACGGTGTCCGATTCATTGATATCCCGTGCTTTTGCGGACCCGAGGATCGGCTGAAACTTCTTCAGGCCATCGCGAATTCGATCGGCCGCTTTTGCAGGCAACGCAGACATTTCAACTCACTTACCAAACTAGTGGAGAGAGAATTGTATTGAGCGCTGACAAAGACGCCCGTGATGCCGAGAGGGTTTGAATTCGAGAAAGCGTGACCGCTGTCGTACGACGCGAAAGTCCAAGGATCGCCCTAATATTGCTCCGAAGTTTTCATTCACTGCGGAGTCGTTACAGAACGTGACTATTCGCAGTCTAAGCAGACTGCCTCACGGCCATCACAATCAGCACCAGAAAGCTCACAAGCTGGACTGAGTAGAAAGAGAACCTCACCGCCACGAACGCGTTCGTCTGCTCGTGCGAGATGTGCACGCACGACTGGACGATGCGCGAGGCGAGGATGGCGATGCAGAGTGAATCGACCATCGGGCCTTGCAGCCCGATGGTCGAGATCACGAAGACGATGACCCCGAACACCGGCAGGTTCTCGATGCAGTTCGCATGCGCGCGCGTTCCGCGCTGGTACCAACCTGCGCCTTCGAGTGCATCGCTGCGGAACGAGGCGATCGCCGCCTTCGCGAACAGGATGTTCCCCCAGCGGTACACGCCCACCGTCGCCATCAGGAGGAGCAATGTCCAGGTGGCGAAACCGAGCAGTGTCCACTGGGGGATGGTCATGACGCCCTCATGCGTCTTTCATGATGGGCGCGAGCGCCGCCTGGATGCGCTGCATCTGCGCCGGCGTCGTCATGCTGGTCAGTAGTTTGCCGAAGTGCGGGTGGCGCACGCCGGTGATGATGTACTGCCAGCGATAGGCGCCGAGCACCACGCGCTCGATGTCAGCGAGCTCCTGGTCGGTGAATTGGCGTGAAGCAATACGCGCGAAGTACACGGCGTCCGCCGCGGACTGTGCTTGCAGGATGCCGTCCACCGCGCCGACCAACGCGATCAGGTCATCCACCGCCTGATCGCGCTGCGCCGGCGAGAGGCGCATGTGTTCGTCCTTCCACTCGAGCTCGTCCAGGATCACGTGCTGGCTCTCGTCCTTCCAGTGGTACTTGAAGACGTCCTTGAAGAGCGGGCACAGGTCCGCGTCCTTGACGATGCTTTCGACGTAGTGCGACTGCACAAAGAGCTCGATGTGGCAGGTGAGCGCCAGCACCGACCAGGTGCTCGCGGCGAGCACCGCGCGCGCGACGTCGCTTGGGTTCGCCACCTGGCGGTAACCCAGCGGCATCTGGTCGGCGATCATCTGCTCCACGCGGCGAAAGAGCTCCTGGTGCTTGAGCTCGTCGTTGGTGAAGCGGACCAGCGCCTCGAGCGCGTTCTGGTCGTCGAGCGCGTGCGCGCGGCCCTGGTCGAGCATCTTGGCGCTGATGAAGCGTTCGACGAGGCCGAAGATGTAGGCGTAGGTGCGGCCCTGGATTTGCGAGAGCAGGCGCGCGTCGTGCGTCGAGAGGAAGGGGATCTTGTCCACGCGCGAGAGGCCGGCGGGGAGGAAGTTGCGGGTGAAGTCGAACTGGCGGTCTTGCAGCACGTCGCGGTCAATCTGCCATTCGGATTTCTTCGAGATGCGCACCACCTGCGCGTAGCGGTCGGTGCGGGCTTGTTCATTGAGGACGGCGTTCATCGAGGGCTCCCTTATGAGGTGTGTTTGCGTGGTGCTACTCTCGCGCCGGCAGCGCTTTTGATGAATGTCTGAAGCGCCAAACCTCTTGCTCGAGACTCCAGAGATGAGGAGTTGCTAGTGGATGCGTTGTCAGATGTGTTGCGCGTGATCCGGCTGTCCGGGGGCGTGTTCCTGGAGGCGAATCTCTCCGCGCCGTGGTGTTTGAAGGGGCGGATTTCGCCGGAGGATTGCAAGGCGTTCCAGGTGGCGCCGAGCCTGGTGATTGCGACGCACTTTGTGGTGTCGGGGCAGATGTTGGTGAAGGTGAATGAGGATGAGCCGATCGTGGTGCGCGCGGGGGAGCTGCTGTTGCTGCCTCACAATGATGTGCATGCGTTTGGGAGCGATCTTGGGGTGAAGCCGTTTTCGCAGCCGGATGAGGTGAAGGCGAAGTCGGCGGGGGAGTTTTCGCGGATTGAGCTAGGGGGCGGTGGCGAGGCGACGCAGTTGTTGTGTGGGTATCTAGGCAGTGATCATGCGTTCGGGCCGTTGCTGTCGTCGCTGCCTGCGGTTTTGAAGTTGGATGTGCGTGCGACGGCGCTTGGCGCGTGGGTGGAGAGTTCGTTTCGGTTTGCGGTGAGTCAGATTGCTGCTGGGCGGGTTGGATCGACGACGGTGATCGCGAAGTTGTCGGAGTTGTTGTTTGTGGAGGCGGTGAGCCACTACATCGCCGGGTTGCCGGAGGATCGGAAGGGATGGTTGGCGGGGTTAAGGGATCCGCAGATCGGGCGCGCGTTGGCGCTGATGCACGCGAAGCCGGCGAAGGATTGGAGTGCGGAGGCGCTGGCGGCCGACGTCGGCATGTCGCGCTCTGGATTCGCCGAGCGATTCGCAACATTAGTCGGGCAGCCGCCCATGCAGTACCTTACGGACTGGCGCATGCACCTCGCCGCGAAGCAGTTGCGCGAATCCCGCGACGGCGTTGCGAAGATTGGTTTCGCCGTCGGCTATGAATCCGAGGCCGCGTTCAGTAAGGCGTTCAAGCGGCAGTTTGGAACGTCTCCAGCGGCGTGGCGACGAGGTTCCGGCTAGGCCGGGTCCCCGTTAACCTTCCATACAGCTACGCTGCGCAACACTCGCACGAACTTATGCCGGGAAAGCCCAACACCGTGATCCGCCCGCTCATTGTCATTGCGAGCGTCTTTTCCGGTGCCGCCATCGGCGGGCCGCAGATGAAGATCGCGCCTGAACTCGCCACGACGGCGCCCACCGCCGTGACCGGTCGCAGCCCCGAGGGCTGGACGCGCCAGTTCCAGTTCGCGAGCTGGCGCGTGCGGCAGCTCGAGACGCCGCTCATCTGGAACGCCACCAGCAGCATCTCGACGCGCCCGCTGCCATCGAACACGGAACTGCACGTCGCATTCGATCGGGCGTCGTTTCAGTTCGAGCTCGCGACTGCGTCGCAGAATGTCGTGACCAGCGCGAACTGCCTGGCCCAGGGCCACTTCGCGGGCGTCACCGAAACACGCGGGCGAGTCACCGACACAACCGACATTGCCCTGCCCGGCTTTCCGCGCGTGAACTGCGACTTCGCGGGCACGCAGCAAGGCACACTCTCGTTACGCGTCGCCGACTACGTCTCGCAGCGTGACGCCGGGGATGCCGAGCTCAATGGCCACCGATGGAGCATCCGCTCCGTTAACAGCCTGCAGTCGCAGCGCGTCAGCTTCCCGATTGCGCGGTTGGGGTACGAAATCCTGGCAGAGGGGAAAGTTCTCGCTGCGGTAGAGACTTGGAATATCGGGAAGCTGTGGATGTCAGCAGATACCGGGCCCATGCAGCAGGAAGAGATCGCCGTGATCGCGGCGGCGCTTCTGCAATACATCTCGCTGCTTGGGACGCAGGAGACATAGCACTCGTGGGAAGGTTCTACGGACGGGGCGCCTCACATCGCAGACTTGTGTCGCCAAGTCTGCCCTGGTGACGTCCCCGCCGTATCAACGCTCCTGAAAGCGCCGCCAACGGCTTCGCTTCTTACGCCACTCATCAGGACGCGGCAGCTTCTTGCGCCGATGGCGCCCGTAGTTGCACAACCAGCATGCCGCGACGATGTTGTCTTTGGAGTTTTTCCCACCTTCACAGCGTGGCACGAGGTGCTCAGCCGTGCAGCGGCACCTGCGTGCCTGTCGCAATGTGAGACCCGATCGACGACAGAACTCTGACGGCTCGCCAACCAACATTGGAAGCTGGCAGTAGAAGCAGAGGCCGGCCTGCCTTTGCCAAGCTCGCGAGCGCAAACGAGAAATGTTGTTACCCATGGATGTCCTCATATTTTTTGACGAAACGAACCAGATTCCTGTTCGCCCGTCACGGGATCATCCAGGCACCCAACGGCTCGACCGTTGGGCAAATACCGTGCTCTCAGAGTCACGTCCGGTTGAATTTATACTCCTGCGCCTTCAGCGGGAGCAAGAGATCGCAAACCAATAATGGCGACACCCATCGAGGCCAATTAACTTAATTGACGGGTACCACGGCATTTCGGGAAGTTAGAGCATCCCCAGAATCTTTCACCAGGAGAGTTACCACGACGCGCTGTTCTTAGTTTCATCGGCGCCCCGCAGGTTGGACATTCGTGACTGCTGTCCGCAGCAGATCTGGTATCGAACAAATCACGCGAAGCAGTTCGTTCGCGACGCTTGAGTCCTGAGCAGACGGCGCCGATGAGAAAAGCGAAAGGAAGTAAGTATTGAAGAACGGTTGCGAGTGTCTTGAGCAGTTGCTCGCTAGAGAAGGCGCCAAAACCTTGAAGCCCAGTGGGGACAGGCGGATCAGGCTGTGACGCAATCGCATGAAAGCCGAGATAGGAAACAATCGCCAGAACAACGCCCACCCACCACGGAAACCTCGCGGTGATAGTCATCAAATCGTCGAAAAGTGACCTGCGACTTCCCATTCACTTGCCGCCTTACCGCTACCTGAAATTGGAAACCGTTATCCACTAGGCATTCTTGATTGCCAGGATGCTGCGCCTTGCTGGCCTAGCTCCTTCTAGACATCCTCAACACATTCTCTCGGTGATATTCGAGATATACGCGCTGTCCCTCCGAGAAGACGCCGACATTGACCTTTGCCTCCGGCTTAATTCCCATTTTCAACAACGACGGCCGATCCGCCACTGGCGAGACGATTAGGTCGCCCTTGTCCTCGAATGAGATGAAGCCCTTGTCGAATAGGTGATCGATGGTCGGCGTCAGCAACAGCCCATTCTCGCCGTCTAGGCGCTCTTCGTTCGTACTGTCGCGCCAGGGCTTGGTGTGGCTTGCGACCAGATGCTCCTGCCGCTCTACTTTCGTCACCCGGCAGGCGCGCTCAACGCCCTGCACATTGGCGCGAAACTTCCCCTGCCCCACGCGCGCCTGGATGATGGCTTCGCGCTGTGTGTCGGGAATCTTCGGGTCCTTGCGGATTTCGTGTTCGACGCGTTCCTCCCATTGCTCGAGATCCGGCTCGCGCGATGGACTCAACTGCTCGGCGCGATCGACTTCCTTCGCGACATCAGCCACCTGATTGGCTTCGAGGCCGATGAGGCGGAACAGCGCCGCGGCGAACGGCCGGCCGACCTCGGCGAGGTACACGCTCTGCAGGCCATCGCCATTGGCGCGCAGCGGTGAGTACTTCTCCGGCAGCAGACCTCGCAGCTCGCCGATGTGGCTCTTGGGGTGGATGCGGTTCGTCAGCTCGCGAAAGCTCACGTCTATCTTCCAGCCGATCGCCTCCCAGTAGCTGCCGGCCGTGCCGAACTCCGTCGGCTTCGGGCTCTCGTAGCAATACGAGCGCGCGATGCCGAGTGCGGCGATGCGCGTGCCGCGGAAGGAGAAGATGATGTCGCCCGGCGCGACTTCGCGCATGGACTCGTAGAAGGGATTGCGGGCTTTGTTAGAGTTGCGTTTGGGCGACCAGAGATAGCCACCGGAGATTTCGTGGCGGTAGGTTTGGTTTTGGTTGACCCACCAGTAGCGCACTGCGTGATGCTACTACGCGCCTGGTGTCCGCGCGTAATCCCTCACCCAACACAACGTATTCACCATCGCCATATCCTCCGGCGACTTGCACGGAATCGTCAGCAACGCCGGACTCGCAATCACGATCGCCAAGCTCCTCGCCCGCGACACCGCAACGTTGAGCCGATTCTTGCTGTACAGGAAATCCATGAATCGCGGCATGTACTCCCCGCTCGATGTCGTCATCGACACGATCACCACTTCCGCCTCCTGCCCCTGGAATTTGTCGACGGTGCCAACGCGTGCGCCCTCCGGCAACACGCGCTTCAGCACATTCACCTGCACGTTGTATGGCGCAACGATCAGGATGTTCTCGAGCTGCATCGCATGTTCAACGCCCTTCTTGTCGCGATAACGCTGCGTCAGAAGGTTCTCGACCAACTCGCGAACGATCGCGGCTTCCTCCTCGCTCGACTGTGAGCAGGCGTCGTGTGTTGCCTCGATGAAGCGGATTCCCGCCGGGCGAAGCTCCGGGTGCGCGGTCGCGTTCAGCAACAGTTCCTGTACCGCGGTATGCGGCGCCGGCTTCAGGCGACCGTCGTACACGGCATCGGAAATGAATCCGCAAACCTGCGGATGCATTCGCCACGTGGTGCCGAGAAACACTCCGCGTTCCGGCGAAATCGTAGCCTGCCCTTCGAGCAGGTATTCGAGGGATGACTGACCCGAACTGCCAGGATGCACGCCCTGGATCGGTTGCCCGAGTTGCATCTGATCCCCCAGCAGCACGATGTTCTTAGCGCAATTGCCGATGGCAACCGTGTTCGCCAGGCTGACTTGCCCGGCCTCGTCGATGAACATGAAGTCGAGCGCCCGATCGAAGGCCGGTCGCGTGAACAGCCAGGCTGTGCCCGCGAGCAGCTGATAGTCCCCGGTCTCCATGGTTTCGTTGTCGGATGCATCAATGATGTAGGTTCCGTTCAACTTGCCGTCATCGCTGCTCTTTTTGGCGCCGCTGAACTTGAAGCCCTCGCGTGTCGCGACGCGCTCCACCGCCTCGAGCAGATTGTTGATCGCCTTATGGCTGTTCGACGTGACGCCAACGCGAAAGCCGCGCCGCATGAGCTCGACGATGGCATGGGAGCCGGTGTGCGTCTTGCCGGCGCCGGGCGGGCCCTGGATGAATAGATAGCTGCCGTCGAGCTTGGCGATTGCCTCCGCTATGTCTTGCGGCGTGACCTTTTCGGGCGAAACGATCGGTTGCCCGCGCGTCGCACCGAGGAGTTTTGGCACCTCTCGACGCAGCAGCGCTTCCGCGGCCGGATATGCGCCCGACTTCGCAATCATGGCGTCAGCGAAGCGGAAGAGCGCGTCGCTGATGGTGTCCGTCGGAAGCGGGCGACCCGATCCGAGGCTGATTCGATCCGGCAAGTCGCCCTTCTTGGCCGTGCGGCGCACGCGCGCGAGGCGTTGCTCTTCGTTCAATTCCAGTTTGCCGAGCGGCTCCCCGCTGCTCGCCAGCGTGACTTCCGCGCCCGTACGCAACTTCGATTCCTGGACGGGGTATTCGTATGTCCAGACGAGCGACCGCTTGTCCGGCACGGGCGCACCCACCCGCTGCAACCCCGCGAGGCATTCCGCGTCGTCGAGCAATTCTTCGTCGGTCATGTCCTGCCGCGCGAACATCTTCCAGTAGGCGGGCTTGGCTTCACGGCGGTGGAAGTCGAGCAGCAGGTAGGTGAGCTCGCGAACGTGGGAATCGGGGTCCCAGGAACTCCGATCGGCCGGAAGCGAGTCCACCAGTGATTGGCGGTACGGGATAAGCCGCTTCTCTGCCTCCGTCAGCTCGCCCGCGCCGACCGGTTCGTTATCCTCCGTTCCCCCGACATTCGCCCAGGGAATGCTCGCGGGGCGCAACGTCATCAACCAGTCGCGGAGCTTGAGCGTCGAGCGCACGTCGTCGACGTTGTAGTCCTCGATGTCTTTCAGAAGCTGCGCGTCACCGGTTTCCTTCCATCGCTCGTAGTAGACAATGCTCGCGCCCGCGTTCGTCACTTCCGTGGTCCGCTTGTCCAGGTAGAAGTGCTCGATGTTCTTGATCGAGTAGCTTGGCTCGGAAACGCGAACGGCTTCACGCACGACTTGATAGAGATCGACGAACTTCCGGCGGCGCAGCAGATTGTCGAGATCCGCCTCACGCGTACCATGCATCGACATCAGGCGCTTGAGCGCGGTGGGCTCGTAGTGGGCGTAGTGGTAGATATGCGCGTCCGGGTACTGCCGGAGGCGCGCTGTGGCGAAGTCCATGAACTGTTCGAACGCGATCTTTTCGTCGGCACGCGAATGAGCCCAGAACGAGTGGAACTTCGGAGTTCCGGATTCGAGGACGTACACGCCGAACAAGTACTCGAGGCCACCGTCTTCGTAGGGATTGCCTTCCATGTCGAAGAACATGTCGCCGGCATCGGGGTGCGGCAGGCGCGCGAAGCCGCGGGTGGGGTCGTCTGAGTCGAGCAGCTCGACTTTTCGCTCACCCTGCGTGCGCGCCAGGAGTTGCAGGCGGGCCTGGCTGCGGATTCGCGTGAGCGTGTCGCTGTGGAGCTTGGGGATCTTCGCGTCGGGTTTGAGTTCGCCCAAGGCCTGCAGCGTGGTGATGCCCGCGGACTGTAGCTTGCGCGTCTGCACTTTCGAGATGTTCGCGACCTGGCAGAGGTGGTCGTCTGCAGTGCGCTTCGCTTCACATACCTCGCGCCACTTGCAGAGGTCGCAGTGCTCGCAGGGGTCTGGGTATGTGGCGGCCGTGCCGGCCGAAATGCGCTGCTCGAACCGGCGGCGCAGCTCGGCTACGTAGCGGGCGTAGTCCCGGTATCGGTAATTCATCTCCGCGAGGTTGCCGAGCACGACGTACATCATCGCGGGCGCGACGCCCTGCGCTTCTGCGAGGCTTGCTGAATACGCGGCGAGCTGCACGATGAACTTGGCCTTGGGCGAGCGCGCGAGTTTTGTGTCGAGTACTTCGTAGCTGTGCGCGCCGAGAAGTGAAGGGCGCTCGACACGGCGGAGGAAGTCCGGGTAGCCGATGAGCGGGCCGGACTGCAGCGCGCCTTGGTAGATGATGTGAACGCCATCGCGCATCGCGGTCGCCGTTGCGGCGATGCGCGGCTGTGTGCCTTCTATGCCCGAAAGGTTGGCGACCGACGGGACAGTAGCGGTTACCTGCTCGAGGTATTTCTTTTCGTGGGATGTGCCCTTCTCAAACAGGAGTGCGGCCGATTCGTCGTCTTCGGCGACCGGGATTTGGTTGTCGAGAGCGAAAAGATCCAGGCTGGTCGAGTGCTCGCACTCGAGGAAGCTAACGATGTCAGTAGCGGAATAAAGGATGCGGCCCACGTTCCTATACATCGTTGCAGCCTATGTCTGTCTAATGGACTTACTACAGATTCCGCCTGAACCCAACCAAGCGGCGCCGCTTAGCTAACTTTCAGGCGATCGTTAACTGAGGGCGATTCCAAGGAAGACTCACTTAGTGCCATCGAGACCAGGGACATGAGGTTTCGCTTGATCTCGCGCCAGTCCTGCGACAAATCAATCGTGCAGACCCACATTTCATGGCCGTGCAGATGAAAGTGCTCACACACATCTTTATGAACCTTCGGATACAGAAGCATTCCCCTTGCTCGCGAATCTTGGCCACCTCTAGGCTCCAGATTCTTCACGTAAGCGAAGAGTTGATAGATATGTGCCGAATGAAATTTCTCCGCTTCGTACCGCCCCGAAAACATCTCTCCGTAATATTTGGTATCGATGAGCAGCGTCGACCTGGCAGAGCGAACCGAAATATCCGTTTCCATCCTGGGTAGATAGTCATTTTCCGCCTTGGCGCTGTCGAGCCCAATCCAGGAAATTTGCTCACTCTTGACCCTCCAGTCTCGGCCCTCAATTTGAAGCAAATTCAATACAAATGCCTCGAATAGCTCAGCCATTCGCCTGTCACGAACAAAATCGCGAAACTCATGATGTCCAGTTCGTTCGTCTACGAGCCAGCAGTTTGCGACTATTTCGCAAATGCTCATGAGAAATCGGTAGTAACGGTTGTTTCCGTGTAGCTGCACCCGTCGGAACACCAGGCGGCTGAGCTCGATATCAGTCACCGTTTGTAGTCGTGCGACGAGTTGCCGAAGATCATCGCGTAGATCGGAATCAAGATTTGGCACACGGACAAGTGTTCGCATCGTTGCTTTGAGTATTCGGTTCGGCAATGTGTCGATGCTCAGCTCATCGAAAATGCAGCTTGCTTTCCCGTGAACCAGCAGCATTCGACGAACAGATGTTGCAACCTGAATACGCCCGCGAATTCCTGCCAGATCATCCTCGAATTCCAGATAGCCCTGTTCGAGCCCGCGCCGCAGTAAGTGTCTGGTGCCACCTATCAATACTGTGGCGAACAGATCCGCCAGTTCAGTCGAGTCCACGCCCGAGACATCCACAATCTCGCCTTCCGACAAAGCGTTCCACGCGTAGCAGAGCAAGTAGTAGATATTTCGGACTGGAATCTGGGTTGCCACGGCTAGGCGTCGCCCAGAAGATCGCGGACGAACTGCTCGCTGCGAGTCTTGTCGTCGAACCAATACTCGCGAAGCAATGGCTCAATTTCCCTTTCGACTATGCGTCGATACCAAACCTGACCGGGAACCTCGCGCTCTGCTATTCCGCAGAAGTAGCTGTGGCCAATGCAATATCCCGGGCCAAGGTTCGCGGTATCCGCGGCAATCTTCTCGTTCACAACCCGCATGCGCTTGACGATGAGTTCAACGAGTTCTTCGCTTACGCCTCGGTCCACGAGATAACTGCGAAACACTTTCTTCTCGAAGGCTGGCTTGACGTCTACGAACGCGAAGCGACGCCGCAAGGCGTAGTCGACCATAGCCAGTGAGCGATCGGCGGTGTTCATCAGCCCAATGACGTAAAGGTTCTCCGGGACGAAGAACTTGTCGTCTGGGCCTGATCCATAGGTAAGCGGAATTGCCCACTTGTTTCCACGCTTGTCAGGTTCAATGAGCATCATAAGCTCACCGAATACTTTGCCCAGGTTTCCGCGGTTTATCTCGTCGATGATGAAGACATGGGTCCGCGAGTCTTGACGGGCGCGGTCGCAGAACTGATGGAATATTCCATTCTTGAGTGAGAAACCCGAGGCATTCGGGCGAAATCCCTGGATGAAATCTTCGTAGCTGTATGCGGGGTGGAACTGCACCATACCGACACGCTTCTCGGACTCCTCTCCCATGAGTGCGTAGGCCAATCGCTTTGCGACGAAGGACTTCCCCACCCCTGGCGGCCCTTGCAAGATGATGTTCTTCTTGACGCGCAGCAGATCGACGATGTTCACGAACTCGGGGCGATCGATAAACAGTCCTTCCATAGCGTCGTCGATCGTGAAGGACAGGCCGCCTTCCTCATGCACCTCTTGCGACGGCATTCGCGGCTCTGTTGGCCGTGCAGAATATGGGGCACCGCCGCTGCTCCGCAGGATTGCATTGAACTTCTCTTCGCGTAGCTTGATGAGTGTGCGCCGCCAACCTCCCTCGTCAACGTCGCGCGGATGTGTGTCATCCCAACGCACGGGCAATCTGTGTGGATAGTGGGCGCCCTTCTCGTAGTAATACGGTCCAGTCACCGTGCCGATGCCGAGGACTTCAGTCGTTCCGCGATTCGCCACTATTCGATCGCCTGCCCTTATATTGGCGAAACGCCAGACTTGGTTAACGCCCGAGCCCCAATCGGGGTGCTTTCTAAGAGTTGCTTCGCGACGTCGTTCGAACTGCTCCAAGGACATTCCGGATAGGTCACCTAGCTGACCCCAGCCGATCGGAATGAAGCCGCCTTCCAGCGCCTCGTCCCACTGCGAACCTTTGTCGCCAGGTGCCACTTTCCAGTAGCTCGTAGCTTCAACATCAACCTCATCCGCTTCAACATCGGCTTCATCGCCCTTCTCTTCAAAGAACTTTTCGATGCCAACGAGCCAATGGCAAAAGATGTCAAACACGTCGTGGCGATCTGCCCCTGCGATGTCAGGGAAGCGTTGTCGTAGAGGCTCAAGGTCGCGATCTACGAATCGCTTTGCCGCCGAATTGCACGCAGCGTAATCCTTTAGTGACTGTCTGAAGTCGCCATCCAGGAAGTAGTTGAGTGAGTTCCTTGTCTTGTTGTTAATGACGAAGAATCGATCCGAGTGCAATGCGTTCAGGATCGGGCTGAGCATTCCCGACTGCAGTCCTTTGCTATACGGACTTTCTGAAAACTCTTTGCATGCCGCCTCGAGTTCGTCCGGCTTGTCATTGCAACGCACGACCAGCGCATAGATCAGGTCTGCCACTCGCGGCCAGTCCTCTTTTTTCACCCAGTTGGAGTTTTCGAACCACTTCTTGATGTCGCCAGTGACGGCTGGGGCAACATGAACCCAACAATCGCGCTCCCGATTCACAGCACTGTTTGTATGCGGCAACCATCGAGTCAATATCAAGTCCGTCGCGTCTGCCCCAGACCGCTTTCGCTCGACGACTAGACGGTAGTTCTCGCGTCCTTGCGCGCGCACTCTCGGAAAATCCTCCAAGTGCTGCTGCCCTTGTGGCCGAAGCAGATACTGCTCCACGTACTTCGCGAATTCGGCTTCAAGTTCAATGCGCTTTTCTGGCGTCATGAGGCTTCCCTATTTCGTCGCCGTTCGATTGCTCTTGGAGATTCCGAGAGCGCCCTGCGAGGTTTGTCCGCTTTTGACTCGACTTCCGCTGTGCCTACTTCTTCACGTCGACGGATTTCGGTAGGGCACTCGCCACATCTCGAAACGCAGAAAGCGCCGCTTCCAGGTGTTCGATGATCTCCTGCTGCAACACATCCGGCGGCGGCAGATCATCCAGATTGTCCAGGCTTTCATCCTTGAGCCAGAAGATATCCAGGCTCGCCTTGTCGCGCGCGACCAGGTCCTTGTACTTGTAGTACTTGAACCGCTCGGTCTCTTTGCGCTCGTGGCGATTCTCGGGGTTGTAGCAGGCGATGAAGTCCTGCAGGTCTTCGAACTTCAGCGTGCGTGTCTTCAGCGTGAAGTGCTTGTTGGTGCGCAGGTCGTAGAACCACACGCCCTTGGTGTGCACGCGGCCATCCTTGGGCGCGTTGTCGAAGAACACCACGTTCGCCTTGACGCCCTGCGCGTAGAAGATGCCGGTGGGCAGGCGGAGGATGGTGTGCACGTCGCAGGTCTCGAGCAGCTTGCGGCGGATCTTCTCGCCAGCGCCGCCCTCGAAGAGCACGTTGTCGGGCAGCACCACGGCGGCTTTGCCGTCCACCTTCAGCATGCTCACGATGTGCTGCAGGAAGTTGAGCTGCTTGTTCGAGGTGGTTTCCCAGAAGTCCTGACGCTCGTAGGTGAGCGCATCGCGGTCTTCCTCGCCATCCTCGTTGGTGATGGTCATGCTGCTCTTCTTGCCGAAGGGCGGATTGGCGAGCACGTAGTCCGCCTTCACTTTCGGCTCGGCGATCAGCGCGTCGGAACGATCGATCGTCGGCTCGCCTTCCAGGTCGCCGATGTTGTGCAGAAACAGATTCATCAGGCACAGGCGCCGCGTGTTGGGCACGATCTCGTTGCCGTGGAAGGTGCGGTGGCGCAGGAATTCCTTCTGACGCTTGTCGAGCTTGGCGCCGTCGCGGGTCAGCCAGTTATAGGCGCCCAGAAAGAAGCCGCCAGTGCCGCACGCCGGGTCGGCGATTACCTTGCTAGGCTCAGGGCGAAGACACTCGACCATGGCCTGAATCAGCGGACGCGGCGTGAAGTACTGGCCGGCGCCGCTCTTGGTGTCTTCCGCGTTCTTCTGCAGCAAGCCTTCGTACAGGTCGCCCTTGGTGTCGGCATCCATGCCCACCCATTCCTGTTCGTCGATCATCTGCACAAGGCGTGAGAGCTTGGCCGGGTCCTGAATCTTGTTCTGGGCCTTGAAGAAGATCGCGCCGAGCATGCCCGTCTCCTGCCCCAGCTTGTGCAGCGTCGCGAGGTAGTGAGCTTCCAGTGGTTCGCCGGTCTTGCTGCGCAGGCTGGACCAGTCGTATTGCTTCGGAATGTGCGTGTCCCGGTTGTAGAGTTCCCCCGAGTATTCGTGGGCCATCTTCAGGAACAGCAGGTAGGTGAGTTGCTCGAGGTAGTCGCCATAGCTCACCCCGTCGTCGCGCAGGGTGTGGCAGAAGTTCCAGACTTTCTGGATCAGCGTGCTGGTGTTCACTCAGGCCTCGGCATATTTCTTGGTCTTGCGTGTCAGTGGTTGACTCGTGCGTTTAGCCCGGTCGGCGCGAATCCGTTCCAGCAGCAAGCTCGCGGGTTCGTCATCTGGGTCTTGCGGCACCAACTCGCCAGCAAAGGCAGCGCGCAGGACGTTTTGCCGTTGCGCGGAGGATTGCTTCATCGCAAGTTCAATTGCCATCTCCTGGTAGTCCAGGTTGCCGAGCTGCAACTGGATCTGTTCAACGATCGCGAGCTGTTCCACCGCCGGCGCGAGAGGCACAGGAAAAGCTCTGAGCATGGTCATGTTGATAGACGCGAGGTTCGTCGTTTGCTTTCCAGCTCGCTGGAACCACAACTTGCCGAACGTATTTCCATGGTGCGAAACAAGCTCAGGCTGCAGCTCACTCAAGTAAGGCCGCATACGGAAGACGTGATTCTGATGAATACAGTTCGAGACCTCGTCGCGCCACACCCAGCCGCGCCCCAGTTTGTCCCGATCACCGCCTTCGTTGAACAGCACGTCGCCGCCTTTGAGCGTCAGATCCACGATGTCGGGCTCGGTCGCCAGGATCGTCTTCACTTCAGACAGGTCAAGGAAGCCACGTTGTACATTCGCGACCCGCAAGTAAGGTACTTCACGAACGGGCACATCGTTTTCCCTCTTCGTGCCCTTGGCTACGCCTGAAGCAATTTCGCCCAGCATATCCAGGCTCGCCCAAACCCAGCTTTCTGGAAGCGCTGGAAGTTCGGTGGTCTCCGGATGCACCGGCTCGGGATACTTCTTCTGCCAATCTTTGGGTGGCGCCTTGCCTTGCTCCTTGAACTTCGCGAGTTGTTTGGCGTCCCAACGGGCGCGGCGCTCGGTGAGGATGCGGACGAGCAGTTGCGCGCCGGTCTCGGTGGGCGAGCCCTGCTGGCGCTGCGCTTCGCGCCAGTCGGCGGTGAGCGCGCCTTCGACGGCGGCCTTGAGCAGGGACTGGCGGTATTGCTGCAGCTTCTTCTGCGCAGCCTTCAGCTCCGCCACGCCGGCATCGAGGTCGGACAGAAGTTCTTCGAGTTTGGCGACGATCCGGGATTGCTCTGCTCGTGGTGGTAAGGGCAGCTCGATTTCACCGATCGTCTTGGATGAAAGATGCTTAACCGTTACTGACGGTGTGTTGGCGTTGATGGCCGCCAAGTATCCGGGCAATGCGTAGGCTAGAAGTTGATTGTCGTATAGCGCGTCGTTTGCTGAAATCTTGCAAACGCGTTGATTAAGCAGAGCTGTCTCGGAGCGCCAGAACCCTGAGTTGAAGTCCCCATCCATCCCTATTAACAGATCACTTCGCTCTACGAGGTAGACGTCCTCATAAGCCCCGGTGTAGTACGTACCTGTTTCACCGTGGATAACATCGCGGATCCGAACAAGAGGCATACCCTCGTCCGCGCTAAAGAACGATGAATCAAAAGGCGCGCCATTGAGAATCGAAGCGATGTCGCCGAGACGCACGCGCTCCCAGCTTGGGTGCTTTCCCAATAGACCAGAAGTGTCTGCCGCTATGAGTTCAGCGACACTCATTGTGAAAGCCATTACGCCACTAGCCCTTCGTTCAACTCGTTCATCAGCGTATCTAGTTCTTTACCGAACAGGCTCCAGGCTTTTTGCAGCCCGCCCTTATCCGCGAGTTCAGCGTAGTCAAAGTCGGTCCGCGATATCGAGCACGAATTCGCGATGTGGTCTTTCATCAAGCGCAGCCACTCGGTCTGCTCCGGCGTGAACGCGGTGCCGCGCTGCGCATTGTGACGAAAGATCCAATCCTGAAATTGGCGATTCACTTCATCCGCAAACGGCTTGAGCTCCGCACCCTCGCCGTCCAGCGCCAGCGCAAACCGCAGTAGGCTCACAAGATCCGTGAGCTGCCGACGGCTCGTCGCGCCTTTCACCTGGTTCGCCTGCACGCGAGCATACGCATTCCAAAGCCGCTCGGTGGTCAGCATCAAGGGCGGCCGACTCAGGCGCTCGTGCAATTCTTCAATCATCTCGAAGGTGAGCGCGCGCCGATTGAAGGGCTGCTGGTAAAAGAAGCTCAGCGCGGCGATCTCGTCCTTGTGCTGCCGGATGTAGTCCGAAAAGCTCTGAATCACGGCCTTGGCCTGAGCCTCGGCCTGCTCGGAGAATCCTGAGAACGTAACCTGATCGAGATTGACATGGTCGATGATCTGCTCGCGCTCACGGCGCGCGCTCTCGATCTCGTCGCGCAGTTCGGGTTTGTCGAAGGGCGCGCATGCCGCAGCCACACGCGCATCACGAGCGGCGGCGATTTCCTCAGGCAGCAGGCTGTCTTCGTCACGGGTGATGCCCTTGGCCTTGGCGGCCGCAAGCGCAGCCTGGACGATGGCATCCGGATCCAGCGCGGTGATCAGCGACTTACCCAGCTCGCCAATACCAACACCACCGCTGATCTTCTCGATGCGCGCCTTCGCCTTGTCGTCGAGCAGTTTGTTCAGTCGCACGAGCCGGTTGGCCAGTGAAAGCACGGTGTCCTCATCGCGGCTGCCCATCGCCACGCCTTGCAGCAGGTCCTTGAGCGGCACACCGGGCTTCTTCTCCAGCGGCCGGCTCTCGGTCTTGCAGGATTTCTCGACGCCCACGGCGTCGATGAGCACGAAGCGGGACTTGGCACCGTCGGCACTGCCGCTGACGCGCTTGAGACTGTCCGCATCCAGGCTGCGCACGCCGCGGCCCTTCATCTGCTCGTAGTAGCCCTTGCTGCGCACGTCGCGCATGAAGAGCAGCACTTCCAATGGCTTCACGTCGGTTCCGGTGGCGATCATGTCCACGGTGACGGCGATGCGCGGGTTGTAGTCGTTGCGAAAGCTGCTGAGGATGCTGTCGGCATCCTCCTCGGAACGATACGTGACCTTCTTGCAGAAGGCGTTGCCCTGGCCATAGACCTCGCGGACGATGTTGATGATGTCGTCGGCGTGGCTGTCGGTCTTGGCGAAGATTAGCGTCTTGGGCGTTTCCTTTCGCGAAGGGAAGATCTTCGTTTCCACCGCCGTCTTCATGGCCTGGATGACCTGGCGGATCTGGCTGTTGTTAACCACGGAGCGATCCAGCTCCTTGCCGGTGTAGACGTTGTCTTCCTCGGTCTCCGCCCAGCGCTTCTTGCGCGTCTGTCGGTCGCGGTGGTCCACCCATTCCTTGGCCTTGATCTCGGCGCCCTTCTGCGTGATCTCGGTTTCGATTTCGTAGACGTCGTAACCGACGTTGACGCCATCGGCCACGGAATCCTCATAGCTGTACTGCGCGACGATGTTCTCGTTGAAGAAGCCGAAGGTGCGCTTGTCGGGCGTGGCGGTGAGGCCGATGAGGAAGGCGTCGAAGTAGTCGAGCACCTGCTTCCAGAGGTTGTAGATGCTGCGGTGGCATTCATCGATGACGATGAAGTCGAATTCCTCGATGGGAATGGCCGGGTTGTATCGGACCAGCTTTTCCTGCTTCGGGGTCTGCTGAATCTCATTGAGCGAGACGTCTTCGGCGGATTCGTCGATGGGCTCGCCAGAGAGAATCGAGTACATGCGCTGGATGGTGCTGATGCACACCTGCGCATGCGGATCGATGTTGCTCGATGCCAGGCGCTGCACGTTGTACAGCTCGGTGAACTTGCGGGCGTCGTCCGGCGGCGTGTACGCCATGAACTCCTGGTGCGCCTGTTTTCCGAGGTTGCGCGTATCCACGAGGAAGAGGATGCGCTTGGCGCCGGCGAACTTGAGCAGGCGGTAGATGGACGTGATGGCGGTGAAGGTTTTGCCGGCGCCCGTGGCCATGTGGATCAGGGCGCGGGGTTTGTTCTGCGTGAGCGACTTCTCGAGACCGGTGACGGCGTCGATCTGGCAGGCACGCAGGTTGCGCTCCGGCAATGGAGGCATGCTCTCGGCGAGTCGCCGGCGAAGCGACTTCGTCTGAGCGAGCCATTCGGCGAGTTGTTCGGGCTTGAAGAAGTGGAATATCTCGCGGGAGCGAGGCGCCGGGTCCGCGTTGTCCGTGAAACGGGTGATCTGGCCCGTGGCTTCGAACAGGAAGCGCAATGGTGCCTTGTCCTTGCGCCACTTGAGACTGGCCGTGGCATAGCGCTCAGTCTGGTCTTCGGTCGCCGTGATGTTTTCGCCGGCGACATCCTTCTTGGCTTCGATCACGCCGCAGGGCATGCGGTTGATGAAGAGCACATAGTCGGCGGGTCCCGTATCAGTGGGGTATTCGCGCACGGCGACGCCAGCTCCAGCCGACAAGTTGAGCTGCTTCAGGTCCTGGATGACCCAGCCTGCCTGCAAGAGCTTCTCGTCAATGAGTTGCCGCGCCTTGGCTTCTGGAGTCATTGAAGAATCCCCGTGACGGGCAATATCTCCACGCTGTTCTTGTCGTTACGCGACAGATATTCAGCGTGACCATGCGCCAAGAGGAGCGGAATACTTGGACTCGCGACAGCGCTGCTCACATGCACGCTGATCGCCCAGGGGTCGGACACGCGCGAACCGGCCGTTGCAAACGGCCGGTCGATCTTCACCCGTGCGCGTATCTCGGGTGTCATTCCGATGCGAGCCCCATAACCGCCGGGATTCTGCCAGAAACAAGGAGTTAGATGGCCGATGAAGGTCACAATGCCCGAGAGGATATTGTCAGGGCGATCCTGGTTGCCCGGGATCGCGCCTTGCTGCTCGACGCGGACCTCGCGCTCCTCTATGGCGTCACCACCGGCGCACTGAACCAGGCTGTCAAACGCAACCTGGCGCGGTTTCCCGCCGACTTCGCGTTTCGACTGACAGCGCGTGAATTGATTGAGCTCGCGAAAATCGCTGGCACGCCCGATGCGCTGAAATTTCGGAATCTTCGGAGTCCGCCAGTGGCGTTCACGGAGCACGGCGCCATCATGCTCGCCATGGTTCTGAGAACCCCGCGGGCCATTCAGATGAGCGTGCACGTGGTCCGTGCGTTCGCGCACTTGCGCTCCGCCGCTCGGGCGAACGAGCAAATCATGAGGCAGCTCGAAAAATTGGAAGATCGGGTCGGGAAACACGATGCTGACATCGCCGCACTGTTGCGCGCGATGCGCCAGCTCATTGGGCCCGCCAAGACACCCTCTCGCGGCATCGGTTTTCTTGCTGATATCAAGTAGTTGCGCGGAGGCGATCACAATTTGTGACAGCCCTTGTGGTGCGCGAAGAATCAGGATTTGTAGGTGACCCCGACCCAAACCTTCATCCCACGAGCCTCGCAACTACCTCGGAGTCCTGAGAATAGGTCAGCAGGACCTCATGCGTCGCGCGCGTGATTGCCACATACACCAACCGCACGCAATCCTCCGTCCCTTCACCGTGGCGACCTACGGCGCCCAATCCACCAACCGCCACGCACGGAAACTCCAATCCTTTCGCCGTGTGCATGCTGAGTAGTCGCACCGCCGATCGCTTCAAGTTCACGCGATTCTTGTTCTCTTTGACGACGTCTAAGGGGACGTCGTGCTTCTTGAGCACCTGCGTAAATCTCTCTCCGATCCAATGTTCGGGATAAAGAATGGCCATTTGGCCCCACTCGTAGCCCGCTTTTCGCCGTCCTAGCAACCATTCGCCAATGGTGTGCGCTTCCGCTTCGAAACTCACACACCTTCGAACTCTAGGTTCGACGCCCTGTCGGCCGGCATCTTCAGGAACGAGCACAGGGTCCTCATCGTCCGCAGCAACGCCTGGCGCCCCCACCAATTCTTCGGCGACTCGGCGAGCCAGACCGAGGATCTGTACGGTGTTGCGGTAGTTGACCTTGAGTACGCGCGTACGCCCCTTCGCCTCTATCCCGAGCTGACTCCAAACAGGGCGGCCCATTCCTTTATATATCGCCTGCATGTCGTCATAGGCGATCAGAAACGCCTTGGTATTCGGATTCACCATCTTCACCGCGAGCGAAAGCCACTCGGGTTCGAAGTCATGTGCCTCGTCGATGAGCACGGCGTCGTACTGCCCTCCAGGTATGTGGCCAAGCTGCATCTCGGCGTCCACTGTTCTCACACAGGCGGCGAGCCGCTCGTTGTAGTCGGGGTAGTCGGTCTCGCTGGGGAACGGGATACCGTACGTACGCAGCATCTGATAGCACCAGGAGTGAAACGTACGCACCTGCACGCGGTCTTCTACGCCACGCTCCTGCATCACGTCCTCGAGCCGCCCGGCAATGCCGTTGGCGAAGCAAAGAATCAGTACAGGTTTGCTCGCGGCGCGCGCGAGAAACTCAGCGCGGAAAGCCAGGATGAGAGTCTTCCCCGATCCCGCGACTCCGCGAATGATTCGATGCCCTTCGCCAAGACCGCGGGCTACTTGTTCCTGATGCAGGTCCATGACCGCGAGGGTGCGGTCTTCCTGCGGCGTGGATTTCACTTCTAGCGGAAGGCCAATCTGCCGAATCCGAATCTCTGGAAAGAGCAAACCGCGCAGTCGATCAAACTCTGGCAGGGTCAGGGCAGACCCCAGCCGCTGGGGCACCATCTCCCAGAGTCGTTCTCGAAACGCTTCGGGGTCAGCGCCCTCGCTCATCTCGTCCTTGAACACGCAGCGGTCCTCTGGAAACACTTCGTCCAAGTCCGTCTGCGCGAACTGCTTGCGCGTGATGTTCGTGAACACGACGCCGTACCCAAAAGGCACGATCGATTTACCCTGGAACGCGTGACCCGGCGGAAACAGAAGTTGCCCGTCCTTCTGAATCTGCTGCACGACATCGAACATGTAGCGGCGCGCTTGTTCGAAGGGACTGATCTCCGTAACCAATCCACGCGTCGTAAAAAGCTCGACGTCCGATTTGTTGGCCGAATAGATCGTGTCCAGCCGCCAGTCCTTAACCTCGAGCACCAGCAACCCATTCGAAGGGTGGACAATGACGAAATCCGGATGCCGGCCTCGCGGCCCCATCGGCAGGTTGTGCCAGATGTACGCGTTCTCTTCGAGGAAGTCCTTGAGGCGCTCGGCCAGGCGCAACTCACCCCGGCTATCGAAGCGGGCTGCACCCAGGGACGGTATCAGGGTTGCCATTAGGAACTGGAAATCACGCCTAGCTAACAAGGTGCTGCTTTTATCACGCTCGGGCGTGCTCAGCGAACCCCGTCCCGCCAATCCCTTGGCTGAACCCTCTTTTCCAATGGCAACGCCCACAGCCCGCGCTTGGCAGTACGCGCTTCTTCCTCCAGATCAAACAGATAGTCGTTCGCGGCGGATTCGCTGTCGAACCATGCCATCCCGCGCTTGACCAATTCGGCGTTGACGTAGGTATCACCAATCCACAAATGAGCCACAAGTCGGTCGAAGGTGACGTCGTTTGCGTACACGAGCACGCATTCTTTCTGGCCAATCAGCGAAACCAGCTCGATTCTGGCTTCCTCCCCAAACGGCTGATCAGCCTCGGGCGCATCGATGCCGCTTAACCGAAAGGACAGATCAGCTCCCTGAACCTTCACCACGATTGTGTCGCCATCGATGGCCCGAACGAGCGGGCCAAACAGGACACCGTCGTCCCCAGGATGAGCCGGCGTGAACGGGTCGAACTTAGGCTTCTTGTTCGATGAGTTCTTCGGGAGCCGCCCACCGGACTTCAGGCACGCTTGAATGGTTCCAAACGCCTTGAAGTGAATGGTCTGCTCGTAGCCCGGAGAGCCGCGTTCATGGCAAATCCCGGCTCTCGATTTCTTGACTACGGGCTGATCGGCCGCGCCAGCGAGCGGAGCGATTGCGGGCGCGGCCAACAAGGCCGCGATCACGCGAATGAACAGATAGAACCGGGGAGCCACGCTGGAGTGGCAGTTTGCACCGGCTCCGGCTCCGTCGCATCTCCTGCGCGACTTATCGCGGCTCCGAGTAACGAATCACACCCGGCGCAGCGTCGCTAGCGCCGCTTACCCTTCTTCTTCGAAGCCACTCTCGGCGCCACCGTCCCGCGCCCCGTCCCCACATTCTCCGAATGCGGCACTCCCCTCCCCGCCGCCAACACCACCCCACCCACATCATCCAAATCAATCGCATCCGACAACTGGAACAGCACCTTCGCCGTCGGCAGCACCACGGTATGAAACCCGCCCAGCGAATCACTGCTCATCTGCTTCAACTCGCGCCCCGAAGCCGCGACGTAGGGAATCATCGCCCGCGGTACGCCGCTGGTGGTGTCGAGGCCGAACACCGCGAAGTAGTCAGGCCGCCAGAGGTCGGCCGATTCGATGGTAAGCGTGAACGCACCGCCAACGCAGTCCAGCCGACTGAACGGCGCCGCGAGATCCGCGACGTAGAACCCGGCCGAAGACAACGAGAGATCACCCTGCGGCGTAGCCGGCAGCGTGTAGGAAAGAAACAACCGCCCAGCCCCGCCGCCCTGGAGCGTGACGGGCCCGTTCGATCCTCTCGCCTTGAAATCGAAGTTCGGCCCCACCGACGTGAACATGGCAGGGAATGGGTCCGTCGCGCTAACAACAATAATCCGCCGCGCCCGCGTCCCGTTCTGACCCCGGCCGACTCGCCGCAGACGCAGGACGCGGGGTCCTCCATCGTTGGGGTCGGTGCTGATCCAAGTGCCGTCGTCCGCGGATATCAAAGGAGAACCCATATCGAGACGTGCACCCAGCGGAATCACGCGCTCGTCACCGAGCTCCCCGGAAATGCCCCATGAAATCACGTGTTCGGGAGACCAGGCATCGTCGCCGCTGGCATGCAGCTCGATGGTGAGGTCCGCGGAATCGAGGTTCTGATCGAGGACGTCGAAACGCCACACGCCAGATTGCCCACGCCCCACCATGGAGCTGCCGCCAAACAGCGGCTGGGTGAAGACGACATCGGGTCCGCGGCGGACGACGAGTGTCGGCATGTCATCCGTGTCGGCGTCCTCGACATTGCGCGTGCGCGCGGCTACGTAGAGCTCGGCGAGTATCGGCATGGAATGCTCCTTAGTCCGTGGAACACTTGTGGCTCGCCGCCACTGTTGCACCTGCCATTCCCAAGCGCGAGTCGTGTCGACGCGGCGCCGTGCAAATCTGTGACTTTTTACCTAACAAAGAAAAGGCCCCGCCGACTTTCGCCGGCGGGGCCCATTTCTTCCACTCTTATATATAGCCCTGGAACGCCCTACTGGACGACCCAGCGCTGGCTTGCCCAGTTCTGGTTGCTCAAGGTCTGCGAAAGGATCGGCGCGAAGTACGGATCGCTTCCGCTGTAATTGCCGACGGTGAGATAGCGGTTCGTTCCGACATTGCGGAACCGCACCTCGCTGCTGCCGGCAATGGTTTCGATCACCCACTGCTGCCGCATCTGCGACAGGTCCTTGTTCTTCACCTGCACCACGGCCTGGTCGCTGTTGCTGCTCGCGGTCAGGTACTTGCCGGACCAGACATCGGCGAGGCGCACCGTGTTGCCGCCTGACAGCGGCTCGATCATCCAGTCCTGGCTCGGGTACTGGTAGTTGTTGCCCTGCGCGCGGGTCTCGGCGCCGTCCACGTTGTTGGTGGTAGTCAGGTACCGGTCGCCGAACGTCGGCGGACTGGTCCAGGCATTCTTGATCTTCGACAGCGTCGCATCGTCCCGGCACCCGCGGTACCTCACCACGTAGCTGTTGCAACTCTGCCCACTACCCTGCTCCGAGTTCCGGCACACGAGCCCGGACCGCGTGAACTGCGCCAGCCGGTCATTGGGTGCGTTCGCCCGGTAACTCCCATCCACCAGCTGCATCCGGAATGCGATCGGGGTCTTGCCGCCACAGAACGCGGTGGCATCGGAGATGGAAGTCGACCGTTCCTCGTGATCGCCGTCGTCGGTCGTGCTCTTGTCCTTGTTGTAGTAAGGCGTCCACTCCTCCCTCGGACCTGGACACTTGTAGCTCACCTGGTGGTCGGCGCAGCGTGCGCCTCCCGGCTGGTCGGAGTTCAGGCAGGTGAGGCCATCGCGCAGGTTGAAGGCGCGCAGCTTGTTCGGCATGAAGCCAAGCTCCATCGTCGAGAACACCGAGTTGGCCCCGGCCGCGCTCGCTTCCAGCCAACCCGGCATGCTGCAGTAGCCCATGACCGGGATCTTCTTCGAGGACGTGAACGTCTCCACTTCGGCGGCATCGGGGCCAGGCTGATCGATGTTGATCCAGCGGAAGTCACTGGTCTCCTCGAACGGCGGCATGCAACAGCGCTTGAGATGGTAGATGTCGAACGCGATGGACGGCAGGACCCTGGGGTTGGTCACGATGGTCGAGCTCAGGTTGCCAATGGGCAGGAAAGAGCCGTCGCTGGGCTTGTCGTCCCGCGCGAGCATGTGACATCCGCCGCTGCATGAGCTCGAAGGGTCCTTGTTGTTCTTGACGATCAGGCTGTGCCAGTCCTTGAGCGGATGGCTTCCCGAGCCCGGATCCGTGGGCGCGTTGCTGCCCACGACGAAATAGTGATTGACCTTGGAGAAGTCCACGAAGGTGTCGTGGCCGTCATTCAGCAGTCCAATGTTGGCCAGGTGTTTCGCGATGTCGGGTGACGCAATGTAGGGGCCTTGCGAGTGGCAACGGACACATTGCAACTGCTCCTTGAACTCAGGCGTCTCCTTCGCATCGGAGAGCATCAGCTTGCCGTTCATCGCCGTCGGCGTCAGCCAGAAGTGGTTCGCGTTCGGATACACCCGCGGATTGAAGTTGGTCGGCGAGACGATCTTCGCCGACACGGGCCGGAACGGATTCGGCGGCGGGTTGGGCGGGTCATCGCCGATGTCCGCGGCCGCGAAGAAGCAGGTGCCGCCGTTGACACGGTTGTGCAGGATCAACTCGATGCTGATGAACCGCTTGTTGTCGTCCAGTGTGGAGGTGCCATCGCCCCAGCGGCAGGCCGCGACCATGTCGACCTCGTTGTTGACGCGCTTGTGCACGACGTAGTCGTTGATGGGCCCCCGGCCGCCGTTGGTGAAGAACTGCTTGCCTTCATTGCAATTCATCGCCTGCACTTCGTTGGCCTGGAACTTCAGTTCGGACTGGCAGCGGGTCACGTAGGTCTGCAACTCGGATTGTGCGAATGCGGTCGTCGCGGCGAGAGACCACGCCGCCGCCGCGCACAGGCGCTTCATCCTGTTCATGTGAATCTCCATTGGTTGGAACTCCCACTCATCCACTCAATTGAAGTTGTCCGAGATCTTCCCGAAGCCGATCACGCCATTGCAGTGCAGCCACTCGCTGTACGAGCCACCGCCGCAGCGTCCATTGGCGAACGCGCCGGTGTTGTACTGCATGTTTTCCGACTGGCGCGGGTTCTGGTTGTCGACCTTGACCCAGTCGACGACCGCGTCGCGCGTGCCACCGTCGTTGTCGTAGCGCACGTTGATGTCGCCGTCCGCGCGGTTGAGCGTCACGGAGTACTCCTGGAACGCCGTGCCCAGCGTCCAGCCGCTGTTCACGGGCTGGCCATCGAGCAGCAGCGTGATGTGCTCGCCGCCCGCGTTGCCGCGCGCGCGGATCGCGATCTTGTGGGCCGCTTCGACGCGTCCGAAGTTGACGGCGCCGTTGCAGTTCATCCATTCGGAATACCCGCCGCCGCCGCACACGCCATTGACGTAGCGGGCGCTGTTCACCGCCATGGCTTCCGTCTCGCGCTTGGCACCGTTGATGGCGATGTAGTCGAGCCGCACCTCGCGGCCGCCGGTCTGCTGGCCGTCGTCGTTCACGAATTCGACGGTGAGATCGCCGGCGCCGAAGATGGTGTCGCGATACACCTGGAAGGTCTTCGACAGCCGGTGCTGCTGGCCGACCGGCTGGCCGTTCAGCAGCAGGTTGACCCGCTCGGTGCCGGTGGCGCCCAGCGCGCGGAACTCGACGTTCTGCGCGATCTGCGAGGCCGCCGCATTGGTCACGGTGACGGTGGCCGTATCGGCCGAACTACCCGGCCGCGGCGCCGACAGGCTCGACAGGGTGATGGTCGCGGTGCCGGGCCCATTCGCCTGCAGGAAGAGATTTCCCTTGTAGCTGCCGATGGACACGACACTGGTATTGCTCGACGTCAGCGTGACATCTGCAATAGTCGAACCCGCCGGTGCCCAGGTGTAGTTGATGGCGGAGGTGAGGTCGCCCACCTTGAGGCTGTACGACGTCGCCACCAGGTCGAGGGTCGAGGCGTACACCTCGCTGGTCTTGTACACGTCGAGGGAGGTGAACTGCGCCGTGCCCCTGTTCTGGTAGCCCTCCACCAGCATCGACACTTCGTGCATGTTGCCCATGGGCATGCCGAGCTTTTCCCATGCGAAGAAGTGATGCGTGATGTTCAGCAGGCCCGAGGTGCGCACGTTCTTGCGGATGCTGAAGTACTGCATGAACGTGCGCTCGCCCTTGATCGAGGGGCCGGTCCTTTGCAACTTGTAGACGTCGTACTCGTCACCGTAGATGGTTCCCATGTACGTGGCACTCGAGTCCATCGAAGGATTCCAGTTGCACCAGTTCTCGACGATGTACCACTCGACCAGGTCGTTTGGAGAGCTGCGGCTGGAGTCGTAGGTCCAGCCGTAGACGCCCATGTACGAGTTCCCGGCCGAGCAGTTGGGGCTGTAGGTGACCGCGTAGTTCGTGTTGAAGCTGCCGATCTGGTAGTGCTTCTGCGTCTGGTCGTAGCCGAGCCCGCGGCGCGCCAGGTAGTTGTCGATGATGGTGTTGTTGTTGGCGTCGCCCCATTCCGCGGTGAACGCGGCGGCGGTACCCAGCGTCATGCAGGCCTTGTTCTTCTTGTTCTGGTTCCACAGTTCGTGTCGGTATCCACCCTGTGTGCCCGTGATCTGGTCACCCGTGGACGAGGTGATGCAGATCTGCGCCATCGAGTCCTGGGCGCCGATGGCGAGCAGAAGCAGCAGCGCGGCTTGGAACGTCTTGTTCATCGTCAGCTCCATTGGTGAAGTCTCAATTCAGTTGACCACCCAGCGCTGGGACGTCCAGCCGGTGTTCTTGCCCTGCGAGTAGATCGCCAGGTAGTTGGGATCCGACGCGAGCGCCGGATCCTGCGAAGTGAGGTACTTGCCGGTGGCCAGGTTCTTCAGGCGCACGTCGTTGCTGTAGATGACCTTCTCGACGATCCACAACTGGCCGTCGACGTTGGCGCTGGTCGATGTCACCACCGTCGCCTGCTCGGCGGAACTGGTCACGTTGAGGTAGGTGTTGGTGCCCGTGTTCTTCAGGCGCACGTATTCGGTGTTCTTCACCGTCTCGATCGCCCAGGCCTGCGTGTTCCAGTTGGCGTTGTACGGCTGGCCTTTCGCCGCGGCGCCGTTGGTGCCCGAGCTCGCGGTGAGCTGCTTGCCGGTGAACACATTCGTCAGGTGCTTGGTCGCGGTCGCAGGCGGCACGGCGCAGCCCTGGTAGCGCACGACGTAGTTCGAGCACTGGCCATCGGGCTGATCAGCGTTGTTGCAGGTGAGGCCGAACTGGCTGAAGCGCGCCAGGCGGTCGGCGGGCCCGCTCACATACTGCGGGACGTTGCCGCCGCGCGTGGGCACATAGAACCGCGCCTTGATGCCCACCGGCGCCACGCCGGTGCCGCAGGAGGCGCTGATCATGTTGTTGATGGCGGTGTTGCGCGCTTCGTTGTCGTCGTTCTGGCCCGTGTTGACGGTGCGGTTGTAGTAGCCGGTCCACGTGTTGCTCGGGCACAGGTAGCTGACGTCGAAGTCGCGGCACCGGACGCCCGAGTCCTGGTCGGAGTTCATGCAGACCAGGCCATCCTTGGCGTTGAACGTGCGCAGCTTCTCCGTCAGCCACAACACGCTGTCGGTGGTGAACGCATTGTCCGGGTGAACGCCGACGGGATGCGCTTCCATGTAGGTGGGCACGCCATCGGGGCTGCAGGGCGAGTAGTCAGGCAGCGCGATGTACGGAACCAGCAGGCTCGTAGCGCTCTTCGCGCTCGCGAAGTTTTCCTTCTCGCTGCCGTCGCCCGACGTATCGAGGTTGATCCAACGATAGTGGCTGTCCCATTGCGTGGGCTCCATCGCGTTGGCGTTGGAGATCATCTGGAAAATCGACTCGATACCCGGCAGAACCTGGTCGGGCCCTTTGCGGGTCGCCGTGATGTCGGCCTGCTGCGGCGAGTCGCCACCGCCCAGGTGACAACCTTCGGAACAGCCCGTCGTGGCGAGGTACCTGTGCTTGTCCACGTTCCACGTGGCAAATGCGCTGACGGCCGGCGCCGGGGTGACGACAGCCCGGTATTTTTCGTTGGAGGTCGGATTCGTCTGGCTCAGCTCGCTGGCGGCGACGTTGGACAACGTGTCGTGGCCATTGTTGAGCAACCCGTACTTGGACAGGTACGGCGCGATGCGCGGCGTCGCGATGTACACGCCGGACACGTGGCAACCGATGCAACGGAGTTTCGTGTTGATCTCGTCCGGCGTCGTCCAGTAGCTCGAGGCATTGGACGCCAGCGGGGACACGACCATCGGGGAGACCTTGGACTCCGCGTTCGGTGGCAGCGAATCGATGGCGCTGAAGAAGCAGGTGTTGCCGTTCTGGCGGTTGTGCAGCGTCGCCTCGACGCTGATGGCCTTCTGGCGCGCAACCTTGTCGCCCTTGAGCCAGCGGCAGATGAAGGCCATGTCGACCTGGTCGGTGACCTTCTTGTAGCCGATGTAATCGGCGATCTCGCCGCCATTGGCGAACAGGTCGCCGTCGTAACAGTCCATCGTGCTCAGCGTGACGTTGCTCGGAATGCTGAGCTGCGTGCGGCAGGCGCTCACATACTGCGCCAGGGTTTCCGCGTTCGACGGTACGGAAAGAACGAACAGGAGCGTCAATACGCCCGTGAACGAAATCTTCTTCATGTCCCCACCCTCCATGAATGACTGCTGCGCGTAGCGAGCGCCACTTTTCTCGGGCAAAAACCGGCCCGGTCGGCATTTTCGGCCGACTAACTACAGATCCGATTTCTCCCTGAAACCAGCGCCCACGAGAGGCGAGCGCCTTAGTACCACAGGATTTGTGGTACCGCTACCTTCGGAATGCGAAATTGCGGCCGGAACATGAGCCAGGATTCATATTGCGTTGCGGCGAGGTCCTACCGTTTCAAATAGTTAGTGCCGCGGGTCGCCGGACGGCGACGCGGAAAGATTTTTTTGGAATTTGGCCGGCCGGGAAAAGGGCGCCTGCGACTTTCCGGTTGGTCGCCTCAGTTCTTCACGAGCCGCTTCTTCGCCGCACGACGAACTCGATAGACCGCGCCGGGCTCGCGGACCAGCAACTCTGTCGGAATGTCCAGCTCTTCATGCAGCGCGCGAATCATGGGCAAGGTCAGCGGTCGCTTGCGAGTGAGGACTTCCGACGCGCGGTTCTTGCCTCCCAGCGCACGAGCGACATCCTTTTGTCGAAGACCGCGTTGCTCCATCCGGAACAGGATTGCGTCGACAGGATCCGGCTTCGCGAACAAGAAGCGCGCTTTCTCATAGTCCTCGACCAGCTTGGCCAACAACTCGAGGCGCAGCCCGTCGCTCGACTCCGCCGTGGGATCGAGGCGCGCCAATCGCACGATTTCCGCGAGGGCCGCCTGGTGCTGAGCTCTTGTCTTGATGATTCGAATTACCACGATAGGTCTCGCTACCGGCGTCGCCTGTTACGCGCGTCATACGCGGCGTGGGTCCCCGCCCAGTTCACCGACACGACACCGACCCTGTACGCAATTGCCGCCTCGAGGCGGTAAACGTTCCCTTTCACGTTGAAGATGACGGTGTTGTCGGCCAGAAAGCTCGCGGATGCATAACTCGCTTTGACGTCGGACGGAGTCTTCCACGATGCCGACTCCGCATCTGCCAACCAATTTTCGATCCAGGCTCGAGCATCTGCATGCCTTCGGCAAAAGGCGTCCAGAACTTGCCTGCCGGCAACTTTCACATCGCTCTCTCGCACATGGAGCAGAACGATGCAGCCGTGTTCCCAAATTGGGAACCAGGATACTACACGCGAATGTTGAGTAATTCACTCCGAACATCCCTCGCCATCTCAGGTAGACAAGTGGAACCGGTCACGATTTGTGACCGGTTCGCCGCAAAGAAAAAGGCCCCGCCGACATGCGCCGGCGGGGCCTTTCGATCTCACTCTATCTAACGAGGCTTCAGGTCTTCGACGCGTCGTAGATGCTCTGGATCGCCTTGTCCAGCGAACCGTTGAACTCCGCATCGCTCTGCTGCGCGGTCAGGCCTTCCGACAACGCACGCGAGAAGCTCGCGATCATGCCGTTCTGCTTCGCCAGGCGCTTGTTCGCCTCTTCACGCGAATAGCCGCCCGACAGCGCGACCACCTTCAGCACGCGCGGGTGCTTGATCAGCTCCGCGAAGAAGTTGTCCACGTCCGGAATCGTGAGCTTCAGCATCACCTGCTGGTTGGCGGGAAGCTTATCTAACTCGGCGAGGATTTCCTTCTTGAGCACGGCTTCCGAACCCTTCTTGTCCGGGTTCTTGATGTCCACCTCGGGTTCCACGATCGGCACGAGGCCGTGCGAGAGCACCTGGCGCGCGATCTCGAACTGCTGCTTCACGACGGCCTTGATGCCCTCGGCGTTGTTCTGCTTGATGACCGAACGCTCCTTGGTGCCGAAGATGCCTTTGCTCTTCGCCTTCTTGAGCAGGTCGTCCAGCGTCGGCATCGGCTTCATGAGCTGCACGCCGTTCGCTTCGTCCGCGAGACCTTTGTCGATCTTGAGGAACGGGACCACCTTCTTGGTGTTCCACAGGTAGTCGGCCGCGGGCTTGCCGCCGAAGTCGCGATCCATGGTCGCTTCGAACAGGATGGCGCCGACGACGCGATCACCGTTGAACACCGGGCTCGTGACGATGCGCGTGCGCATCTGATGGACGAGATCCATCATCTGCTGCTCGCCGGAATACGTGTTCTCTTCGATGCCGTAGAGCTTGAGCGCCTTGGGCGTGCTGCCGCCGCTCTGGTCCAGCGCCGCGATGAAGCCGGGTGTACTGCGGATCTTGGCTGCCTGCGTCTCGGAAATACTCATCTATATCGTCCTTCTGGGGATGGTCTTGGGTTCTTTGAGGCGGGGCATGTTAAGGGGGTCGCCGGGTGTCGGCAACCGCAGTCGATTGACCCTAGCGAAACAGGCGAATGTCTTGCAGGTCAATGACTTGCAAAGCCGCCTGACGGCGGGTCGGGGCGCCGATTGCCGGCGAACATGGCGGCGGAGACGCGCGCCGGGATGCGGCGCTGTTCTTTCCGGTCCCCGTCGGCCAACGCGATGCTGAGGTCAGCGTGGACAATTGCTGCCTTAGTCCATCTGGGTCATGTGGGCCGCGCCCTCTCGCCGCTACTCTCGCGGGCAAGGCACCGCGATGTGGCGTCCAAACAAACAAAAAGAATCACGCATGCGGCGAACGTTGCGATCCGGACTCTTGCTGTCCCTGGTGCTGGCCGGTTGCGGCGGGGGCGGCGGCGGTGACGATGGCGGCGGTGGCAATCCGCCTCCGCCCCCACCGGTCAGCCCACCCTCCAACCTGAGCTACGTAAGCCCACAAAGCGTGGCGCTGAACGCCTCGGTATCGCTCTCGCCCACGGTCACGGGCACGGTGACTAGCTACAGCATCACGCCGGGATTGCCCGCGGGAATCACGCTCAACACCACCACGGGTGTGATCAGCGGCTCGAGCGCGACACCTGTGACCGAGACGGCGTACACCATTACGGCCAGCAACTCGGGCGGCAGTACCACGTTTACGCTGCGACTCCAGGTATTCCTGCCCGCACCTTCGGCGTTTTCATACGCGAGTCCGCAAATCTTGCGGGTCGGCGACGCGGTAAACCTGGTTCCCAGCGTTGCAGGCACCGTGGATCAGTACAGCGCTCTGGCGTTGCCGGCTGGCCTCTCGTTGAATGGAGCTACTGGCGTGATCAGCGGCACACCGACCACTGCGGAGGCGGATCACGTCTACACCATCGTCGCCACCAACGCGTCCGGCAGCGCGTCGTTCGAACTCACCATCCGCGTGCGCAACGCAGCGCCGACCTCCCTGGCATACCCCGACGCGCAACAGCTCAACGTCGGCGCGGCGGTAAACCTCGCGCCGACGGTGACGGGCGTAGTTGACTCCTTTGAGATATCTCCCGCCCTGCCGGCGGGACTGTCACTCAATGCTGCGACCGGCGTCATCTCGGGCACACCTGACAGCGTGAGCTCACTGCAGAACTTCACGGTCACCGCGAGCAACGACGGCGGCTCGACACAGTATTCCCTGCCGATGATCGTGCGGATGGCCCCGCCATCGGCGTTGAGCTACACGAGCCCGGTGACCATCGACGTCGGGGCGTTCGTGGCGGCGATCAGTCCCACGGTCACCGGCAGCGTGTCTAGCTACACGATCTCATCCGACCTGCCCTCGGGGCTGTCGTTCAACACCACGACCGGGGTGATTTCCGGCACGCCGTGGGTGTCTTATGGACCTACCAACATCCAGGTGACGGCGCACAACCCGGGCGGAGTCGCCACGTTCACGCTGAACCTGCAGGTACGCAGCACGCTCGCTGCGCCGGTCGCGGTCACCTATACCCCGTTCGTCATTTCCGACCCCGTCTACAACAACCAGCCGATCACGTTGTACGCCTGGGAGGGACGCAACGTCGCCGTGCTCACGCGCGATACCAATAGGAACGCCGGAGCCATGCAACTGTGGATCGAAGCGCTGGACCGCGGCTGGGATTTCTATCTCGAGGCCACGGGGCGCAGCCCTCCGATGCCCGTCTACAAGCACCACGGCAAGGTCACCATCGCCGAGGTGCCCAAGTCCTGCGGCGCACGATGCGCACAGGTAGGTCTGTCCGGCATCGAGGCCGAGACCACCTACTTCAACCAGGACTTCCTGGGCGCAATACGTGGCATCTATGGCGGCTATCTGTTCTTCGAGATGGGCTACAACTTCCTTTTCTACGACGAGAAGGTTGGCTACAAGCACCCCAGCTACAACACGGTCTTCAATGGCTATGCCGTGCTCATGCAGTGGTGGGCGATGGACGCCGCGAACGTCGAGGTGGATGCCGACGCCTGTTTTGCTTCAGCCGCCCAGGCGCGCGCGCACTTCGAAGGAATGGTCGATCGATACATCGCCGACACCACGCTCAACTGGAGCAACACCCTCGCGCTGGGCCGGGGCGTGGGTGCCGGCTGCAGCTCCGATGGTCCCGTGCTGTTCACTTCCATCTTCATGCGCATGCTGCGCGACTACGGCACCGGCGGGGGTTTTGCGCTGCGCCTCTGGAAGGAAGTGGCGGAACGTCCCGACGCCAACACCGACCAGGACGCTGTCGACAACATGGTCATCGCGACCTCCAGGACTGCGGGCAGCAATCTCGCGCGCATATTCGAGGAGGAGTTGCGCTGGCCAGTCTCGGCGGCCGCCAAGGCCGAGCTCGAAGCCGCGCTGGGCACAGCCATTGCACCGGGACCTGACTATCCTCGACTGCAATTCACCGCGTCGCCGAACGTGGGCGGCGCGGGCCTCATGTCGACGCTGCGCTGGACCGCGAGCAATGTTGCAAGCTGCGATGCGTCGGGCGCCTGGTCCGGTTCGCGCGGCAATACGGGCGAGGATGTCGTCGGGCCGTTGTCGGTAGATAGTTCCTTCACGCTGACTTGTACGTCGGGGAACGGGCAGGTGCGGCGCACGGTGGATGTGGACATCGTGGCGCCGCCGACCGTCACCTTCTCCGCTCGACCGGCGACGGTCGGGCCCGGTGGCATTCCCGTCCTCGGCTGGCGCGCGACCAATGCCACGTCATGCACCGCTGCTTCCGGCTGGGCAACTGTCTTGCCAACAGTCGGCGAGATGGCTGTCGGTCCGGTAAACCAGGATACGAGCTTCTCCATCCGCTGCGACGGACTCGGGGGCTCGGTTACTCGCAACGTTACAGTGGCGGTGGATCCACAGATTTTGCCCGTTGTTGAAGGCCCGGTTCGAATCGCGAGAGCAGAATTCGTCGAGTTGGAGGGGCGCGCCGAGCACGAAGGGTTGACGGCGATTTCGCTGGAGCCGGTTCTCGACGGCACCGCGCCGCTCTTCCGCATGGTGCTCTTCGGGCCGGTCGGTACGGCGCCCGAATTCCGTTTTGTAAGCGATGCCGGTGCGGATCTCGGCAGCGCACCACTGACGAAGCGCGTGGAGTCGGCGGCGGATGACTTCGATTACCTGGGCAGCTTGGACATTCCCGCGCAGCCCTTCCGCATTCGTGTTTCTGGCATGGACTCCAACGGCTCCGGATATCTGCTCGAAACTCGATTGTTCACGCCGCAGAATTTCGGCGGGCGCTTCCCCGCGCGCGCACTGGGCTTGCGAGCTGGAGTGGCGGCGACCTTCACGCTCACTGTCACCAACTACGGCGAAACCTCCAACTTCTGGGTCAGCTTCCAGACAGGCACCCGGATCTTCGCGATTCCGATTCTCGGCCTGTATATCCCAGAGGGTGAGTCGCGCGATCTCCAGGTTCCCGTGAGGCTGCTCGCCAACGTCGGCGACTATCTCAGTGGCACCGTAACGGCGGTGATCACGCGAGTTGGATCCGCGACGCCCGAGGAGAACAGAACCACTCTCCGACTCATCGCGTTGCCGGCATCGGAGTTGCAATGACCCACACATTGTTCGCAAAAATCATTGGCAGTGCGATGACAGTGCTGTTGATGCTTGCGCTTTCCCCGCCCGCGGTTGCGTTTCACAAGGAAGATCACGGCCTGTATACGCGCGAAGGCTTGAAGCATGTCCGGCTTCCTGCGGATCGCGCCAAGAGCCTGTTCACAGATGAGGCTGCGAAAGAAGTCTCTGACCGGAACGAAGAGGTGGATTCAACCTGGGCGTCAGACACTTACCTGGGTCTGCTGGACAATCTCGATTTTCAGCACTTCGACAACGACACACTTGCGCACGGCGCCAGGGTCATTGCGGCCCAGCGACAAGCGATCGTTGATCTCCTCGTCCAGGCCGATAAGGCGACCACGGAAGCGAGCCGAAATCAGTTTGCAAAGGATGCGCGAGAAATATTGGGCATCGCCTTGCATCCACTGCAGGATTTCTACTCGCATTCAAACTGGATTGACCTGCACGCAGGGGTGGCGCGCTTCCAGGACGACCAACCGTTTCCTTCTTCGATAAGGCGTGCGCCAGGTGAAGGTCCGAACTGCTCATGCGGTCAGCCTACCGCCGAATCGAAACTCACCTCGGAGTATTGGACGGTTCTGCCAACGTCGGCATCTGCGCATGTTGTGGCAGGCCACTGCATTCATGGACCCGCTGTACCGGTTCCCGGCGTTCCGTTCTGTCCTGCCGCGCTTCAGGGACTCGCCAAAGACCTTCATCTCATCGACGAACATCAAGAAGCGGCAAGTCGCGCGGTCACGGCCACGACAGACTTTGTGGATTCCATCATTCGCGCTGCTTCCGAACGGGGTGTTGGGGTGGGTATATGTGCCTTCGGCGGTCGCTCAATCAGCGAATGCGACCGCGATGGCTCGAAGACTGTGCAAATTTCGCTCGGCTCATTTACGTCTTCGGGCGTTCAAACGTCCACGAACTTCAGCACAACGATTCCGCGATTCGACGCTAGCCTGGGCACACTGATTGCAGTCCGGTTCGAGTGGGAGCTGACCGCTGCCGAGGGAACGTACTTCTGTGTCGACGATCCATCGGCCGTCGCCCCGCAATACAACACCTGCCTGTCGTTCAATATTTTCACCGTGTTTGGCGTGACCAGCCCGGACCTCGGGTCGAACGCGACCACGGTTCTCGGTTGTGACGTGAATGAAGCGGGCACAGCGACCTCTTGCGGCAACGCACCGGCTGGTTATGGCGGACCGCTCACGGGGACATTGATCGGCACCTACGATCTGTGGCCGGGTGGCCAATATCCGATTCTGCACCGCTATACCAAGAATCGCCGGTTCGCAAATACCGCAGCACTTCCGGCCGGCCTGATCCAGCGTCAGGGCGATCCGCCCGACTGGACTCTCCAGGGCTACTGGGTCTACACGATGATCCCGTCGATTGGTACTTCAGCCGGTTCCGGTGAGCCGAGTAGCTGCAGCAATTGCGTCGGCGTCTTCAACTATCTTTCGGCGACCGCGGGGCTGTCACTCAACGTCATCTATGAATACGTTCCAAACCTCGAGCCCTTGTAGCTCAGACACTCGACCGCAAGGCGCTCAATCTTCCGAACAGAGTGAGCAGCTGCGACTGGCGATGGCGACCGGTTTTGCGAAAAACCGACTTCAGCTGGTTACGCACGGTATGCACACTGACTTTCAGTGCTGAAGCCGCGCTGCGCAAGTCGAATCCGGCGATCAGGTAACCCAGCAGGCGAGCTTCGGCCTTTGTCAGATTGAACGCGCGCGCGAAGTGCTCGAGCGGTCCAGCGTGCGAGCTCCCGGTGATCAGCCATACGATTCCCGCGGCCGCCGATGCGCCATGGCCGGATGAACCAGCGTTGGATATGGGCAGTGTGCTCATGAGTATCTCGGGCACCCCATCATGGGATGTCAGTACCGATGTCACGCCTTGTCCGCGACGCAACGTCATCAACGCCTCGCCGAAGTCCTGTGCTTCGCGCACCGCACGACCTGAGGTGAGAGTCCTTCCGTTCAGTTGCACCCAGCGGCGTGCGCGTAGCATTTCATCGCCTGCACGGTTGGCGAACAGCAAGTCGCCGCTCGAGTCGATCGCGAACAATGCAGCATTCAACGAATCGAGAGCTTGCTCGTGAACAGTCGTCGTGCGGTCATGCAGAACATCAGTTGCGTTGTTGGGCATGACGCCCGGCCACGCCACGGCACGGCGTAAGCGACCTTGCAACGGGTGGGAAGTCGGCTCTTGACCGTCCATCGGAACTCCAGCGGCAGCTGTCCACTGCTCTTGTTAGTTAGCCGGAAGATAATGTCTGGACGTCGGGTTTGTCACCTTGCCCTGCTGAACTGATTCGGTGCAACCGACTCGAGCGTGGCGGCACGCGCATGTTATTGAACTACAACGAAGTCGGAAGCATCGCTGACTTCCGAGGGCTGCCGGTAGATTCAGGATTGGCGGGCAGGATAGTCTGCGGCGGTCAACGTTACACGTCATAAGACGTTGGATCCCCGATGGGTCTTCATGTCTCCGTCCTCCGGCGATTGGTTGTCTTCAACCTAATGGTGGGCGTCGTCGCCTTGGCGCGGAGTGCCACGCCGCCAGCCTCCTTCCTCGAGGTGGATCGCACCGCGCAGGCGGCCTTCGCCGCCCAGGGCATCGAAGGCATGGGCCTGACTATCTACGACGCCCGCGGTGTGAAGCGCTTCGAAAAGATGTACGGCGATTTCTCGCCCGACCGGCGTGTTGCGATTGCCTCGGCATCGAAGCTGGTCGCGGGCCTCACCATCCTGCGCCTCGTGGACCAGGGAAGCCTTTCGCTCGATTCGACCACGGGCCAGGTGCTGGGCTGGACCGGACCGCAGGCCGCGATCACCTTGCGCCAACTGTTGTCGTTCACGTCGGGACTGAAGGCGGAAGCCATCTGCACGTTCCTCGCGGACATGCCGCTTTCGGAATGCGCGGACAGGATCGCGAAGTCGCGGCTGGTCGCCGCGCCCGGCACGCGCTTCGACTACGGCGGCGCGCACCTGCAGGTCGCGGCTCGCATGGCGGAGGTGGCGACGGGCCAGCCGTGGGAGCGAGTGTTCGCGACGCAGTTGCGCGAACCGCTCGGCCTCTCGGCTGAGTTCGCGTTCTATACCCGGCCGCGCAAGGGCACCGGCACCACCAATCCGCTCATCGCGGGCGGTGCGCACGCGACGATGAACGAGTACGCGAAGGTGCTGGAGCTCGAATTCCATCGCGGCGTGTACCAGGGCAAGCGGCTGATCGGCGATGCGCTGTTCACGGCGCAGGCGACGGAGCCGTATCCGGCCGCGGTGATCGGGAGCTCGCCGATCAAGAAGGTGGGCCTGGACTATCACTATGGTCTCGCGAGCTGGCTCGAATGCCCGCCGCCCGCGAAGGATTGTGGCGTGTTGTCGTCGCCGGGCGCGTTCGGCTTCACGCCCTGGGTAGATAGGCCGGGCGGCTACTACGCCATCATCGGCATGGAAGCCTCGGGTCCCGGGCGCCGGGGCGTGGTCAAGGCCTCGGTCGACCTCGCGCAGCGGCTGAAGCCGCTGATTCGCAAGGCCATCGCCACGCCCTGACGCGCCGCGTCGCAGGTTATCTACGCTGGCGTGCAGCGCGACCGCCATCGCCTCGCCGCCGCTCCGCTTCGGCGGTTTTTCGAGCCGGGTCGTGTCAACTCCGGAAAGTGCTTAGCAACGCCCTCCATCATTGCGACGACAATGTTCGTGTAAATCAGCGCATCGCTTGAGCGCCCTTCTCTTACACGACGACGGGCGAGTTTTGGCGGCCCGCGCCGCGCCGCGGCAGGAAAATCCTTGCGGGCATCGCCGCAAACGAAATCCCCGGTGAGGTGACACTTATGCACAAGTCATTCAGATTCATCGCCGTTCCCATGGCCCTCGCGTTCGCCGCGGGCGCGCTCGCCAACGACGAAACCACCGCGAATTCGGCCGCAGCGAGCTCCGCGGTCGAGGCGCTCAAGGCCTCGCTCAAGGGCGAGACCGGCTTCGAGGTGGACAAGGTGCACATGACGGACGACGGCACCGCCTGCATCAAGTACAGCGTGGCCGGCGACAAGAGCCAGGAGACCCACGCGCAGGCAGTGGTGGAAGGCGACAAGGTCTTGCGCAGCACCAGCCGGAGCAAGGAGTTCGCCAACGCCTGGAACAGCAAGTGCGCGGGGAAGAAGACGGCGTCGAACTAGCGTTCGGCTGATCCCGACGCGACTCGGTTCAAACCGGGCGCGGGTTTTGCCAATCTAACTGCTTCCGGAATCCAGGGAGTCCGCATGCAGTTGTCTCGCCGTGCCTTGTTCCTCGGCGCCACCGCGCTCGCCACCACGAAACTCGCGCTGGGCGCGGACCAGTCCCGCCTGGAGGCAGCGCACGCGGTGGTGCGCGAGCTGCTCGCGGCGGATCCGATTCCGGCGCTGTCGATCGCGGTGATGCGCGGCAATGAGCTCGTCTGGGCCGAAGCCTTCGGCAAGGTGGAGCTCGAGCTCGACGTGGTGGCGAACACCGCGCATCGCTTCCGGCTGGGTTCCGTGTCGAAGGTGATCACCGCGACGCTGGCGGCGCAGCTCGCAACCCGCGGCGTGGTGGATCTCGACGCGCCGATCGCGCGCTACATGCCGGAGCTTCCCGAGCAGCATCGCGCGACGACCTTGCGCCAGCTGCTCACGCACCGCGGGGGCATCCGGCATTACACGGACAAGGACAGCTCGGCAGACGGCCGGCAGAGCATCGATCAGCGTGAATACCTGGACAACAAGGCCATCCTCGCCGTGTTCATCAACGATCCGCTGGTCGCGAAACCGGGCGAGCGGGTGTCGTACAGCACCTTCGGGTACACGCTGGCGTCCATCGTGCTCGAGAGCGCGGCGAAGACGCCGTTTCTCGAGCTCGTGCAGAACGAGATCGCGAAGCCGCTGGGTCTCGCTTCCCTGTCGGCGGATGACCCGATCGCGCTGGTGCCGAATCGCGTGCCCCGCTATCACTCGGGAGACCTGGTTCGAAAGGGCTATCTACCGGGCTACCAGGGCAAGTGGGCCATCGCGCAGGCGGCCAACGTCACCTACAAGTGGGCCGGTGGCGGGTTGCTGGCTACTCCGTCGGACCTCGCGCGATTCGGAGCGGCACATCTCGCGCCGGGCAAACTTTCCGCGGACGCGATGAAGATGCTGTTCACGGCGTACACCGAGCGCACCGACAACTCACCACCGCTCGGTCTCGGCTGGCGCCTGGACGAGGACGCATCGAAGCGCCCGCGCCGGCATCACGCCGGCACGCAGGACGGCGCGCGCGCCAGCCTCGTGGTGTACCCGAACGAGAAGCTGTCGATCGCGTTCGCGACCAACGTCACTTCGCTGCCCGGGGACGTGCTCGGGCCGAGTGCGAAGATCGCGGATGTGTTCGCGGGCGCGTAGCGCGGCTACTTCTTCCCCAGCCACTTCCACAAACCACCCGCGAGCACCGCGCCAAGGATCGGCGCCACCCAGAACAGCCACAGCTGCTGGATCGCCCATCCGCCGACCAGCAACGCCGGGCCGGTGCTGCGTGCCGGGTTCACGGAGGTGTTGGTGATCGGGATGCTCACCAGGTGGATCAGCGTGAGCGTGAGGCCGATGGCCAGGGGCGCGAAGCCGACCGGCGCGCCTTCGCTGGTGGTACCGAGGATCACCAGCAGGAAGAAGAACGTCATCAGCACTTCGGTGATGAACGCTGTGGTCTGGTTGTAGTGTCCGGGCGAGTGTTCGCCGAAGCCGTTGGCCGCGAGCCCGCCGGCGATCGCGTCGGTGCCGTTGCCCGATGCGATGGTGGCTAACAACCATGCCGCGAGCACGGCGCCGATGAGCTGCGCGACGATGTACGGGAGCACGTCCGCGCCCTTGATGCGCCCCGCGACCAGCGCGCCCACCGTGATGGCGGGATTGAAATGTCCGCCGGTGATATAACCGACGGCGTACGCCATGGTGACCACGGTGAGGCCGAAGGCCAGCGACACACCGACCAGGCCGATGCCGACCTCGGGAAACTTGGCGGCCAGCACGGCGCTGCCGCAGCCGCCGAAAACCAGCCAGAAGGTGCCTAACAACTCTGCGACCGCGCGCTTGGCCATGGGCATGGGCATGGGCATGGGCATGGGAACTCCCCCGTGTTGTTGTTCGGCGCGCAAGATAGCGCCCGCGGGATGGTTTGGGACAGGGGCTGAAGGTCGTACGACTCGGTGGATTTCGGGCTTGCTTTTGGGCAGATAATCAAGAGCTTGCGAGGTCGAAAGCGCTTTTTGTGGCCTCGAAAAGGCGGGTTGTTGGGGAGGGGCGATGACTGTCCCCATTTGCTAGCAAACGAGGAATGTCCCCATTAGCCGGCGGGGCACTACACATATATGTATAGCGATGGCGTCAATCAGGCCGTCTGGGCGATCGGCTGGTGAAAGTTAGGCGTCAACGCGGCGTGCGCCTGCGCGTTGTAGGGCGCATGGGTCTCAAACACCTGCTCGCATCGGGTCTTCTTGCAGGCTGCCTCGCCGCGTGCGGCGGCGGTGGTGGAAGTTCGCCTGCGCCCAATCCTCCCCCTCCGGCGCCGGATCCTTTCATCGCCGTCGACAACGCGGCGCGGGCAGCGTTCACGGCGCAGGGACTCTCGGGCATGGGCCTGGCCATCTACGACGCGCAGGGCGTGAAGCGCTTCGAGAAGATGTACGGCACGTTCGCCGCCGACCAGCGCGTCGCGATCGCCTCGTCGTCGAAGATGGTGGCGGGACTAACTATCCTGCGACTGGTGGACCAGGGATTCCTGTCGCTGGACTCGACCACGGGCGACGTGCTCGGCTGGACCGGGCCGCAGGCCGCGATCTCGCTGCGCCAGTTGCTGTCGTTCACCTCGGGATTGCCGCGCGAGGCGCCGTGCACGCTGTTGCCTTCGATCACACTCGAAGAATGCGTGGACAACATTTCGCAGATGGACCTGGTGGCGCCGCCGGGCACGCGCTTCGACTACGGCAGCACGCACCTGCAGGTCGCGGCCCGCATGGCGGAAGTGGTGACGGGTGATGAGTGGGCCGCGATTTTCGCCGCGCAGTTGAAGACGCCGCTGGGCCTCGGGCCGGACATGATCTGGTACACGGGACCGCGGCAGGCGCAGGGCACGACGAATCCGCTGATCGCCGGCGGGTTGCGCGCGACCATGAACGAGTACGCGAAGATCCTGGGGCTGGAGTATTCGCGCGGCCTGTACCAGGGCAACCGGCTGATCGCGGATGCGCTGTTCACCGCGCAGGGCACCGAGCCGTTTCCGGATGCGGAGATCGGCAGCTCGCCGTTCCAGGCCGTCGGGTTGAATTTCCACTACGGCCTGGCGTCGTGGCTCGAGTGCCCGCCGCCGGCGAGCAATTGCGGCGTGGTGTCGTCACCGGGCGCGTTCGGGTTCACGCCGTGGGTAGATAGGGACGGCGGGTACTACGCCATCCTCGGCATGGAAGTCACCGAGTCGCAGTCAGGGATCGTGGCGTTCGCCGTGCAGCTCGCGCAGGATCTGAAGCCCTTGATCCGCGAGGCGCTTTAATGGGGACATTCCTCGTTTCCTAGCAAACGGGGACAGTCCTGGACAGTCGCGTGACTGTCCCCGTTTGCTAGGAAACGAGGAATGTCCCCATTACATCCTCTTGCAGGTCACGCTGCCGTCGAGCTTCACGCCGCTCGCGGTCTGGCCGGTGAAGCTCACCAGCGTGCTGTCGCCCTGGTCCATCAGCGTTGTGGTCATCTTCCCCGTCATGCCTTTCTGTGCGCGCTCGGCCTTTTGAAACGGCTCGAGCGCGCTGTCGGGGCGCGTGTCGATCTCGTACGTCACGCTCGACTGCACCTTGCCGGCCTTGCGCTCCGAGATCACCAGCACCACCTGGATCTCGCTGGCATGTTTGCCATCGACGTTCGGCACGTCGACCGACAACACCGCCTCGGTCGAATGCAGCACCACGGACAGTCCCTTCGGCCGCTCGCCGAACGAGGCGATGACGCAGGTCTCGGTGGGCGCGAACGCGTACTCACCCTTGTGCGGGCCACTGCCGAGCGTGATCGACGCGGTGCTGCCGGTCTGCGCCCACGCGACAGCCGCGCCCAGCGCCAGCGCCACGCCCGACAAGCCCGCCTTCAAACGATGCATCACTTGATGTTGTACACCAGGTTCACGGTGAGCTGGGTATCCGTATCCTCCGCCAGCGGCGGCGGATCGGTGTTGTAGCGCACGCCGAGCCCCACCGCCAGCGCGAGCTTTTCGCTCATGCTGACCTGCAGCGAGAGATCGTCCGCGATCGACGTATTGTCCGAGCCCGCTTCCGCCATGAACTTGTTGGTGATCTTGGTGCTCTCGGTGAACGAGTGCTCGAAGTTCGAGCCCACCGTGATGACGGGCTCGCTGTCCTCCTCACCCTTGATGCGGTCCAGCACCTCGCCGGCCGGCGTCTGGATCAGCACCTGCGGCTGCAAGCGACGATAACCGACGCCGAGCGAGCCATCGAGCTTGGTGTCCTGGCTGTCGATGAACTTGTATGCCGCGCCGGTGGACAGCGTGGCCTGGTAGGCGAAGCCGCTGAACTTGTCCGCTTCGCCGCGCGCCGCGACGAACCAGCTGAAGCGTTCGGTGATCTTGCGATCGAGCTGATAACGCAGCTCGTAACGTTCGGCGTTCACGAACTCGGCATTCTCGCCGTACAGCGCGGCGGCGTAGAAGTTGTTCTTCCAGTTGTCGCTCTCGCGCGTGAGGTCGACCTTGCCGTTGGCGGACTTCGACTCGGAATTGCCGTCGGTGAACAGGATGCCGAGCTCGGCCTTGCCGGTCCATTGCGCCTGCGCCGCGGGCGCGGCCAGCACCACGGCAACGATGAGAATCCTGCGGAAGGTGGATCGCACGGTGAGCCCCCTGGTTAGGTTGTTAGACCCAGGATTCTAGCGGGCGGGTGCGCCGTCAATGAGGCTCAGGGCGTAGTTTCGGACCCGTCTGACACGGTGTACGGATGGTCGTGAATGCGCTCGCTGCGGCGCACTCGCCGGCTCGCCCGGGCCACCGGCTCAGGACAAGTGGTAGCTCACCCTGGTTCCGTTCTGCGTCACGTACTTGAGGCGGATCAACTCATCGATGAGCTGCTCGACGGCGCTTTCCGGCAGCGCACCGCCGTGCTGGCGGAGGTAGTTGGCGATGGTCTGCGCGAGCTTCTTGCGCGTCGAAGGCTTGCCGGAGAGCGAGTGCAGCTGCTTGATGATGGGCGCGAGCTTGTCGCTGTGTTTGCGCGCCGGTGGCGCGGACTTGTGCCTGGGCTGCGGCGAGGGCTTCGGCGGCGCGGCGGCCTTGCTGGCGGGCGCCGGCGCGGCGGCGCGCTTCCTGGCAGCCGCGGGCGCGTGGCGCGTCAACTCCGCGATGGTCTTGGTGCGCTTGCAGTGGACGCCATTGGCCTGCAGGTACTCGGCCAGGGGATCGAAGTCGGTGTCGCCGGAGATGATGTGGATGACCGCGTGCGGCTCCTTCTCGACCAGCCGGCCAATGAAGTAGGCGATGTGCATGTCGACCGCGTTGCTGCCACTGCGCATGACCTTGACGGGTTCGACGTTGCCGCCGAGCGCGAGCATCGCGTCGAGCAGCTTGAAGGGCACGCGCCCCTCCTGCTGCTTGGCGCCGAAAAAGACTTTCACCTTGAACGGCGTGCCGGCCAGTTGCGAGAGGTCCGGCTGGACGTTTTCGAAGTCGACGAGTACGTAGTTAGTCATTGGATGGTGTCGGAATAATGCCGAAGATGGTGCCGGGATCAGAATCCGGCATTATCTTCCGGGCGGCGACTGCGGACTTGGCTCTCACAAATAATGCCGGATTCTGATCCCGGCACCATCTTCGGCATTATTGGCACCGTCTCATCTCTCGGAGTACTTCCGCGCGGAGCCGCGGGACTTCTCGACCGGGTACTTCTGCGCGTTGATCTTGATCTTGTCGCGCGCGGCCTCGACCAGGTTCACGTCCAGCTTGTCCGCCAGGCGCACCAGGTAATTCAGCACATCCGCCATTTCCTCGCGCACCTTGGCGAGCTCGGCGGGCGGGAGCTTGCGGCTCTGGTCCTCGGTCAGCCACTGGAAGCGCTCGAGCAATTCGGCCGCCTCGACGGCCAGCGCCGACGCCAGATTCTTGGGACTGTGGAACTGGTCCCAGTCGCGCTCCGCGGCAAATTCACGCAACAAGTCGCGCAGGTGAGACAGGCCGGCGTCGTTTTGGCGGTCGTCGTGACTCATGGGGCGCGAGACTATCACCGCGGCACGAGTTGCCTACAAAAAGCCGTGACCCAGTCGAAATCTGCCAGCGGCACCCCCGGCTATTCTTTGTCAAATCCCGCCGGTCTCCCGGGGCTCGAATGCGCTTTCTCCGCCGCTCGTCATTCCTTCTCATCGCAGCTGCCAGCCTGCAGACGGCCCATGCCGCCGACGCCTGGGACGCAGCTCCATTCGCGGTCCCGGCGCGCGAGTTGCAACAGGCCGCCTCCGGGGTCACGCGCGAGCGCCCGACGTCGGTGGTGGTGCTGCTGGACGAGCGCGCCTTCGTGCTCGACGACCAGCATCGCCTCACGCGCACCTCGCGCATGGTCTACCGCGTCGACTCCCCCGAGGGCGTCGAACGCTGGGCGGCGAGCAGCGCACGCTGGCAGCCCTGGCACCAGGCGCGCCCGACCATCCGCGCGCGCGTCATCACTCCCGACGGCCGCGAGCATGCGCTCGACCAGAACCTGCTGACCGACTCCGGCACCCGCGACGGCAGCAACCAGGTTTACGACGACGACCACGTGCTCGAGGGTCCGCTGCCCGCGATTGCGGTGGGCGCCGTGGTCGAGGAAGAAATCACGCTGCGCGACGAGAAGCCATTCTTCGCCGGCGGCTCGGCGTTCCGCGAGTACGTCGGGCGCCCGGTGCCGGTGCTGCGCACGCGCGTGATCATCGACGCGCCGGAGTCGTTGTCCCTGCGCCATGCCACGCGCCTGTTGCCGAACGCGCAGGTAAAGGAGACGCGCGCCAACGGCCGCGTGCGCTGGGTGCTCGAGCAGGGCGCCATCGACGAGATGCGCGCCATGGACTCCAACCTGCCCGCCGACGCGCCGGGCTGGCCGAGCGTGGAATTCTCGACCGGCGCCTCCTGGCAGGCGGTCGCGGCTAACTACCGTGGCATGACCGAGGGACGCATCCGCAACGACGACGCGCGTCCGCTGATCGCGGGTCTCGGCAAGCCGTCGGGCAAGAACCGGCTCGAATACATTTCGAAGATCGTCGAGCGGCTCCATAAAGAGGTGCGCTACACGGGCGTGGAGTTCGGCACCGCGCGGCTGATCCCCGAGTTTCCGGCGGAAACCCTGCGCCGCCGCTTCGGCGACTGCAAGGACAAGTCCACGCTGCTGGTGGCCGCGCTGCGCGCCTCGGGCATCGACGCCTATCTCGCGCTGCTCTCCGCCGGCGACGACCAGGACGTCGCGCCCGAACTACCCGGCCTCGGCCTGTTCGACCACGCCATCGTGTTCGTGCCGGGCCTGGGTGTGGACGGGGGTGACCTGTGGATCGACGCGACCGCGGAGTACGCGCGCGTCGGCACGTTGCCGGGGCAGGACAGCGGCCGCCACGCGCTGGTGATCCGCGCGGGCACCACGGATCTCGCGCGCACGCCGGCGCTGCGCTCGGCCGACAACCGCCAGGTCGAGACGCGCGACTTCTTCCTGGCCGAATACGGCCCGGCTCGTGTCATCGAGACCACCGAGACCTACGGCACGGTCGAAGGCGAATACCGCAACTGGTACGCGGGCGCCGACACCAAGGAACGCATCACGCAGCTCAAGAACTACATGCGCGACGCCTACCGCGCCAAAGAACTGCTCAACTACGAACATACGGCGAGCAGCGATTTCTCGAAGCCCTATTCCATGAGCATCGAGATGAGGGACGCGCCGGTGGGTTACACCGATCTCGAGACCGCCGCGGTGGGCATCCACGTCGCGAACATCACCGCGCGCCTCCCCGAGTATTTCGATTCGCGCGTCGATGGCACGGCGGACGAATCCGCCGACGCCGATCGCAAGGCCGACGTGGTTTTCGAGCCTTTCGTCACCGAGTGGCGTTACCGCATCCAGCCGCCGCCGGGGTTCCAGCCGCGCGCGCTGCCGTCCAACAACATCATCGATCTCGGCCCGGCACGGCTGATCTCCGAATACAACGTCACCGCGGACGGCGTGGTGCATGCCAACTGGCGCTTCGACACCTTGAAGGGCCGCTACACCATCGCCGAGGCCGACGCGCTGGTGGCCGCGCTGCGCGACCTCAATCGCGCCGAGACGCAGCTCATCGCCTTCGACCAGGTGGGCGTGGCGCTGCGCGCCGACGGCAACTTCAAGGGCGCGCTGCAGGCCAACGAGGCGCTGGTGGAAAAGTACCCGCGCAAGGCCGTGCATCGCCTGCGCAGCGCCTCCGCGCTGCTCGAGGCGGGTCTCGGCACGCGCGCGCAGCGCGAGGCGCTCGCCGCGACCAAGCTCGAGCCGAAGTCCGCGCTGGCCTGGAAGACCTACGGCTGGACGCTGCAGCACGATGCCGTCGGGCGGCGCTTCGGTGAAGGCTTCGACCGCGCCGGCGCGCTGGCCGCCTACCAGAAGGCGCTCGAGCTCGCGCCGACCGACACCGACATCGCGGCCGACATGGCCGTGCTGCTCGAGCACGATGCCAAGGGCGTGCGTTATTCGCCGGATTCCGAGCTCGACGAGGCCATCACGGTCTACCAGCAGCGCCGCAAGCAGCTCGGCGAGGACGAGGCCCGCAAGGACGACTACGCCAACAATCTCTACTACGCCCTGCTCTACGCGCATCGCTTCGGCGAATTGCGCGAGGCGCTGCGCGAAGCCAAGCCCAGCCTGACGCAGCGTGCGCTGCTGCTCGCCACGCTCGCGGCCGAGCACGGCAGCGCCACGGCCATCGAGGCCTCGCGCGCGCTTGCCGGCAGCGAGTCCGACCGCCGCTCGGCGCTCGCCAGCGCGGGCAACATCCTCACGCGGCTGCGCGAGTACGAAGCCGCCGCGGACGTCATCGACGCGAGCACGCGCGGGCAAACTACCACCGCCGCGCAGACTCAGCGCATCGCCCTGCTGCGCAAGACCACGCGCGCGGACGCCACCGCCATCCCGGTGACCGACGCGCGCGGCGTGGTGCTGCGGTCGTTCGCCGAAATGTATTCGCGCGACCGCGATGCCGGCGGTTACCAGGCGCTGCTGAGCCAGCGCAGCGCGAGCCTGGCCGAGTACATCGACTTCGAACGCGCCCAGCGCAACATCGTCGCAGGGCTCACGCGCCAGGACCTGCCGCCGGAAGTGGGCGCGGACCTGCTGTTCAGCAACGTGCGCGTGAACGTGGAAGGTGACGACGCTTCCGGTTACCGCGTGCAGCTGCGCGCCGCGGGCGACACGCAGACGTTCTACGTGGTGAAGGAGAACGGCGCGTACCGGATTCTCACCGTCGCGCCCGTGGTCGGGCCGCTGGCCGTCATGGCACTGGAACGCATCGAGGCGCAGGACTATGCCGGCGCGCGCCGCTGGCTCGACTGGGCGCGGCTCGAGCTGCGCGGCGGGAATTCCGAGGATCCCCTCGAAGGGCCGGCGTTCGCGCGCGCCTGGACCGTGGGTGTCGAAGCCGATCTCGCGCGCGCCCGACTTGCGACCGCATTGTTGTTAGCCGACTGCGCCATGGGCGAGCGGGCCTTGCCCTTGTTGCTCGCGGTGCGGAACGGGGATGTCGATCCGGCGGATCGGCTGAGCCTGGATCTCGCGCTGGCGAAGGCGCACCTGGAGTTGAGCCAGTGGCCCGAATTGCAGGGAGTCGCGGCGCGCCTCGTGAAGGCGGTGCCGACCTCGGCGCTGGCGTTCCGCTACCAGCAGTGGTCGGCGATCCAGTTGCAGCAGTGGGATGCGGTGGAAGCCGCGTCGCGCGAGCGGCTGGCGCGGCTGCCCGATGATTCCGTGGCGCGCGAAATGTGGGTGCACAGCGCCGAGGCGCGTGGGCGATATGGCGAGATCCCGGTGATCATGCAGCCGCTGATCGACAGCGGTCGCGCCACCGCGTCGGATTACAACCAGTACGCGTGGACGTCGCTGCTGGCGCAGCCGGTGTCCGAGCAGGCCGTCGAGGCCGCGCGCATGGCGTACGACGAGTCGCAGGGCCGCAGCGTCGCGATCAACCACACGCTCGCGTGTGTGTATGCCGCGAGCGGCAAGCCGCGCGAGGCGCGGGACCTGCTGTTGAAGGGCATGGAGCAGAACGGCATCGCGAAGCCCGATGACCAGGCGTGGTACGGGTTCGGCCTCGTGGCCGAGGCGTACGGCGATGCCGAGTCAGCGCGCGACTACTACGCGCATGTGCAGAAGCCGGCGAAGGGCGTGATCCAGCCGAGCAGCGTCTATGCGCTGTCGCAGGCGCGGCTGAAGGCCCTGACGCGGCGATAATGCCGAAGACGGTGCCGGGATCCGGATCCGGCACTATTGGGAAATGCAGCTACCCGTCACCTATCGCGCGAGCCGCAAGAAGATGTTGCGGCTGCTCGCAATCTCGGCGGCATTCGTCGCCATCGGCTTCTGGGTCCGCGAGAAGAACCCGTTGATCATGACGGCTTGCATCGCCTTCTTTGGCCTGGGTGTGATCGTCGCGCTGGTCAACCTGCATCCGCGCGCGTCTTACCTGACACTCCGCGAGTCCGGCTTCGAATTCTCGAGCCTGTTCCGGCGGCACACGGTGGCCTGGAAGGACGTGCTCGACTTCGTCGAGTTCTCGATTTCCGGTAACGAGATGGTCGGCTGGAACTATCTACCGGATTATCCGCGCGCCGCAATCGCAAGGCGGGTGAGCGCGGGACTCGTGGGTGTGGAGGCTGGCTTGCCGGACACGTACGGGCATCGAGCGGTTGACCTGGCGCGGCTCATGTCCGAGCTGCACCGCCAATACTCGCGCACAAAATAATGCCGGATCCTGATCCCGGCACCGTCTTCGGCTTTGTTAGATCCCCCCCGCGCCCTCTCCCAGAGGTTTCTTGCGCTTCACGCGAATGCTCTCCGCCCACTCGCTCGCGAAATCGCGCTGCATCGAGCGGTTGATCATCGCGGCCGCGCACATCGAGATCAGTGCGCCCAGCGACGCCAGCGCCATGTCCTTGTGCGCGTCCCACACGTCGCCCTGCGTGCCTAGATAGGCCTGGCCGAGTTCGCCGCCCACCACCAGCGCGGCGACCCACTCGATCAGCTCGTACAACATCGAGGTCGACATGGTGAGATCGAGCGGCAGGAAGTAGCCCCAGAACCCTCGCACATTGACGATGCGCAGGAACATCTCGCGGATTGGATAGGCCAGCAACAACCCGTACAGGAAATGCACCAGCCGGTCGAACTGGTTGCGCCCGCCGGCGAGGAACGGCAGCCATTCCTGGTATGGCACCTTGGCATAGGTGTAGTGCGAACCCAGCGTGTGGAACACCAGGAAGATGAAAATGCAGGTGTACGACACGCGCGACAGCGGAAACGCCTTGTAGGTGCCGAGCAGCAATGCCATGGCCGCGAACACCAGCAGGTTCTCCAGCAACCAGTCCGAGCGGTCGAGCGGCTTGATCGCCATCAGCACCCACCAAACCGCGTACACGCCCAGCAGCACCAATAGATAGCCCTTACGTGACATGTTCCCCGCCCCTCTCTTTCATTACGACGCGTTGCCAGTAACTGGCGAGATCCGCGCGCAGCTCCGGCAGCAATAGATAGACAGCGATGAGATTCGGTATCGCCATGCTGAAGTTCAGCGAGTCGACGATGTTGACCACCTGCTCGATGCTCAGCGTCGGCGCCACGAACAGCACCGAGCACAGGAACAGCCGGTACGCCACGCGACTGGGTTGCGCGCCGCCGAACAGCCAGGTCCAGGCCTGCTCGCCGTAATAGCCCCAGGACAGCACGGTACTCAACGCGAACAGGATGGCGACCACGGCCAGCACCACCGGGAACCACGGCACCACGGTGGCGAAGGCATCCGAGGTCAGCGCGATGCCCTTGCTGGGGCTGCTGACGTACACGCCACTCACTACCACCACCAGCGCGGTCAGCAGGCAGATCACGATGGTGTCGAGGAACGGCTCCATCAACGCCGCGAAGCCCTGCGACATGGGCTCGCGCGTGCGCACCGTGGCATGCGCCATCGGGGCGGAGCCGATACCCGCCTCGTTCGCGAACGAGGCGCGGCGGAAGCCCTGGATCAGCGCGCCCAACGCGCCGCCCGCGACCGCGTCGGCGCGGAACGCCTCGCGGAAGATGGTGGCCAGGGCGCCGGGCAGGTTCACGTAGTTAGCCGCCAGCACCACGCAACACGCCACGACGTACAGCAGGCACATGAAGGGCGACAGCTTGTCGGTCCACTTCACGATGCGCTTGACGCCGCCGAACAGCACGATGCCGATCCACACCGCGACGATGAGGCCGAACAGCCAGGCCTGGTCGAAGCCCGTCACCGCGTTCAACTGCGAATACGACTGCTGCACCTGGAAGATGGTCAGCGAACCACCGACCGCGGCGACGCAGAAGAACCCCGCCAGGAACTTGCCCACGCGCGGCAGTCCCACGCGCTGCAGGGCCACGGGCACGTAGTACATCGCGCCGCCCGAGACCGTGCCGTCCGGGCGCACCAGCCGGTATTTCACGGCCAGCGTGACTTCCGCGAACTTGGTGCTCATGCCGAGGAAGCCCGCGATCATCATCCAGAACGCCGCGCCCGGTCCGCCGAGGCTGATGGCAACCGCCACGCCGCCGATGGAACCGAGGCCCACGGTGCCGGACACCGCGGTGGACAGCGCCTGGAATGGCGAGGCTTCACCCGGATGATCGCTGCTCGAGTAGTCGCCGCGGATCACGCGCGCGGAATGCCGGAATCCACGCAGGTTCACGAAGCGGAACGCCAGCGTGCAGACCACGCCGCCCATGATCAGCCACACCATGATGAGTGGCAGGTCCGCGCCCGCAACCGGCACCGAGTAGAAGATCACCTTGCCGAACCAGTCGGCCACGGGCGCGACATATGCGTTGATAGCCTGGTCGACGTTCATGGTGTCGTTCGCATAAAGTCCGGCGCAGTGTATGGGAGGGACGTGGTTCGTGCATGCGGGTTTGAGAGTCCTCGTCAGCGCATTGTTATGCGCATCGGCATCCGCGGCGGAACCTGTCGTGAGCGAACGCTGGCAGGTGGTCACCGCCAACAGCACCAAGGTCGGTCATGCGCGCGTGACGCGCAGCGCGTCCGACGCGGGCATCGTCGAAACCGAGCGCGTCGAGTTCCTGCTCGGCAAGAGTGGCCGTCGCGTGCGCTATCGCATGCTGCTCGAGACGCACAGCGCACCCGACGGCTCGTTGCAGCGCCTGGTCCGCGAGGTCGACACGCGCGAGGGGCATTCGCGCGTGGAGATGGTGGTAGCCGGAGCGGACGTCGAGGTCAGCCACGGCAGCGGGAAAGCGAGGAACACGCTGCGATTGCCCGGTGCCGCGCGCGATCTGAAGTCGGATGAATTCGCGCGTCCGTGGCTCGCCATCGCCGGTCACGGCGGACAGCCTGCGCCGCTTCGCTACCGCACCTGGGACCCGGTGAAGCTGTCGGTCGTGGACGTCGAGCTCACGGGTGTCACGGATCATCGGGACGGAAACGTGGAGCGCCGCGTGCACTCGGCCAATGGCGTCTCGGGCTCGCTGCTGCGCGCCGATGCGCTCGGCAACATCGTGGGCGAATCCATGACGCTCGGAACGTTCGAACTGCAGCGCTTCGACGCCAGTGAAGCCGCGGCGCGCGCCGACGACCAGTCTTTTGATCACATCGCGCCGCTGCTGCAACCCTCGCCGTACCGCATCCCGGCGCGCGACATGCGCGAGAAGATCCGCTACCGCTTCGCGAATCGCGGCGTGGCGCTGAGCCTGCCCGTGGGTGCCGGGCAGCGCGCCTGGAACGAAGGCGAGCACACCTGGATGCAGGTGTGCGCGAGTTGCCCGCTCGACGCCATCGAACTACCCGAACCGGAGCGCGCGCGGGCGCTCGCGGCCACACCCTGGCTGGAATCGACGGACCCGAAGATCCTGCAGCGCGCACGCAACCAGGTGGCGGCGCGCGACGAGCCCGGCGCGAAGATGCGCAAGCTCACGACCTACGTGCGCGGCCACATGGGCACGCAGGTCGACATGCTGGGCTACGGCACCGCGGCCGAGGCGCTGCGCTCGCGGCGCGGCGACTGCACCGAGTACGCGGTACTGCTGGCGGCGCTGGGGCGCGCGGCCGGCGTGCCGACACGCATCGCCATCGGCCGCGTGTACGCGCGGCATTTCGAGGGTCATCGGCACGTGTTCGTGCCGCACGCCTGGGTGCAGGCGTGGACCGGAACGGGCTGGGAGAGTTTCGACGCCGCCATCGGCAGCTTCGACAGCACGCACCTGGCGTTCGCGGTGAGTTACGACGGCAACCCGCTCGCGCATCACGCGGGTATCCGGCTGTCGCAGGAGATGAAGCTCGACGCGGCGGCGCGGGTGGTGCCGCGCAAGGCCACGGCGCGCGTGGCGGGCGGCGCGAACCCTGACTAACTACCTGCCGTCGTCTTCCATGGTGGGCAGGTCGGGAGGCGCGTCCTTGCCGTCGTCGGCCCACTCGGCCTGGTCGCCGTGCCCCACGCCACCGACGACGATCTCTTCGTAGTAGTCGTCGCAATTCGGATATTGCGGACCCGCGCCCGGCAGCGGTGACATGGCGCCGCTCGGCGGCCCGACGTCGGGTGATTCGGGCGTGTCGGCGGCCGCGGGTAGTGAGACCAGCGCGGCGGCGGCGAGCGTCGCCGCGGCGAGGCCGCGATGACCCTTCCGCATCGAAGAGAGGGGGATCCTCACGGTGTAGGCGACGCAGACCTTGCCGCTGCAGGCGCCCATGAATTCACGCCGTTCGCGCGCGGACATGCGATCGAGGTTGTGCACCGAGCGGTCGCACAACGTGCAGTGCTCGCTCGCGCCGGCGGGGACCTGTTTGCCGGCGATGGGACAGGGAGATTCGACGACCGGAACTCGCGCCATGCCACACCTCGTTGTGAGGCAGAAACTACGCCGCCCGGAAATGCCCTGCAACACGGTGCGTCTCCTGGCACGAAATCTTGGCCATGCGCGGGCGGCTTCGTGACGCATTATGACCGCCAGGTCTTTGGCGACCCGACAATATTTCGGACGGAACTCGCGATTCGGGAGCGCATCACACGATTTGTACCGTTTCCCGTTTCCCCCTATTGCGAGTGCGGCGCGGCGACTCCTAACCTGATCGCGTCGTCCAGATTCGAGGTCGTTCGATGGTCCAGAAGGGCCACACATTCGATCGCAGGGTCGCAGCGGCGCTGGCCATGATCGCGCTGATGCCGCTGGCACGCGCCGCGGATGGCCCGCCGAAAGCACGCGCGGTGACCACCGCCGCGCCGCTGGAGATTCCCCACGCCGTGAATCGCACGCTGGCCGAAAAGGCGCGCAAGGCCGAGCGCAAGGCGCCCGTCGTCGAGAAACACGACTTCCTGATGCTCAAGCCCGGGCTGCAACCCGTGCAGTGGCCGAGCAATACCGATGTGCTGCGCGCCAACATCCTCACGCCGCAGGTGAAGAGCACGCCCGTCGTTGGCTGGATCGCCGAGAACCTGTATCGCGACAAGGCCGACAACGGCTGGTGCGTGCAGCTCGACGGTGGCGAGTACCTGGTGCTGTACCGGTATCACCCGAAGAGGTGAGAACAAGGCCGAAGACGGTGCCGGGATCAAAATCCGGCATTATTTTCTGGGATCGTAGCGGCGGCTCGGGCCTCTCAAATAATGCCGGATTTTGATCCCGGCACCGTCTTCGGCCTTGTTTCCCCTCAGCCACACAGCCGATACACCTGCGCCACCGAGTAGCAGCGCGTCCCCAGCGCAATCAGCGCCTCACTCACCTTCCCCGCGCGCGTCTCGTCCGCGCCGCACAGGCGCTTCGCCAGTTGCTGCGCCTCTACCAGCGCCAGGCTTCGCAGGTGCTTCACCGCGAAGCAGCGACCCGGCCGCGTCAGCGCCTCGTCGATGTCGTGCACGTTCGGCAGGTTGGTGGTGAAGATGATCTTCCGTCCCTGCGAACGCGCCACCCCGTCGGCGGTGGCGAGGAAGCGGTGCATGTCCTGGTTGCCGTTGGTGCGCGCCGCCAGCAGGTGATCCGAGTCCTCGATGACGAAGGCATCGTGCGAACCCGTGATGAACTCCACGAAGATCTCGTCGCTCTGCAATGCGCGCTGATCGGCGGTGTACATCACCTCGGCGTTTTCGCCCTTGCGACGCGTGATCTCCGCGAGCAGCGCGCGCACCAGGCGCGTCTTGCCCGTGCCCGGCGGCCCGAGCAGGATCAGCACGCACTCCGGCGCATCCAGGTAGCGCGCGATGAATTCCCGCACCGGCATGCCGAGCGACGGGTACGCCTCGTCGAGCAGCTCGGGGTCGCCGAGCTCCTGGAACGAGGCATTGCGCAACTCGCCCGCGCTGTTGGTGAACTGCCAGTCGAGCGTGAAGCTCTCGTTGCGCATGCGCGCCGCGCCGGCGATCTGCTCGAGCTGGGCCACCACCTCGTCGGCGCGCTCGCGGCTCTCGGCCCACAGCGAGAAATTGCAGGAGACGTAGCTGCCCTTGCTGTAGCCATTGCCGCTGACGAAGGCGCCCGGGGCGTGCAGCAGCACCGTGCCTTCCTGCACGCGCTGCGACTCGAAACCCGCGTCCAGCGCGAGGTCGTCGAAGAAGTCCGCCAGCCTGCGCTGGACGGACCAGCGCAGCGTGCGATGCACCGGCAGCCGGTGCAAATCAAAATAGCAGCCCTGCACCGCGCGGGCACGCACGATGGCGTTCGCGACGTAGTAATCCATGGACTGCTCCATGGACACATTGATGCCCGGGTCCGTCATGGCCCGGTCGGCGCGCTCGGCCGCGCGCCCATTCGCAAGTTTGTGGATGGTCATGGCTCTTTCATTGCGTTTTCGGAGCCCCAAACGGCGAGGCCCCGGTGGCGGCAGCCGACCGGGGCCTCGTTGCGAGACTTCGGAAGGCGGCCAGCGGCCAGCCCTCCGCGTGCGCAGAGCTAGCGATGCTTCATGGTCGCGTACGCGCGCGGGGGCGCGGCGAACGCGTGGGTAAATTGGGTATTCGGGTAGTTAGGGATCATAGGGGCGCGCATTGTAGGCGCGAACCTCGGGTTGTCAAGATGAAGATTGAAGAAGGTGCCGTCTTACGGCCCTATCCACGCATGCGGCGCGAGTTCCCGCACCCCGTGCCCCAGCAGCCATTGATAAACCGCCTCGGTCTGCTTCGGGTCGATCCACCCCTTGCCGTGGATGTACAGGGCGGTGACCTGGTTGCCGCTGAAGATCTGGATCTGCGAATACCGCCCCATGCGCTGCAGGGCCACGCCATCCATGCTGGTGAGCGTGAGCTGCAACTCGGACATCAGGTAACCGTCCTCGAGGCTGAACAGGTTCAGGTCGTGGTCGGTCTGCACGTACACGCAGTCGAAGAAGTTCGGCGGATCGTCGCCGTGGAGCAGCGCTGCGGTGCATTGCTTGCGCAGCGCCGCCTTTGCGGGTTCGACGCCGGCGCTGGCGAGCAGGGCGTCGTCGTTCACGGCGCGTTCCACGTCGCGATAGTTGCTGGCACCGGCAAGGGCGGAGATCGAAACCAGGGCAGCAAGGACCACGGCGCGCATGCCGGCGACTGTAGGCCCAAAGCGTTACAGGAGCGGTCGGATGACATTACATGCCGCGTCGGCGCGCTCTCACGCCTGCCGCCCAGGACTGTCCCCTTTTGCTAGCAAACGAGGAATGTCCCCAAAAAAAAACGCGTGCAGGCCCTTCCGTTCCTGCACGCGTCTGTCCAGCAAAAACGTCTCACGAGGGGGGAGGAGAACATTCCGCAGACGATCTAGATAAAGCAATCGCCGTGCCAACCGTGAAAACGCTTTCCGACGCCCGGAACCCCGCTTTCACCGCCCCGAGGGCCGCCGCTTTCCCAGCTTGGGTGCACCCGCCCCGAATTCGCTTCGATCCGGTGCAGCAAGGGGTCAAATCAGTTGATTCGCACCCGGAACTGGATGTTGAACGAGGGATTGCCGGAGCCGGCGGCGCTCATGGTGCCGCCAGGCGCAATCCGGACGGCCCGCACTGCGGCATCGAAGCCGTTCGCATCGGGCACGGGTATGTACAACCATGGCCCACCCGGGCCGACCGACGAATAGCTGACGTGGGTGGCATACGTGAAGCTCAGGCCGCTTGCCGGGGTGCCATTGGTGAACACGACGGGATCACCCGGGGTCGTCCCCACGTACATCGATGAATTCGCGGGCACCGGATCGCTGATCACGAGCGTGCCCGCGTCCACCGCGCCCGGCCCGCTGTTGGTCACGGTGATCTGGTACAGCACCACGGCGTTCGGAATGCGCTTGGGGTTGGCGCTGCCCGTGGGATCCGACAGCACCTGCGAGGACTTGAGCACCATCAGTGACGGCTGCGGGTACACCACCGAAAAGCTGCCCACGCCGAAGTCGCTGACCGTGCCTTCCACACCTTCGTTCGCGGTGACGCGCACCACCCAGTTGCCCAGTGACGCCGCCGCGTTCGGCACGACGTACTGCGCTTCGTAGATGCAGCCTGGCTGCGTGGCGGACCCGCAGGTGGCCGGCGCACCTTGCGCGGTGAGCGTCGGCACCGGCGCGATCGCCGCGCCCGCGGGATTCGTGATCGTCAGCGTCGCCGCGCTGATGTCGAAGCTGCCGAAGGGATCGCTCACCTGCGCGCGGATGAATACCGTGTTGCCGGGATAGAAACTGCCCGTGAGCGTGCCGCCGCTGTACGCCGCGTTGAAAGTCTGCACGCTGTCGACGCTGATGAGCGTGGTGCTGTTCAGCTCGACGCGCGAGTTGTTAGGCACGCCGCCGGTGCTGCCGCCGTTGCCATTGGGATACACGGTGAACGTGCGGTTGTTGGTGCCGGTGCTGTTGCGAACCTCGAGCGTCAGCGTCGCGCCCGCGTTGAGCGTCACGGCCGCGGCGTTGTTGAGCGCCAGGGTGCGCAACGTCGGGTTGGCCGCGTTGGTCGACAGCGCGCCGGTGGTGTCCGTCACCCACGGCGTGCTCCAGGCCCCCGACACGAGCCGCGCCTCCACCGTGCGATTGGTGCCGCTGGTGTCGCGCGACAGCCAGAGCCGCACCGGGATGCTGCCGGCCGACAATGTCAGGCTCTTCGCCAGCGGCTGGATCAGCGGCCAGGTGAAGGTCTGGCCGTTGTTGTAGGCCTGGCTCGAGTCCGCGGTGCTCGGCCTTACGCGTTGCAGGGTACGGTTCCCGGAGCCGTCACGCCGCAGGTACAGGAACTTGGCGCCGGTGGCGGGCACCAGCGACGGGGTCACCACGAGCTGCGGCGCATTGGGCGTGGCGCCGGTGCCGTTCGGATTGTCGACGTCCGCACTGTTGTCGATGGTGGCGTTCGGGTTGGTGCCCGCGATCACCGTGACGTCGAACACCACGGTGGTGGTGCTGCCCGCGGTCATGTTGATGCCGGAGACCGTGATCGCGCCGCGCGCGTTGGCGCCGTTCGGAATCGGCGAGATCACGCTGGTGGCCCCCGCCGGGATGGAAACGAAGCTGGCGAAGCTGGTATTCGCCGGGATGTCGTCGGTCACCGAGACATTGGGCGCAGGCTGGTTGGCGCTTTCGATCAGCGTGATCGTGTAGCGCAGCGTGTCGCCGGGCGCCACTTCGCCACCGTTGCGGTCCACCACGGTCTTGGTGGACGTGGACAGGTTGGGACCCACCACGGTCGCGGTGTCGGTGTCGCTGTTGTTTGAGGTGTCGATGTCGATGCTGGTCGAGCTCACGGTCACCGTGTTGCCGATGCTCGGATACGCCGGCCCGCTGACCGCGACGGTCAGCGTGATGGGTGGATAGGCCGCGTTGCTGTTGAGGAAAGGCGGGTGCGTACAGGTGACGGTCTGGCCGACGGCGCCGCAGGTCCAGCCGGTGCCGGTGGCCGAGACGTAACTCAGCCCCGCCGGCAACACGTCGGTCACGGTGACGATGTTGTCTTCGCGCTCCACGCCCTGCTCGTTGCGCACCGTGATGCTGTAGCTGGCGTTGGTTCCGACCGTGAAATTCCCGGTGTGCGAGGCGGTCACCGACAGGTCGACGACGGGCTCGGTCGTGACGCTGACGATCTGCACGTTGAGCAGCACGCGGTCGTTTTCCGCGGTGTACACGGTGGTGGCGCTGGTCTGGCCCGCGGCGATCAGGGTGTTCACCACGTACTGGTCGACGTCGACGCCGTAGCTCTGCGCGTTCATCGGCACGAGCGCGGTATTGACCGTGCCGTCGAACTGCTGCGTCTGCGGATTGCTGCCGGCGGGGATCACGTTGTCGTCGATCAGGGCGCCATTGAATCGCAGCGAGTCGCCCGAGGCCGTGGTGCCGCCGATGCTCGGGTCGCCTTCGTAGGTCACCACCGCGATGCGGCCGTCGATGTTGGTGGCCGGCACGCGGAAACCGTTCGGGTTCAGCGTGATGCTGCTGTTGAGGAACACTTCGAGGCCGTCGAAGATGTTGATGGCGCGCAGCCGTTCGTTCGCGCCCTGGTAGACGACGATCAGCGCCCAGCCGCCCAGCACCGCTTCGTTCGAGCACCACGGCTCGCCGGTCTGCACCGTGAGGTTGCCGAAGGTATAGGTGCCGTTGCCGGTGACGATGTTCTGGTTGGTGATGTCGGCATACGCCGCGCGGAAGTTCAGCGTCGGGTTGGCGAACGCCGCCGTGAACGTGCGCGCGGCAGTCACCGTGGTGCCGTTGAGCGTCACCGACGTATCGGTGGTGGTTCCCGAATGACCCCAGTACAGGTACACCGCCTGGATGGTGGTGTTGGGCGGGATGCCATTCAGATCCTGCACGCTGGTTTGCGGGTTCTTGAGCGAGCAGGCGTTGGTGGCGTTCGACTGCGAACGCAGCGAACCGCCGGTGGTGACGAAGTTGATGTTGCCGGTGAAGCGCTGCGCGCGCGCGATGGGCGTCGAGGTCTGGGCGAACGCCGGCGTCGCGCCCCAGAACGAGGACGAAAGCGCGAAAAACAAAGCAAGAAGGCACCCGCGGCCCCCCAAGATTCGACTCAGGAGACCGCGGGTGCCGCGACCCGACGGCTCTCTCATGGGGTCAATTTTGGGGTGTCACGCCGCGGTGCCCGTGGCACTGGCTCTCATAATCCGGGCGCCCGTAAGTCCCCGATTGAGAACGGGTTCACACCATTAATCGGGGTGTCAAATCAGGCCGGCTGCAGTCCCGCGACGTGCAATACGGGACCGGTGGGAAGGCCGGTGGGCGAGCCTCCCGCGGGCTCCAGGCTGACGGCGATCTTCTGCGCGCCGGCCAGTGCCGCGCGCTGCGCGGCGGTGAGCACGAGGTGCGCGGCGCCGGTGTTCGGCAGCAGGCCCAGCGACACCGGGTTGCCGCCTTCGGGCAGCGCCCAGAGCTCCAGCGCCTTGCCCTCCTCGAGCGGATGCGCGCTGCGCACCTGGACGTCGAGCTCCTGGCGATCGCCGCGAACTTCGACGCGCCAGTAGATAGTCTGGGCGTCGGCGCCGATGTCGGCCTGCAGTGTGACCGGCAGTTGCCCGGTGAACACGCCGGGGCCGCGCAGCGCGAATACGCCCAACACCAAGAAGAACAACACGGATGCGGCGATCGCCGCCCAGCGCAGTGCCGGTGCGCGCCTGGCGCCGCGCAATTCCAGCCGGTGCTCGATGGCCTGCCACACCTTGGGCGGCGGCGCGCGCCGTTCCAGCGGCGGTTCCAGGCCCGCGAGCCTGTCTTCCCAAGCCTTCACCATGACCCCCACCTGCGGCGACACCAGCCAGCGTTCGAAGTGGCGGCGCGCGCGTCCGCGCAAGGTGCCGAGCGCGTATTCGGCGGCGAGACGATCGACCAGTTCGCGGTTGCTGCTCTTCAAGCGGTCTGCCTCTCGCCGGACAGGCAATCCTTGAGGCTCAGCAGTCCGCGGCGGATCCAGCTCTTGACGCTGCCCAGGGGGCTGGTGGTCAGGCGCGCGATTTCGTCGTGCGAGCGGCCCTCGACGAAGGCCAGCGTGAGGCACTTGCGCGTGTTGTCCGGCAGCTGCCCGATGCAGAAGTCGAAGTTGTTAGGCTTGTCGAAGGTGCCGGGCTCGGTGATGGACTCGTCGGCGACCTCCGCCAGCGCGTCGTCCCCCACCAGGGTCAGGTGCTCGCGGCGCATCAGGTCGATGGCGCAGTAACGCCCGATGGTCACCAGCCAGGCGAGCGCGCGGCCGCGGTGCGCCTGGTACTGCGCGGCGCGCTCCCAGACGCGCACGTAGACCTCCTGCAGGGCTTCCTCGGCCACGCTGTGCCGGCGCAGCATGCGCAGCAGTCGCGCGAACAGGATGGGCGAAGTCTTGTCGTACAGCGTGCGGAATGCGCCCGTATCGCGCGCGGCGCAGCGCTGCAGCAGTTGCGCAAGCTCGATATCCGGCGGCAGTGAATCGATCCGGTCCATGGGTGTCATTACGCGGCGCGGGGGCTTTCGGATGCAGCGCGAGACTAGCACGGCACCGGACATATGCCGGACAATGCGCGGCCCTCACGCCAGCCCGGGAACCGCTTTTTGACTTCGTCGCGCGCCGCCCTGACCTTCGTACTGCTGTCGGTGTTCATCGACAGTCTCGGGTGGGGAATCATCATCCCTTCCCTGCCTTCGGTGATCGTGGATCTCACGGGTGACCCGGTCTCGGTCGCCGCCAGCTGGGGCGGATACCTGATGGCTATCTACGCGATGCTGCAGATCTTCACCGCGCCGGTGTTCGGGAACCTGAGCGATCGTTTCGGGCGGCGTCCGATCCTGTTGGGATCGCTGGCGGCGTTCGGCGTGGATTTCCTGCTGACCGGCATGGCGACGTCGATGACCTGGCTGTTCCTCGGCCGGGCGGTGGCGGGCATCTTCGGTGCCTCGTACGCGGCGGCGGCCGCGTACATCGGCGACATCAGCAACGACGACAATCGCGCCCGCAACTTCGGGCTCATCGGCGCGGCCTGGGGCAGCGGCTTCACGCTGGGGCCGGTGATCGGCGGGTTCGTCGCCGACCACTTCGATCCGCGCGCGACGTTCTACGTGGCCGCCGGGCTGGCGCTGGCGAACGTGGTGTTCGGGTATTTCGTATTGCCCGAGTCGCTGCCGCCCGAGCGTCGTCGCAAGTTCGAGTGGGCGCGCGCCAATCCATTCGGCGCGTTCAAGAGCCTCACGCACCTGCCGGCGGTGGCGGGGCTGCTGTTCGCGTTGTTCCTCTACCAGATGGCGCACGACTCGCTGCCCGCGGTGTGGATGTACTACACGCAGGAAAAGTTCGGCTGGAGCATTTCGCAGATGGGGCTGTCGCTCAC
>Ga0315910_10000117_pt1 | contig 100308 bp, 83 predicted proteins | sample EdamamesoilMG_FD_204470 | JGI IMG/M metagenome (GOLD analysis project Ga0315910, IMG submission 204470) | Garden soil microbial communities collected in Santa Monica, California, United States - Edamame soil | ecosystem: Environmental > Terrestrial > Soil > Garden | place: USA: California...
ACGCGCGCATCCGAAAAACGCACCCCGGCGAATCCAAGCCCCCACAGAAGCGGGTCCGGGCGCTACCACATCCTGGCGCGGACATGCGGGGCACTCACCCGGACGGACACGCGTCTGGCGGGTCCACAACACCCAGTCCGTGACTCCTTGGACGTGTTTCTCCGTCTTGCGGATGCCCTCCTCGATCTTCTTCCGCCTCGTAGCGCCGAGCGCACCGCTAGCCGGCAGGTCGTACCACTTGCACTGCCAACCCCACCACCGGCCAGGCCCTCCGAGCGCAGTGCTCCGCCGCTCGAGCTTTAGGTGAAACTCGACGCCCGGCTGATTCGCGAGGGCACGAAGGACGCCGTGTTTGCCGTAGTTGTGGCGAACGATTCCCCTGCAGAGCAGCTCAAAATTCGTCTCTGCACTTCCCGGCAGGCTGACAAATGCATCCCAGTTCAAACCTGGCATGACAACTCCGACACAGGCTATTGCCCTCTTCCGTGACCAGTGCCTGGATGATTGTGGGCGGAGTAGAGTTCAATGCGAGCGCCTCGGATAAGCATGACTTTCAGAAACGCGGCGATGTCGAGTTCGTCGGTGGTGACAACGAGTTTGTCGCCCTCCACTTTAACGTTAACATCATAGCCGAACTGCTCCAATTCGCCTGGACCGATCGAAGCAACGTTGAGTTGCCCGAGCAGGTCGAGCATTTCCTTCCCGTAGCGTCCGGAGGCGCTGCCAAGAACAAGTTCGCCCGACTCCTGGTCCTTCGCGACCTGCTCTGTCAGCGCGTCAATGATCTCCTTTGCCTTCGTGGCTTCGGTAGCGTCCTCAAAGTGCCCGATCATGACGAGGTTCGCGGAGTGCTCCGATCCATGTTGGTACCAAAGCTTCATACGTGATTCCCCGCGAGATCGTGGGCAAGTCGATCGAGCGCATCGAGCACACCGTGTCCACCGAGGGGGACGCCGGTCGCATGATACGAGGAAGGCTTGAGGACACCCCTTGCGTCGATGTGGGCATAGGCACGAAGGCCACATTCCTCGACCAACGGATCGCAAGTCGGGAACCCATCAGCGTACACTTCGTTGATGCAGAGCTTCAGTGGGCCACGGTACCCGTCGACCCAGTGGCGAAGCTCGCACATCGTCGAATCCCGAACTCCGGGCACGTTGCGCACCGGTACTACGGGGAGGAGCAGGATTTCGCACGCGCCAGCATCGGCAGCGACTGCCGCAGATTCGTCGAGCTCGGGCAAGGTGCTCTCGTTCACGACGATATTGATGCCAAAGCGTGAAATGGTCCGAACGAGCTTCAAACGAGTCTGTAGCTCGCCAAAGGATCGTCGCCGGATGGCCTCGTAAGTCTGCCCGACCCCATCCATACTCACGCGAACGAAGTGGACGCTCCCGCGGAGCTGATCAGCCATGGCTTGGTCGATGTGGTGGCCGTGCGTCGTGAACGTGACAGAGAGCCGGGTCTCGCGTGCCGCGTGTTGGCATAACTCGGCGAAGCGCCGGTAGAGCGTGGGCTCGCCCCCACCGAAACCGACTCCGAGAGTGCCGTTCGCGTCGAGTTCGGCGAGCCACACCGTCACAGCGTCGTAGCAAAGCTCGTCGCGAGACTTTGGCGCGAAGCAATGATGGCACGCGAGATCGCAACGGTTTGTGAGCGCAATCGAGACCTGGCGGGGAGCGCGCGACCAGAGCGTCGTGGGGACGTCAACTTCATCCAAGAGGATGTTTAGCCCCGAGCTTCGCTCGAAGAGGTGAAGGCCGGCCGCGGAGCGCCGCTGCTTCCAATGTCGCTGGAATGCAGTAACGCCCGCCGGAGACCCATGCTTGCTGCCCAGCGTGACTTCGCGCGCCAAATCGGTCATTCGCCTGCCTCCGGGTGTTTGCGTCGAGCATAAAGATCAAGCAGCACCTCTGTGTCCAGCGCCGCGTAGCGCAGTTGGTCGGCGTCGAGGGGGCGGCGGCTCCAGTTCGAGGTCTGTTGGCTCTTGACGGTCAAGAGGTAGGTCCCGAGCTGTTGTCGAAGTCGACCATTGGCACGCAGCATGACGATTGGACGTCTCACGAGGGTACCAGATCCTTTCACAGAAGTGCCGGCCAAATCGAGTGGGTCGACCTTGCTGATGAGTGCGCGAGTCTTCCGGCTGTAGCGCCGTCGGGGACCCCTCATGAAGCGACTCGAAGGTGTCCTCGCCAGGTCTGCATCGGACCCGGGGTGACCGGTACTCCGACGGCGTGTAGACGAGACCTGGGCCGCGTCGAGGGCAACTTCCGCCTAGCGTCTGTTCCGTTGTCTCTTTGGTGGCTTCGGTGGTGTTGGATCCCCAGGAGTGGGAGTTCGCTTATTGCCCATTTCCTCGACTACCTTCATGAACTCACGAAGACCACCGGGATTCTGCATCCCCTGGCCCATGAGCTGGCCAATGAGTTGCATTCCCATTTCGTTGTTTTTGGTCTGTTCAAGCGTAGTGATGGCCTGGTAGAGCGCTTGGGCGTACGTTTGTGCCTCCTCGCGAGCCTCGCCTATGGAATGTGAGATCTGCTGGATAGCATCGGCAATTGCGCCGAGCATCATCTTATGATGGTCCTCGTGGGTTCCGTGGTCAGTTGCGGCCCGACGAACAGAAATGAGCGGAATCGACTTACCATCCAGCGCGTCGCGGGCCTGCTTAAGAAGGTTGCTCTTTGCTTCTTCAACGTGATCCAAGTCGAGGGCGAAAAAGATCGTACGTATGTCGAGCACATCGAACGGAAGGCTAGTTCCTTCCTGTGCCAGTTGGACGATGGGCAGACCAAGTCCGTGCCGGACCCCAACTTCGTACATCACATTAGTATTAAGGCCCGTCAAGTCTGCAATAACCAGATCCGCATCGGCGAGCTCCTCGGCGATCTGGTTCGTTATGCGACCTGGGGTCGAGATTTGGTCCGCGCGTTTGACGTCCAGTCCTAGCTCGCGACAGACCGGCTCAATGACGTGCTTCAATAGTCGGTCTGCCGCCGCTCTTTGGTCACTTTCCTTTGGGCCTATAGGGCTAACTACGAATGCGCGGCGATTGCTGGGGTCTACCATAATCAGGAGTACTTCCCGCGGAAGCCTGACAGACGGACAACAAGTAGTCAACCGACAGCACAACTGTTGGTTGCGGGAGTTGCAGGACTTGTCGATCCGGAGATGATCTGAAGGTCATTCCTAAGAGGCCCAAAAGAGTGCAACCAGCGTCGATCGGTTGAAGTCCTCGGGCGCGTGGATTGCCACAGATGTGGTGGCCGCATAACTAGAGTGCCCATTGTTCCGAGCTTGCAGCGGGGTCCACCCTGCCAAGGGCGCAGTATATGCTGGCGCGGAGCCGCCGTCCACACGCATCTCGTACTGCATTGAGCCACTGCTTTCGGGTTGGGCAAGGTGGCCCCACGCGGGCTGCCCTCCGTGGCCTAACTTCCAAGTTCACCCGCAGGGGTGTCAACCGACAAACGCTGCGAGAACCCCCTCTTGGCGCGCGCGGCCTCGCGCAGCCTCCCCTCGGTACGGCAAACTGCCGAAGCGTGGCGCGGGACCCTCAGCGCTCCAACATTTCGCTCGCAGGACACCCCCCCGCCGCGTTATCCAGCAAGCGCCTCCCTGGATATCAAACCCCAGGACACACGCTCACACCCAGCCTCGTGGCCACGGACGCCGCGTGAACACATGCTCTCACTTTCGATTGAGCGTATGAGCTTACTGGGCCCAGTCGCATCCGTAGTTTGCCTTGGTCGCGCCATCGGGGTCAATAGAGCCCTCGCTCGGCCGCGACCCAACGTACCACCTCGTCCTCCCGACCACCTATCTCTGACCCGGGAAGCCAAAAGCAGACAACCGTCCGTTCGGACGACAGAGCTGGCCCCGGGGCGGGGCTATCAAACGAACTCAAGTCCCGGCCAACGTCCTATTTCACCCGCGGTGGCGTCAAAGGATAAACGCTGCGAGGACCCCTTCCTGGCGAGCGCGGACGCGCGCCACCTCCCCTCCGGTACGGCCATACCTGCAGCATAGCGCGGTCGCACTCGCGGCATCCAACCATTTCGCCCGCAGAATAACCCCGCCCCCCGCCACGCTAGCCAGCAAGCGCCTCGCCGGGAGTCGAACCCAGCACACACGGTCGCACCCAGCCCCTTGGCCACGGACGCCGCGTCGCCAGTCGACTCCGTCGAACCGACAGAAGAGGCGACCCCACCCTTGACGAAGTCGAATGAAATGGCCGAGCTCCAGCCGCCCCGCCGCGACGACCCGGGGCTGTAACAGCGCCCGCACGCCTCCGTTCCCCGGACATGCCCGCCCCCCGCCTCACGAGCCTAGCCCTCGCGACCACCCTCGGCGGCTGCCTCCCACCCCCGAAGGACGACCCCGCCTCCGACTCCGAGACCTCGAGCGAGACCCCCGATCCCACCATCATCCCCACCCAATCCGCCGACCTCACAGTGTGGCTCGAGGCCAATACCTACACCTCCTGGCCCGCCGAATCCCGCCCGCACGCCTCCGACGGCCCCCTCTTCGGCACCGTCCGCACGTTCCTCAACCCCACCCTCCTCGACTCCCTCACCCTCGACGCCCCCGAGCACCCCATCGGCGCCGCCACGATCAAAGAACTCTACGGCACCTCCGAAACCATCCAAGGCTACTCCGTGATGGTCAAAGTCGCAGCAGGCTCGACCGGCGACGCCTGGTACTGGTTCGAGACCTACCAGGACCGCCTCTACGCCGACGCCCGCGGAGCCTCCCTCTGCGTCGACTGCCACGCCACCGGCTCCGCCTTCATCCTTACCCGCTTCCCCCTGCAATGACCGCATTCACAATGGAAGCTCCGGCGCCGCAGTGAGCACCGCATCCGGCCCCGCCCCATCGAGCGCCCGGAGAAACGCCACGAGCTGCTCCCTCTGCCCTGAATCGACAGACAGCGGCACGATCCGCGGATCCTTCTCCCCAAGAAACCCACTCGCATCCCCTCCCCGGACAAAGAACCGGACCGCATCATCGAGGCTCCGCACCTGCCCCGCATGCATGAAGCTCGGCCTCCGCCCCACGCAGCGCAAGCTCGGAGTTCGGAACGCCCCTAGCATCGCAGGATCATCGGGATCGAGTCCATCGAGCCGCCCATCGTCCCCATCGCTGAACCGCCCACGAGCATTGAGTGGATCCACCACCGCCTCCCGCAATCCAGCCGCCGCCCCCGGATCTTCGTAGGGCTCGACGAAGTTCGGCAACCGATTGGCCACACCCACGTTGTAAAACCGCTGATCCGAGAACGCCGGCCCCGAGTGACAATCATCGCACCCGAGCTCCACGAACAAGACGGCACCAGCCTGTTCCTCGGCCGTGAGCGCGTCCGGATCTCCGTGCACCCACGCGTCGAACCGGCTAGGCCCGCAGGTGAGCTGCCGCTCGTACGCGGCGATCGCCTTCCCCATGTTCACGACGATCTCGAGCACGGGGTCGTCGTCATGCCCCGGCTTGGGGCAACGCCCAGTGAGCTCGTCGTCGGGCATCTCGGAGCACCCGGCTTCGCCCGGATCGAGGGCCGCGTACGCAGCGAGGGACGGCATGGGCCCAAAGATCGCCTCGTAGGGCGCTCGATAGTACCGCTCGATCTGCTGCGCCACGAACAAGCGAGAGCTGTTGAACTCGAGGGGATTGTCGATGACACCAAACACCTGGTTGTAGGCGGTATCGCGTCGCCCGTCCCACATGAGCACGGAGGTCCAACCGAACTCGAGGAGGGAGGGCGCGCGGCGGCGAGTCCATCCGGAGCCCAGGGAGATCTGGCGCCGAGAGCTGCGGGCGTCCAGGAAGTCGGCCGTGGCGAGGTGGCAGTTTTCGCAGGAGACGCGGCCGGGTTCCCCTTGCAGGCCTAGAGTTCCGGGGGTGCCGTCGTGGTCCTCGGAGAGGAGGGGGCCGGAGAAGCGCGGATCGAAGAAGAGCTGGTGGCCGAGGGCGATGGCCCTGGGATCGTCGGCGAAGCGATTGGTGGGATCGGGGGGTGGCGCAGGGCGTGGCGAGGGAGACAAGGCTTGCAGGCGCGCGAGGATCTCGGGGGAGACGTCGGGGACCATGGGGGGCACGCCAACGTCGGGCTGCTGCGTGAGGGTCTCGGAGGCGCCACCGTCGGGATCGAACGTGCTCTCACCGAGATCGGTCATGCCCTCGTCCTCGCCGTGATCGGAAGGGAGCGGCCCGCATGCCAGGGAGGCGAGGATGGGAACGGTCCGCAGCGCAACCGCGGCGGAGGCCGACCGACGGGGCGACGTCACTCGGCCACCTCGAGCGTGAGGTCGACGTTGCCGATGCCCTCCACCCACTCTCCCGTCTGCTCTTGCGTTCGCACGGTGAGGCGGTTGTCTCCCTCGACGAGCTCGTCCAACGCGACGGGGACGGAGAAGCCGCGCAGACCCGTGCCCACGAGGTCCGGCGCATTGGGAGGGTTGGGGACCTCGAAGGTGTGCCAGTCCCCATCGTTGAGCTGATAGTCGAACGTCTGACCTGCCGCGAACATGACGTTGAAGTTGAGGGTGGCCGAGGTGGCACCTGCGAGCTGCACGGCGGGAACGGTGAGGGTCTGGGGACCTTCGGCGAACGACCATCCAATGAAGACACCGGTATAGATTCCATCATCGGGGCCCACGACGTCGTTGTTCTCGACGTCGTAGCCGCGGGGGGTCGCAAGGCGGGGGCCGTCGAAGCCAATGTTGTCCCAGCGGAAGGTCTGGGTGGAGGTGGGGCAGGTGCCGGGTGCCCCCTCTTCGCAGCCCTCCATGCCATCTTTGCTGGCGTTGTAGTGGGCGTGTTGGAAATGCACATAGCCGCGGGTGAAGGGGAGGTCGAGATCGGTGAGCTTGCCGCGGAGGCGCAGGTTCTCCGGATCGTCGAAATCGGTGGCCCAAAGCTCGAGGTCGTTTTGCGAGATCTTGAGCTCGAAGTGGTTGAGCTGGGCGTCCATGGAGCGGAAGCAGCGGTCGGGGAGGTCCCAACCGAGCTCGTCGAACCAGTTGCGGATCTCGTAGTCCTCGGTGACGACGACCGTCTCCGGGGCGTTGCCCCACGCGGTGTCGGTGCTCTCGCAAGCGCCACCAAAGCGAAAGGCGATGCCGACGCTGCGCCGGGCCAAGGAGATCACGGTGGGGGCCTCGTGGTAGGGCATGGGCGCGGGGTCCTCGGTGATCCAGACCTCGATCCACCAGCCATGTCCCGAGTTGTAGGGATTCACCTTGGCGTCGACGTCCCAGACCACCGTGCCGGTGCGGTCGGTGAAGTCGAACGGTTGGCGCGCGCGCATGGAGTGGAACGCGAAGTCGCCCTGATCGTCGAAGACTTCGTTGAGCTGTTTGGAGGTCGTGCCGTCCACGCCCACGCCGTCGCAGATCCGGACGTCGTCGGGCGGGAGCAAGCCGTCGAGGGGGGCGCCGCAGAAGGTGGGGGGGAACAGCTTGTTCTCATCGGTGAATGCGGGGACGCGGAGCCACATGTATTGGACCATGTGGGCCCAGCGGGCGAAGCTCCACACGCGCTCGTCGAGATCGCCACCGCGGCCGCCGGGGGAGGAGACCTCGAAGGTTTCGCAGAAGGCGGGGGTGTCGAGTCCGCAGGAGCCCGGGGTCAGAGGGTCGAGGGTCCCGTCGTCGCTCCCGGTGTCGTCACCGGCAGACCCTTCGGTGCCGGGAGCGTCTTCGGTGGTGGAGGCTTCGCCCGAGCTGGTGGTGGCTGCGGTGGTGGTCGAGGTCGCGTCGGCTTCGCCTACCGAGGTCCCGGAGGTGGAGGACTCGCCGGTGTCCGGAGGGTTCGTCGTGCCGTCGGTGGAGGGGCTGCCGGAGACGTCCCCGAAACTGGCGTCCGAGGTGCCCGAGGGGTCCTCGGAGCATGCACCAACCAATAGCGCCAAGAGCGTTCGATGGGCTGAGCGAGTCACATGGATTGGGTGTCGCTCGTCGTCCGTTCCCGTTGCGAGGCGGGCGGAGGATTGCGAATCACGCCGCGAAAGATCATGCTGTGGGCTCCACCGTCAAATCGACGTTGCCGAGGCTCTCACGGCCACGTTGGGCGTCGGCGAGGCGCATCTCGGGGGCATCGGTCCCCATCACGAGGTGGTCCCCGGGCGTCGCACTCGTTCCACCCGGCGTTTCACATGGTTCGCGATGGCTGCTTCGAGTGGGCCGCGCTCCCATCCCCGAGGAAGGGATCACTCGCGAGCGGCTCCCGGATTGAGCCAACGAATGATCTCTGTCGCGCGCTCGGATGGATGATTGGAGAAGATTTTCGTCAGGAGCGCCCGCTCCTCCGCGCGAACACCGACCTTGCGCAGGAGCAAAGGCGCCTCGCCGGGCCGGAAGATGAGATTGTACAAATAGATCTGCAGCATCTGGTCGAGCATGGGCTCCGCTTCGGGTTGCTGCGCCCACGTCAAGAACCTCCGCGTCACCTTGATGGTCCGTCTTTCGGAGGGATCCTCCGCGGAGGCATCGTACACGCATGCGACCAGCGCCCCGCGGAGGGATTCTGTGGTGCCCGGGGACGAAACCACCTGCATCAATTCCTCTTGGACGGAATCCGTCATCGACCGACGAGGGGGCGAGACGCGAGCACACGCATAGCGTCCGAACGTGTCCGTCGAGGTTGCATGGGTGTTCTGCAGTGCCTGGAGGACCTCGACGTCTGACTCCTTGGCACCGAGTTTCGCGACCCGTCGCTCGACATCGATGGCCAGGCTGATTTCGCCGGGCAGTGGGGGCGCGTCGGGGCGTAGGTCGAGCATGAGGGTATCGTCCAGCAACGCCGCAGGATCCCTCCCATCGCCATTCGAGAACACGATGTAGCGCCCCGCCCGGAGCTCCCGATGCGACCAGAAACCATGGTAGTCGCTGATGGTGAGGGGATCTTCGCGTCGCTGTGGCAAGGCCACCTGAAACGAGCCGCGGTCCGTCACCGAGCCCTTGTAGACGTGGATGAGTCGGGCCGTGGCGGAGACGACGCGGGTTTCCAGCCCGGTCGAGGGGTCGCGTTGCCATGCGGACGGGCTCAGACTCTCCACTTCGATCGCGAAGATCGCCCGGGCGGCGAGAAGCTCGGAGCGGGAGTCTCCTTCGTGGGGCAATACTTGAGGATCGATCATGGTTTTTTTCCCCGACAGGTCCCTGAGGGACGTGTCTCCGCGACACATCGCCAAACAAAGGGGAAGAGCGAGCGTGATCCAATACATCCTAGCTCCGGCCGGAAAGCGACGACGCTTTCATGGGAACGTCACTGGCTCGAGGAGCTCCGTGAGGCCAACGCGGGGGCGCATCTCGGCGCGCCGGCAACCGAGCACGGCGAGTCCGACCTCGGTCTCGAGGCCTGCCCGATCGAGGGGGTTGGGAGAGAGATCATGGTGCGGTCTCCACCGTCAAATCGATGTTCCCCATCCCCTCATAGCCATGTTGGGCGTCGGCGAGGCGCACCTCGAGGGCGTTGGTCCCCATCACGAGATCCTCGATGGGGACTTCGATGGAGTGACTGCGCAGGTACGGTGTCCCATCCGCACCGGGGATCGCGGACGCGTGCCAGGGACCCGCGTTGAAGCGAACCTCGAGCGTCTGCCCCCCGCCCGCGAAGACATTGAGGTTCAGCACGGCCCGTACGGCGCCGCGCGGATCGACCGCGGTGAGCTCGAGCGTCTGCGTCTGCCCGTCACCGAGCGGCCAACCCACGTAGACGCCCCCTTCGGGCCCGGGCAAGAGGGGATCGGGGACGTCGTAGCCGCGTGGCGTGGGGAGCACGGCGCCATCGAAGCCGATGTTGTCCCATCGAAACGTCTGGCTCGACGTGGGGCAGGTCCCCGGGACCCCGGCCTCGCAACCTTCGATGCCATCGAGCGAGGCGTTGAAGTGGGCGTGCTGAAAATGCACGTAGCCGCGGGACCACGGCAAGGCGAGGCCCTCCACCACAGCGCGAGCGCGCGGCCCCGTGGGGTCGTCGAAGTGCGTGACTTCGAGCTCGGCGCGGTCTTGGGAGAGGGTGAGTTCGAAGTGGTTGAGGCGCGCGTCCATGGACCGGAAGCACCGGGACTCGGGGTTCTCCCATCCCACGTCATCGAAGAACCCGGAGATCTCGTAGTCCTGCGTGACGATCACGGTCTCGAGCGCATTGCCCCAGCTCTCCGCGTCATTGGGGCAATCGGCGCCAAACCTGAACAGAAACCCGATCCCGCGCCTTGGCACGGTGAACACGTTGTCGAACTCGTCGTGCGGTAGAGGGGTTGGATCCTCGGTGATCCAGAGTTCGATCCACCAGCCGTGGCCCACGTTGTAGGGGTTGACCTTGGCGTCGACGTCCCAAACGAGGGTGCCCGTGCGATCGGTGAAATCGAAGGGCTGGCGAATGCGCATGGAATGCATGGCAAACCCGCCCTGATCGTCGAACACCTCGTTGAGCTGGAGGGAAGGCGATCCGTCCACCCCCACGCCCTCGCAGGCGCGGACATCGTCTCCGGGGAGCACGCCAGAAAACGGCCCACCGCAAAACGAGGGGGGAAACAAGCTATCGGGGTCGGTGCTCGCGGGGAAGCGCAGCCAGAAGTACTGCACGGCATGGGCCCAGCGCGCGAAGCTCCAACGCGATTCGTCGAGGTCTCCCCCGCGCCCTCCTGGGTGGCGCACCTCGAACGTCTCGCAGAAGGCGGGCTCGGCGAGGCCGCAGGCGCCGGGCTCGAGTCCGGTCGAAGGATCTCCGACTTCGTCGTCGGCGCTCTCCGTGCCGCCCGACCCCGAGTGGGACGCCGAACCGATGGGCACACCGAGCGAAACGTCCGGGCCCACGCACGCCCCTGCGAGCACCACCGTGGCGCAGGCGATCGCGGTGCTACCCACCGTCGCGATAGAGCACGAGGTCCACGTTGGCAACCGCCGCAGGATACCCCGACTCGGGTCCGACCGCCGCGATCTCGAGCACATTGTCCCCCTCACGCAGCGCCTCGGTGTCGACGGCGATCGACTGGTTGATCGTTCCCTGCTGCCCCTCGCGCAGCAGCCCGGCGAGCTCCCCGGGGAGCAGCAAGCGCTCGTGCCACGGCCCATCGTTCCAGCGATAGCGCAACCCATGGGAGGAGCTCTCACCCTCGAAGAGAGGATACCACGCCGTGAGCACGAGCTCTGCGCGCGAAAGGCCGGTGGAGGCGACCCCGGGGATCGTGAAGGCGACGGGTTCGTAGACGGGATAGCCGATGAAGCGACCTTCGGCCCCTTCGTCCGCAAACGTCGCGAGCGCATCGGGGACGCTCACTTCGCTCGGGCTCGGAAGGACGGGACCATCGAACCCAAAGTCGTCCCAGCGCGCCACCCATGCCGGCCCGTGTTCATATTTGATCGTCGCGTGGTTGTGGACGGTGAGGTTCACCCATCCGCGCTCGAAGGGCAGCTCGAGCTCGGCGCTCGCGACCAGGCGCGGCTCCGGAAAGGCCTCACCGTCGTTCGAAGGATCGGTGGCCCAGATCTCCACGGCGTCCCTCGAGATCCGAATGTCCACGTGGTTGAGATGTCCCGGCGTGGTGGAGACGCACGCGCCCGAGGCGGGGATCACAGACTCTTCAAAGTCGGAGAACACGTTGATCCCTGCGATCCCCGTCTGCCCCTCGTAGCACTCTCCGCCCATGAAATGGAGCTCGATCCCATGCGCGGGACCGGTGGCATATTCGAAGTCGGCGAAGCTCGGTGCGGGTGTCGGGTCCCGCGTGATCGCGACCGAGACCCAACCGAACAAGGGGTGGGCGGAGAGATCGGCGTCGAACGAGATCGTGCCGGTCCGACCCGTGAAATCGAAAGGACACCGCGCGCGATGGGACGTGAGCCCGTAGTTTTGCGCCGAGGCGGACGTCCACGCGTGTCGGCTGGTGATCGCCGCATTGGGCTCGCAGACGAGCACGTCGTCGTTCGGAAACACGATCGTACCGTCCCGGTCGGGTCGGCAGTCCTCGACCTCCGCAGAAGGACCGATCCAAAACGCCCCGTCGAACGATGTGGGGAGCTGCGGCAGCGCTCGCCCCACGCTCCAGAGCGCAGGATCGAGCTCACCCGAGCGCGGGCCTGCGACGGATCGCTCAGATTCGAAGTCGTCGCAAAATGCTGCGGCTTCGAACCCGCAGCCCGGAAGGCCTGCTTCGAACCCGCTGTCCCCCTCGGAGTCGTCCACCTGGGTCGTCGCGTCGTCCTCCGAAGAGACCTCGTCGCCCTCGAGGTCGCCTTGGCCCGTCGCTTCGGACGTGAACATCGTCGTTGCGCTGCTCGAGGCCTCCGACGTTCGCCCACCCTCCGAGGATTGCGGCGCGGAGGTCGTGCTCGTCGACTCCGGCGTCGGCTCACCCGTGGAGGAGCCCTCAGACGGATCCGCATCCGCCGGTGCACAAGCGACCAACCCCATGAGCGAAATAGTGAGCCGTCCTCGAAGGGCCATGTTCAGTCCTCCACCTTGAGCGCCCACACGCCCTGGAACCACATCGCCGCGTAGATGATCCCATTGGCGCGATCGAAGGCCATCTCGAACGGCCCCGCGTCCGGGATCGTCTGCGACCCGGGGGTCCACGTCAGGCCATCGTCTTCGGGCGACGTGACGAACGGCTGATCGCCGAACGCGTAGGCAGGCGCGGTGTACAAGCGTCTCCCGTCCCCAATGATCCCCGTGTTCCCGAGGCCCGAACCGGCGATCTCGAACGATGCACCATTATCGACACTGCGCAGCACGCCATCTTCGCTCGAGGCATAGAGGACACCCGTGTGGCTATAGTAGGTCTCCCCACCCCCGTGCACGATGGCGCTCGCGCTCACGCGATCCCACGTCTCGCCAGCATCGGTCGTGCGCCAGTAGCCATCGCCTTGGCTGCCGAGCAACCAGGTCTGCGCGTCGCCGAGACCGAGTGTGGGTTCGTAGAGGAACGCGATCGAATGCCCCGCGCCCCACGAGGGCTCCGGCAGGTGGACCGTCCACGTCTCACCGCCGTCCTTGCTTTCGAGCACGCCCGCGGCGTCCGTTGGCGTAGACCACGGGGAGTGCGAGCTCACGAGGACGTGATCGAAATCCGTGGGATCGACGGCGATATCATAGACATCATCGATGAAGCCCGTCTGGGGGTGCGCCGCGGCTTCCCGCCATCCCTCCGATTTCCACCAGGTCTCCCCCCCGTTGTGCGAGACCCAAAACCCCATGCTCCCGCCACGCACCCCATCTCCCGCGTACATGTGCTGCGGGTCCTCGGGATCGATGCGCATGTGCAGCGGCATGTCGAGGAAATCGGCCTCGCCATCCTCGTAGTCGCCGTCCGTCAATGGATTGCCGAGTCGCTGCCACGTGGCACCCGCGTCGACGCTCTTGTAGATCCCACCCGGCCCCTCCGGACCCTCGTAGAACGGGGTGGACGTCCAATAGATCACACCGTAGTTGCACGGGTCGATCTCGACCCCTTGGGCGATCAGGTATTCGGGGTCACCCTGGGGGATCTCGGGCGGCGTGAGGTCGGTCCAAACTCCTGGCTCGAGCGTGGGAGCGCCCGCCGGGAGCTCCGTGTGCGGCTCGCCGCGACACGGCATCGTCGGTGGGCTGCCACCCGTTTCGGTCTCGGTCGTGCTCGATGCCGTCCCACCATCCTCCGCGAGCGTGCTCTCCCCTTCGCTCACGTCCGCCTCGCTGGCGGGGTCTTGCTCTGCGGCACCACTCTCCGTGGTCGTGCTTCCGCCGCTGCTGCTCGAGCCGGTCTCCTGAACGGACGTCCCCGCGCCCGAGCTCTCCGTGCCGGTGGATCCCCCCGAGCTCCCCGAGGAGCCCGCCGCATCCTCTACCGACATCTCGTCCGGAGCCGCGGGACATCCGGCGGCCGCGAGAATGAGCCCGAACACACCCAGCGCACGCGAGGTCGCCTGCATCGTCATCGAGGGGTGAGTGTCGTGGACCGCGAGGTCCCGTTTCTGATCCGCGCCGTGCACGACGATCGGTAAACTCCGCGGGTGTCACCGCTCCTCGCCGCCGCGCTCTTGGGGGCTCAGGTCCCCGCGGCGGCACCGCATGGAGACGACACGTATGCGCTCGAGGTCGTGGGGACCTGCGTCGCCTCGGCGGACCTCCGCGCGCGGATCGATCACATTCTCGGCGCGGGCGCGTACCCGCAGCGGCGCATCGGAGCCGCCTTCGCCCCCGAAGGACCGAAAGGATGGTCCGTCGATCTGACACTCGAGATCGAAGCCACGACCTCCACCCGCCGACTCGAAGCCGAGAGCTGCCGGGCCGCGGTCGATGCCGCGGCGCTGGTCATCGCGTTGGCCATCGACCCCGATGCGATCGCCCGGCTCCCCGAAGAGCCGGCTCCGCCGGAACCGGCACCCCCCGCGCCTGTGCCTCCACCCGCGCCCTCCCCACCGCCCCAACAACCTCCAGCGGCCCCCCGGTCGTCGCCCCTCGAGATCACCGGAGGCCTCGGCGTCGGCCTCGCAGCCGGGCTGCTCCCTGCTCTGACGGGTGCCGCACGCCTGTCGGCCGAGCTCGGCAGGAACGCCTGGGCCGTGGGCCTCGGAGGCCACTACGCCTGGCCGGTCGACGTCACCGTCGAAGCCGACGCGGGGGCCACCCTCCAAGCGTGGGGTCTCGACGCGCGCGCCTGCTACGTCTTGCGCACCGGCAGGCCGGGGCTCGCGTTCGACTTCTGCGCGACCGGCCACGCGGGGGCCATGCACGGTCGCGGCTCCGGCGACGCGATCTCCGCCGAGCGCGGTGTCGCGCCGTGGGTCGCGGCCGGCCCCACGCTGGGCCTGCGTTGGCTCTCCCGCGCGCACGTGGGGGTGTTCACCCGCATCGACGCGCTCGCCCACATCCTTCGCCCTTCCTTCGTGCTCACCGAGATCGGCCCCGTGTGTTGCACCGGGTACGTGAGCGTCCTGTGGGCGGCCGGCCTCGCGTTTGGCTCGCAACCACAATCGCGCAACGGAACCCGTTCGCTTGCGACACATTAACCGCGTGAACCGGAGGCGAGCCGCGTCGTGACCCGTGCGATCTCCGCACAACTCCGGGTGGTTCCGGCCGTCCTGGCGGACGAGGGTCTCGCCGCGACCGAACAACTCTATCGCGACCACGGCGACTTCGTCTGGCGTGCCGCCGCCCGCATGGGTGTGGGTCCCGAGGATCGCGAAGACGTCGTGCAAGACGTCTTCATCGTGGCCCATCGCCGCCTCGGCACCTTCGAAGGGCGCAGCGCGATCACTTCGTGGCTCTACGGGATCACCCGCGGCATCGTGCTCAATCGTCAGCGGCTACGTCAGCGTCGCGGCCAACACCTGCGCAACATCGCCGCGTCCACCGCGGGAGCCAGCGATCCCTCGTCCGGCATCGAAGCCGCCGACGTCCTCGCTCGCTTTGCGAAAGAGCTCGACCCCGCGCACCTCGAAGTCTTCGAGCTCACCGAGATCGAGGGCATGTCCGGCCCCGAGATCGCCGCTGCCCTCGGTGTGAATGTCAACACCGTCTACACCCGCCTTCGCGCTGCCCGCAAAGCCTTCCTTGAATTCGCACGTCGCGAGCTGCCGCGCACCCAAGAGGATCACCATGGATGACGTGCACGAATGGGAACAAAGGCTCCTGGCCAATGCGAGGCAACGCCGCGCCATGCCCGAGGACGCCCGCGCGCGGATCCTCGCGGGGATCCGGCAAGGGATCGCGCAGGACGTGCCCGAGCCCGCGTGGCAGACCCCGGACGCTGGACTGCGAGTCCGCCGGTTGTGGCCTGTCGCCGTATTGATCGGGTTTGCGGCTGCGGCCAGCGTTGCGCTCTTGCTGCGCCCGAGCCTCTCCGAGCGCGTCTCCCAAGTCGCGCCCCAGCAAGCCGCGTACGGTGGGGACGCCGAGGACGCCCCGCACGGACGCAGCATTGCGCGCAGTCCCGTCTCGGATCCGCCTCCCGTCTCGGAAACGGCGGTCGTGACGGAGCCGACCTTGGTGCCCTCGACGCAACCCGTGCCCCCCGAGGTCGCCCCGCCTGCCTCCAAGCGCCGGAGGGCCAAGCGCACCACCGAGCCCGCCGAGTTGCCGACCTCGGACGTCGCTGGCGAGACGCTCCTGCTCCGTGAGGCCCAACGCGCGCTCGGTGAAGAGCGCTGGGGCGCCGCCATCGAGGCGCTCGATACCTACGAGCGTCGCTTCCCCGAGGGGACGCTCCGCGCAGAGGCCCATGGCGTCCGCGTCCTCGTCGATTGCAGACGCGAGGCCCCCGGCGCGGCCGCTCGGGCGGAGCAGTATGGAGCCCGGTATCCCTCTTCGGTGCTCCGCAGCCGGATTCAGAAAGCCTGCAGCGGGACACAGCGTGGCCCTGCGCCGCAGTGACCCGACCCCAGGAATGTCCACGCTTCGGGGTCGAACCCACGCGCGCGATCTGCTTCCCCTCGAGTGGCCCGACGACGACGAGGGGTTCGTCGGCGGCTACGAGGGTTCACGCGCTGATCGAATGCCCGCGCGGCGATGCAGCCCCACCCTGGGATAGTCGACCCGTCACCGCTCGCCCGATCGACGAACCCGCCACGGAAGCCTCTCCCCGCTACGCCGCCAGCAACGCCACGAGGCACCGCGACCGCGCGTTCGCTCGGCCGCGTCTAGCGGCCCGCGCAGGTGGGCTCGCGGGCCTCGGCATCCCGTGTGGTAGATCTACCAAGGGGCCATGCTGCTGCAGTTCACCTTCGCGAACCATCGATCGTTCCGGGACGAAGCCACGTTGTCCATGGTGTCAGCGTCCTGGGCGGGGGAGGGAGTTCCCGCGCCCGTGCAGCTGGCGTCGATCTATGGCGCGAACGCAGCGGGTAAGTCGAACGTGGTGAGTGCTTTGGAGACTCTCAAGCGCGTCATATCCAGGGGCACCCAGAAGAGCACCGAACACCTACCGCTGCAGCCCTTTCGACTGCGCGCTCCGGACCCCACGCTCGGCAGCCGCTTCGAGCTCGTCTTCGTCATCGGCTCCTCGACCTATACCTACGGCATCTGCGCGTCGGTCGTGGCCGTCCACGAGGAGTGGCTCCTTCGCGGTTTCGGCCCGACCGCGTCGCCGATCTTCGAACGCGACGGGCAGGCGATCACGTTCGGCACCGGTGTCTTCGCGGACTCGACCCGCGCCGACCTTGGAAAACTCGTCGCCGCCGGCACGAGACCCAATCAACCGTTCGTCCGAGAAGCCGAGGCCCGCAATCTTTCCGAGGTGGCCATGGTCACCGAGTGGTTGGATCGGCACGTACAGGTGATTCGCCCGGGACAAACGTTCCCTTCCCTTGGAGATACTCTTGCGGAAGACGACGACTTCCGTGCGTTCGCAGCGGGACTTCTGAGCGGGGCCGATACTGGCATTTCCGAGATCCTCGTCCACGAAGAGGAGGTCCTCAGCCGCGCGGCCTTCCACGAGACGTTCGCCCAGGCACTACTACGGAGGTGGTCTTTGGCCAAGGGTCTGCGCGACGAGCTCGGGCTACCGGAGGATGACGCAGAAAACGAGGCTTTCGCGAACCTCAAGCGCAGCCGAATCTCCTTGGTCCACCGTGGAGGGGAAGGTCGTTCCTTCCCCCTCGAGTTCGAGGATGAGTCCGATGGTACGCAGCGACTGCTCCACTTGGCGCCGGCCCTCTGGGAAGGGAACGGGCGAGACCTGGACCTGCTCGTGGTCGACGGGCTCGACCGAAGCTTGCACCCCGAGGTCGCCATTCACTTCGTGCGCGAGTTCAGGCGCCGTCGTCCGACGGGGCAACTCATCTTCACGACGCACAACACTCACCTCCTGCGCCACGACGTGCTGAAGCCAGACCAGGTGTGGTTCGCAGAGAAAGGTGGCGATGGGGGGAGTCGCCTCTACTCGCTCGCGGAATTCGAACCGGTTCAGCTCGAGGAGCTGGACCGCGAGCAAGGCGGGTTTGCGGCGGGATACCTCGAGGGGCGCTTCGGCGGCGTGCCCCGGATCCGTGGAAAATGGGAGGGCGACGCGTGAGCCGTCGCGGTGCGCTGCGTCCACGAATCCAGGGCCCATTCCGGGATGCGAGGCTCTTCCTCGTGGCAGTCGAAGGGGCCAAGACGGAACCTGCGTACTTCGACGCGCTAGTCGATGTGCTCCAGTCCTCACGGATCCGGGTGAGAGTGTTGCCCCCGCCGAGCACCTCCTCGACAGACGTTCCTCACCCGGAGACCGGTCCGATCGAGGCGCGCCCGGGCGCATCCGCCCCGCAGCACGTTGCGACCCGACTCATGGATGAGGCAAACAGCTTGCATGGCCTTCACGGCGTATTGTCGTTCGACCAACTCTGGATCGTCATCGACTTTGACCGCTGGGAGCCTCAGATTCGAGCGCTGGCGCAGGAGGCCCGCAATCGTCGGTTTCGACTGGCGGTGAGCCGCCCGTCGTTTGAGTTGTGGTTGCTCCTGCACTTCGCGGACGACATCTCCGCGATCGACGCGCGAACCTCGATAAAGGCTCAACAAGGAACGTGTGAGGAGGAACTCAAGCGCTGCGCTCCCACCTACAGCAAGAACACAAAGACCCTTCCCTCCGCCGAGATCACCTTGCCGAGGATTTGCGACGCCGCGGATCGAGCGCTTCTGCTGGATGATGCTCAGGGGCGGCCTGACTGGCCCAACGCGCCGGGTTCGCACGTGTACAAGTTGATCGAAGAGCTGCTGCACGCGACGAAGTTGACCACGCGAGATCCGAGTGCAGGCCCATAGACGGGATCGCCCGCTGCCCAACGCGGGCACGACTCCCTCCTGATTTAGCGCATCGAGGAAGTCCCGGAAGTCGTCGTTGAGACCGCGGCTACTCATCTCCCCCCGCGAATGATGCGGCCAGGTATGGCTTGCCGGTCGTAGGAAGGCCAAGGCTTTCCGCTCACCGCCCAAGCGTCGACGGTGATTTCGTTGACCATCCCGACCATCTCAGATGCGGTCCAACCTCGAAGGACCGTTTCACACGTGTCCGTGAGTGGTCGACGGATCAGGGACCACCCCGCGCGGACTCGCCGACGTTCTTCGGCGGACACGCTTCGAAGCATATCACCGCCTTGGGGTTCCGTCGCCACGTCGCGCGGAGTAGGTCGCAACGAAGAAATGCGGTTCGGCTAGAGCTGACGCGGGCCACGCTCCGGGGAGAGATCCACCGCGATCCAAGGGGCAGGTCGGACATCAGGCAGCGTCTCGGGTTGCGCCACGTGCTCGCTGGCGTCCAACGAGACGGGAGCTCAGCGGCGGGTGTCGTCCCGATCTATCCCGCGGCCTCCGGCGCCCGCCCGTGAGTCTGCAATACCGGGTTGGACGGCTCTCCAAACTCGGAACAAGCGCAAGCAACGCGTCCGCTACACCTGCTCAGACCCTCTCAAACAATTGTCCTCGCTCAACATTCACGCAGCGATACCAAAGCGGCAACGAACACTTGCTTCTGAGCTGTTCTAGGTATCTTGCATCGTCTGGTGTCGGAGACGGCTCCCCGACGATCACTAGCTCCGCCGCCCTCTCCTCGGCGGGCCAATAAGCATACTCAAGCAACTGACCGATCGCCTCACGAATACACGACTGCACAGTTTGATTCGTTTTAATCTCGTAGAAAATGAACCCGCCGCTCGCTCGCTGAACGACGTCGACGCGGCATCCAAAGTCCAAGGTATGCTCTGCTTGGACATTATCTGCGCCGGCCTCCTCACAGAGCAGGCGGAAGAGGGTCTGTTGGATCACCACGTGTCTGAGAGACACTTCGACGGTGCGTTCTCGGATCTTGGCAGTGGTTGCAGTCAGGAATGGAGGACATCCAGGAGTGAAAGGCTTGGGTGACGTGATCTTGGAAGTAGTACCCGAAGACTCGACATGGACATATAGAGGAAGCAGGCGATCGAAATCGCCGAGTATCTCGGGGATCTCGATTCGATCAAGTTCTCGCCATTTTCCGAGCACGATGAATAGGCCGGACTGGATCAGGTCGTCTGTGATCGGATGGACTGCTCGGTCTTCACTTCTCTTTCCAGAGGCCCAATGCCACATCAAGAAGCCGGCGACGTCTTCAGGCTTCTGCCGGATGTATTCATTAAACCGTGCGATCTTGGGAATGAGGGTGTCAATCGTCGGCAATGTTTGGCTCGGCTCCAGGGAGAACGCGACTCCGTGACGAAGCCTGCGGCCAAACGGAAGATCTTCAATGCCAACATTGAACTGAAGCTCCGATCTTCCTCCAAGATGGAAGGCGTAGTCCTTGTGAATGCTCTTCGCGCCAAAGATGGTCGACGATGGGGCTTGCTTGAGGTTGCGGAGTGGTACGCGCAGTCGCTGGAGCCCGCCGATTTCATAGTCCCTCGCGTGTAGGTTGAGCTCCGCCGCGAGGTCAAGGATGTCCATGATGCAACGCTATCAGAGTCAGGCGCGACTGGGATCCCTGCTGTCGGACCAGATCCGTCCACCCAACGCCCAACGCACCCGCGGTAGTGTCAACGACAAAGCTGCGAGGACCTACCTGACGTGCGCGGACTCGCGCGGCCTCCTCACCGACTGCCACTCCCGTGATCATCAGAGAGGATGGGACCGAAGAAAGCGTGGTTAGGTCCTAGCCCGTCCGCGTTGCATGGGAGTTGTTCGCGGCGCGGACCCAGGTCACCCTCCGCTCATGCTCTCGTCGTTGGTATGCGTCCTCGCGCTGATGAGCGATCCCGTACCCGAGTCCAACACCCCCGAACCCGTCGTCGCGACTTCCCAGGGGCGCGTGCTCCGTAGACACACCATCGCACTCACCACCACGGCGGCGGTTCTCGCCACGGCGTGGATCGGCTTCAAGCTCGTGGGGACGCTCAACGATCCCACCCTCGCCCGCGAGATCGAGGCAAACGACGATCCCCTCACGGACCCCGAGGATGACTGCGTGGAAGGCTGTTTCGTGGGTCCGACGATGAACCTCGCCGGGTCGCCGTTCTTGCTCGCGTCCGTGGCCCTCCTGGGGGGAGGCATGCATCAACACGGGCGGCGACTCGCGCTCGAGCGCCGTGGTCTCGGTCGCACGCGGCGGGCGGGCGTCATCCTGACGAGCGTGGGCGCGGGAACCCTTGGTCTCGCGGCGCTGGGGCTCGGACTCGGGCTCGGTCTTCAGTGGGTCGGTGCGACGCCCACGTCCGCGGTGGCTTCGCGCGAGGTGGGTTGGTGGACGGGTGCCGCCTTCGGGCTGACCGGAGCTGCGCTCGCGGGTCTTGGCCACGGGATCTTGCGAGAGCACGCGGCAGGAAAGCGAAACGTCGAGGTCTCCGCGTCCCCGGTGATGGCACGCGGGCTCGCGGGCGTCTCCGTCGCAGGGCGCTTCTAGCCCACGGGTACCGGGACTTGCTCGAAGCAGCTGATGTTCGTCTCGATGCGATAGTTCGAGGCGTCTCGGTGGCGCTCGGCGTGGAAGATGTCCATGTTGTAGGTTTCGCCGGGAGAGATGTCGAGCGCCTCCGCTTGGGCGTCGAAGTCGATCGTGGCGTTGAGGACGTTGTGTAGGCCGCCGAGGTCGAGCGCGAGCTTGCCGTTCACGAAGATCCACATGTCGTCGTCGCCGGCGAACGTGAAGACCTCGCCGCCGAAATAGCCGAAGCGCACGTGGGCCTCCGTGGTGAAGTGAAAGTTGTGTCGCTCGCCTTGGCTATCGAGGAGTTCGTTGAACCCCTGACCATCGGCCGGAAAGAAGCGACGCTCGGGCTGCTCCGCACTATCGAAGTAATAGGTGCCCTGCCCGCTCTCGGTGAGTTCGAGCGTGTACTCGAACATCGCGTTGACGCCATCGACGTTCGTGTACCACTCCGCAAAGCTGTCCTCGTCCTCGATCTCGGGAGGGGGAAGGCCTCCGGCCATCTCCCACGGCGTGCAGGAAATGACACCTTCGGTGATGAGTCGCTGGCCGGACCCGGTGGACGACTGGAAGACGGGCCGGCGCGCTCCATCGTTACCGACGAAGAGCTCGTCCTCCACCATCCCGCACGCCACGTCGTCGCGCCCTGGGTCGGCGCGCTCCATGTCGGGGTGGTCCGAGTTGAAGTCCCGGATGATGAGCTCGAGCGTGGAGTCGCAGTCCGGCATGTCGCCCGTTTCGAGCGGTGCAGTGTCCTCGCCATCGTCGTCTACCGGGGCAACGTCGAGGCGGATATCGATTCCGCCTTCGTCTTCGGCCTCCCCCTCGTCACCGGCCTCGGCTTCGTCCTCGTCGTCGTCTTCTTCGCCGCCCTCGTCCTCCGCTTCGCCCGCGTCTGGCCCAGAATCAGACGACCCGGGAACGTCGGAAGTCGAACCATCGCTCTCCTTGGAGGGACCACCGGTTCCGCCAAAAGCATCACGCTCAGGCACTGCGGAGGCGCAAGCCAAGAGCCACGGGAAGAGGAGGCACCCAACGGGTGTCGACACGCGCTTCACGGGCTATGAGTACCACGGCTGCGCGGTTTCTTGGCGCCCCGGCCCTCGCTGGGGTTCTCGCCCCCCGAAGCCCTCCCCCTGCATGGCACGAGGCGCCACCGGCATCCGCCACGCGGTGGCGCGGCGGACGACGGCGACTGCCCGATCGACGTCCAAGACGCAAGCGATCCGAGAATCGCTTGCAGGTTATCCGCTCCGACCCGTCGCGTATGAGCTCGACTACTTCAGAAGGTACATCGCATCCGCGCCTCCCACGACCTGTCCACGTGCGTCGAGCTGCGCGACGGAGAGCGTGCAGTCCCGCGGACGTGCAATGCTGGGCGGAAAGCTCAACGCCACGGACATGGGGTAGAGGGCATTGGGAGCTTTGGACAACGCGACCTCCGCGACCTCGGCGACGATCTCGACGTACCGCTTCCCCTGCGCGACGACCATGGTGCCCCCCTTCACCCCGAGCACCTCGAGGCGGTCCTTCCCACAGTCCGGGGTAAACGTCGAGCCGCTCTCCAAGACGAGCACGCCTTTGCAGCACCCCAAACGCGTGCGAATGGTCGTACGATCGAGCAACACGATCGTCTCGTCCTCGCCACCGCGCGGTCGCCTCGAGAAATCGACGCGTGGGAACGCGGCACCGGAGTCGTCGAGCGAGAGACGAGCTTTTGCCTCCGGGGGAAGTTTGCGTCGATCCACGCGGATCGTGAAGCGGCCATCAGCATTCGCATGGTTTCCCGCCACGAACGGGAATGCGATGCTTGCCCCTGGTGATGCGAGGACATCGATGACCGAGAGATTGCGTTGTGCCACGTTGTTCTTGCGGAGGACGAGGTTCCCAAACGAAAGGTCGGAAGACGCGAACGCGTAGTCGTTGTCCGCGCTGACCTCGGCCAACAGACACGGGTGCCACGGATTGTCGTACTGCCACCCGTAGAGCGCCTCGACTTGGGCGGCCGAGATCGAGAACTTCGCGATCGTGCTGGATCCGGCAGCGAGCGCGGGGATCGTCCCCGTGATCGCCGTAGGGGCGACGTGCATGGCATCCATCAAGGTCCAGTCCGCGGGATACACGAACTGGATCCCTACCCATGGGGTCAAGCGGAGGTTCACGTTCACGTTGCGCGCCTCTTTGGGTCCGTGATTCGTGACCCGAACGTAGATGTAGTTGGTCTGCCCGCGCTCTACGTGCTTGGACTGCGCTGGATCGCTCGGGTTGAAGACATCGTCATCCGTGATGCGGACCACGACATCGGAGAAACTCCAGAAGTTGCCCGAGGGAGGGCTCGAGGGCTCCGCCCCGGTGTCTCCGGACCAGTCCTTGATGAGAACGTCTGCGTAATCGAGGGCGGCGAACGCATCGATCCTGCCGTACCCCATCTCTTGATTCCGGGTTCCATGCGGGAATCCGGTGACCTCACCATAGGCCACAGTCCCGACCTTTGCCGCCGTGCGTTCGATGATGCGGCGCACGTCCACGGCGCTGAGGGCGGGGTAGGCGCTGCGGAGGAGCCCCGCGAGACCGGCCACGTGAGGGGTCGCGGCCGAGGTTCCGTCGAACATGAACATGTAGTTGCCATCGGCGGACCCTGGGTTTGCATAGTCCACGCAGGCCCAATTCTCGATCGGTCCGTCGCCGTCGTAGTAGCCACCGCCACCTTGGATGTCGGTCGTCGGACAGAGCACGCCGGGTGCAACCACCGACACCCCCGTTTGGGTTCCATCGTAGACCACGTCTCCAAAGTTCGAGCCCCAGCACTCACCGTCGGGGCTCGTAGGAACTTTGCGACCATCGTCCGTCGACGATGCACCGCATGCCATCACGAGCGGGTTCGTCGCGGGGTACGTGATGGAGCCGTCGTGGTTGTGGGTTGCGACACACATCACGACATCGCTCGCCGCGGCGAACTGGATCTCGGGATCGATCAGCGCCGGGTTCCACGGGTCCCAGCCGAAGCTCATGCTGATCACGCGAGCGCCCTCGGTGGTCGCGTAGTTGATGCCGTTTGCGACCTCCACGTCGGTCCATGCGTCGAACGCCACCGGCAGGACGAGGCAACCACCCGCAACGCCAGCCACGCCCTGGGCATTGTCGAACGTGGCGGCCGCAATCCCGGCGCACGCGGTTCCGTGCGATCCTGTGGGCTCGCCGGTGGGCAACATCGTCCCGAGATTGATGCCATCTCCAGAGAACTGGAGGTCCGGATGCGTGAGATCGCACCCCTCGTCGAGAACGCAGATCACGACCGTCGAACTCCCCGTGTGGATATCCCACGCTGCGGGAGCGTTGATCTGGGTCATGTCCCACTGCCTAGCCCAATGCGTATCATTGGGAATCGCCGCCAGGGGCTTCACCATCGGCATCGTCTCGAAGAGGACATCTCCAACGATTTCGCGCTCTCGCTCGAGGCGTTCCTTGATCGGATAGACGTTCTGCTGCTTCGACGACTGAAGTTTGAAGTAGCGGTGACGCGAAAGGTACTTCGAGCGCTCGTCGACTTCCGAGAACCCCAAGCCCTTCATCAGTTCGTCTTGTCGGTCGGTGAGGCGCGCGTTGCGAGTGATGAGCAGCACGTGGGGCAAAGGACACAGCCGATCTTCGGGGCCCTGCCCCTCCTCGGAACGATAGACGGGGCCAAGCCACGTCACGCCGAGCTCGTTGGCGCCCGTCAGCTTCCGCAGCATTTCCAGGTCGATGGGGCGCCCGTCCACCGCGCGCAGCCAGAATCGCCGTTTCGTGTGATTGATACGACGCCAGGGATGCCGACTCCCTTGGATCGACTCGAGCTCGAGCTTCGCTGCGGTCGCGAGCGCCTCGACGTCCTTGAGGGAGGTGTCCTTTTCGAACTCGACGAGGACGCGTGATTCATCCAATACGAGCGCGCGCTGCCGCGCGCCCATGAGCCGCTTCGGGAAGTTTGACATGAATACTCTCCGCTGAACGAGAGGTCACATGCCTCTCGATTTTCTACGACGATGAACGCGACACCCAAGGGGTGAGCGTGCTAGCCACCAGACGACGTGCAGTCCGTGCTCTACGAACGGTATTCTACGAGTTGATTCGGTAGCCGATGAGCCCTCCCGACGCAACATTCAAGCGGCAGAACCATTGATCCTCGCCATCAACACTGTTTTCAAAGCGGCGTCCGCAAACCGCCCCATCGAGCGCGTGACATTCGCCAATCATTAGCCATCGGCTCAGGATTTCGCCGAATCGCAGATCCTGGCAAGGCATCCGAATTGCGCAATGCGCTCGTCGATTCGACCTTCAGGGCGCGTCGGGGTCCCAACCGCCGAGCACCACCGTCGGATCGCGCAGCGGCTCCGCCTCTTGGGCACTGAGCTCGCGGGACGCCGGATGACGACCGGAGAGGTCGAGCGGTCGCCCCTCGAGATCGGTCGTCCCGTGCTCCCAGAACTGCAGCTGCCCCGTCGGCGCCCCGGCAGGTGTGACGAGATAGCCCGCCGGATCGATGTGCGGGCCCATCTGGCAGTCGATGTGGACCACCTGGCTGCGGGGATACTCGTTCGCGTCGATCCGTGCCAACACGTGCCCATCGATCCCTGCGTCCGCGGTGAGCCTCGAGTCGACGAAGACGTAGCCGTAGCCGGCGTCGTTGCGCGCCTGCAGGCCGTAGCCGCTCCGCCCCACCGTACGGACCTCGACCCGTTCGAAGAAGGCCGCGCCGGAGCCCCAAATGAAATCGACGTTCCCCTCGATGAGGGAGTCCGCGATGTAAACCGTACCGGAGAGGAGCAGCGTGTCCTGCAGACTCTTGAAGTGACAACGGCGCGCGCTCACGCGCTCGGCCTGGGCCCGCAGCGTTTCCGCCTGTCCCCCTCCCTGCGGCGTCGTGTTCTCCAACATGAGATCCTCGAGCGCGAGGCCATCGGCATCGCGGATCCCGAACATCGCACGACCCGCGGTGCCGGGATTGAGCATTTCGTTGTTGGGATACACGATCCGCGTTTGGTCTTGGCCAGCGCCGTGGATCGTGATGTTCGACTTTCGTTCGAAATGGATGATCTCGTAGTACGAACCCGCCGCGACCTCGAGCGTGATCGGAGCGGTGGAGCCTGCGGGGATGGCTTCGAGCGCGCCGCCCACGGTACAGAACGTTCCGCCGTCGCGGTCGACTTGGATGGGGCTCGTCACCGGAGGTGCGGGACCCGTCGTGAACTGCCAAACCTCGGGATCCGTGACGGTGCCCACCGCTTGCCCGTCCGGATCGAGAAACACCCCCGGGTCGATCGTCACGGTGTACGTCGTCTCGGGCTCGAGCACGCCGCTGCGAAAGTAGACGGAGACGTCGCTGCCCTCGACGAAGATCGGACGCACGAGGTTGAACACGCGACCTCCGATCGTCTCTTGACGACCTGGGGCAGCCACGTCGATGGCATCCACCGGCGTGCCCGGCAGGTCGACCCGTGCGATCCGGATGCTGCCGTCCGTACCGAGTCGCACGTCTCGCTCGAAGCGCAGCCGTAGCGCCGCGTCGGTGCAGACTCCGGAAGCCTCTCCGCGAGGAAACCGCTCCGCCACCCCCGCTGGCAGATTCGCTTCCGGGGGAGGCCCGCTCTCGTCCTCTTCGGAGCTGCCGTCGTCTCCAGGCGTCTCCTGCCCCCCGGTCGTCCCGGAAGTCCCGCTCGCCTCCGAAGTTCCACTCACCTCGGGGGTCCCGCTCGCCTCGGAAGTCTCGCTCGCCTCGGAAGTCCCGCTCGATGCCCCATCGCCCGTGCTGCTCGCATCCGAGGCCTCGGACGTCCTCGAACTCGCGCCCTTGCTCTCGTCGGCACCCGTTCCACTCTCCGCGGATCCACCCTCCGTGTTGCCCGCTGTCCCCGCGTCCCCGATCGCGTTCTCTGGAACGCTCTGGCAACCGCCAGGGCCGCTCACCCACACGGCGACGATTGCCGCCCGCGTTCGTCTTCCGCGGTGGAGCCTTGGCCCGGACGCGACCATCGAATCCAAAGAGTCCCGCGAGGGGCCGAGAGCGGCTCAAGGATTCGCGGGGCAGGACGCACACGTATGGGGCCCCACGCGATCAGCGGGTACCCGTGCGTTGCGCGTTGCCGCCCCACTGAGACCATCCCGTCAGAGTGGGATCTCCCGTATCGATCGCGACGAGTTTCCCATCTTCCGTGCCGACGTAGAGCCACCCCTGCTCGATGACCGGCTGCGAGCGAACCGCAGCCCCGACCGCGTAGGTGCGCTCGATGGCCCCCGTCTGCGGATGAATCTGGAGCACGCGCCCATCGAGCGTGCCCACGAACAGCCGGTCACCCGCGGAAGCGGGAGCCGTCGCGAGGGCACCCCCCGCTCCGGAGAGGTCACCCTGAATGCGCTGCTTCCAACGCTCTTTGCCGGTTTCGGCCGCGACTGCGACCACCTCGTCGCCCATGGTGCTGACGTTCAATCCCTTGTGATTCACGACGCGTGAGCCTTGAAACGCCTGGAGGGTCGAAACGCTGGCTTGGCCGATGTTCCCCTCCGCGGCCGCTGCGTTGGCGGTCGCGGGCGCCCCACCGCCGAAGCCGTTGGCGGCGTCGAGGCTCTTTCCTTTCGCCGCATAGCTCGATGCCCGTTGCGCGCGAGCATCGAGGTACGTCGCGCGCTTCCTCGCAGCCACGTATTTCTTGGTGGGTGCCTGGGCGTTGTCCCGCGCAATCGCCTCCTCCGCCGTGGACGCAGTCCCGGAGTCTGCACGCTGGGTGTAGAAGACGTCGTTGCCGACGATGACCGGGGCCGAGGTCGCTCGTGTCTGGCGAGCCGCGAGGATCTCCCCCGTGCTTTGCTCGAACTTGTAGATCGTTCCGGCGAAGGTCGTGGCGTACACGGAGGAGCCCACCGCGACGGGGGCCGACATGACATCGCTATCGATCCACCGCGTCCATCGCAGCTCACCCGTCTGCAGATCGAAGGCGGCGAGCGCATGGCTCTGCCCCGGAGGACCCCCTTTGGATGGTGCTTGGGCGTTCCCCGCCTGGACGCCACCGCCACGCGCGGGATAGGACGTGAACACGAGACCATTGGCGATGGTCGGCGCCGAGGTCAGCGGGTCACCGAGCCACCACGACCACAGATGTTCGCCCGTATCCACCGCAAGGGCGAATACCGTGCATGACTCCGTATTGAAGACGCAGACCTGGTTTTCGCACGCGGGGGCCGAGGGTCCGTCGTCGTCGAGATCGACCGCCCAAGCAAGCGCGCCCGACTTCGCGTTGAACGCGTAGAGCTCCTTGCTGTGGAACCCGCCGCTCGTCACGAGGAATCCACCGTGGACCGCGGGCGTGGTGATCGGAGCCGCGCTCGGCAGCTGGACGCGAAACCCTTGGGCGCCCGCGCTAATGGCGCCTGGGTCGAGCTTGCGGGGATTCACGTGCCCGGCACGAAACTGCCGGGGTGGCGCATCGTACGGCGAGGCGTTGTACTCCCTCACCTGCGCCAACACGTCGACGCCGTCGCTCAAGCCGGGTTCGATCACCGCCGCGGGCGTCCCCTCGGCGGTTGGCGGAGAAACTTGGGGAGAGTCGGGCACTTGGCGACGAACCGCGGGAACCTCCTCCGGACGGGGCTCGGCCGAAGCGACCGACTGGTCCGTCGTGCAACCGACCGCGAACGACATGAACAAAACGAACACCGGGAAGCGGAGACGGGTCATGGGTGCGCTCCAACGTCTCGCGCAGCAAATCGGTTCCGGTACACCTCGGGGAACTCATGAACTGGCTTGGCCTCGCGCTCGTGTCCGCCGCCTGCCTCGGCGTCTATGACGTGTGTAAGAAACTCGCGTTGCGAGGCACCGATGTCTTGACCGTGCTGTTGGCTTCGAACCTCGTTGGCGCGGCAGCGCTCGCTCCGTTGCTCGGGCTCAGCGCGCTTGCACCCGAAGTCGCGACGAACCTGCGCGTCTTCGTCGCGATCCTGACGCCCCGCGAGCTCGCGCTCGTGGGTGCCAAGTCAGCGTTGGTCACGGCCTCTTGGATCTGCAGCTTCTATGGCCTGCAGCATCTTCCCCTCTCCATCGCTGCACCGCTGCGCGCCACGGCCCCGCTGTTCACCCTCGTCGGAGCGTACCTCCTGTTCGACGAACGCCTGGGCCGTTGGGATGCCCTCGGGGTCGCCGTGCTCCTCGTGGCGTACTGGAGCTTCTCGTGGGTGGGCCGTCGCGAGGGCATTCATTTCGAGCGCAACCGTTGGGTGTGGCTCGTGGGACTCGGCACGTTGCTCGGCGCCGCCAGTGGACTCTACGACAAGTACCTCCTGCAGCGCCTCGCCCTACCGCCGCTCGCCACACAAGTCTGGTTCACGCTCGGCAATGTCGCGTTGCTCCTTCTCCTTGCGCTCGCGCGCCTGCGGTCGCAACGGACACGGCCAAGCGTGCGCCTTGGCCCCGCGGTGCTCGGCATCGGCGGATTCCTGCTCCTGGCCGACCTCGCCTACTTTCACGCGCTCGCGCAAACGGACGCGCTGATCTCCGTGATCTCGATGGTTCGGCGGTCCAACATCGTCGTGAGCTTTTGTGCGAGCATCTTTTTGCTGCGCGAGGCACAACCTGGCCGCAAGGCGGGGGCCGTCGCGCTGGTCGTCTTCGGCCTCGCCCTGCTCCTTCTGTGAAGCTCGAGGGACGCACGATTCTAGCGCCGCAAGACGCGCACGAGCCTCCCCTTCGGACGAGCGCCGCCGCGCCCCGCGGTGTAATGCCGCGAAGATTCGCTCGTCATTCATGCGGAGGAACGCCTCCGCGCGGTGCATCCTCGCTTCTCGCCCGCCCATGGCCATCCACCCCACGATCCCCCTGGTCGCCCTGATCTTCGCGACGGGTTGCACGACCCGATCGGTCCCGGAGACCTTTCCCCCGGCGGCCGCAGCTTCCCTGGAGGCCACGGAGTCCCCGCGGACCATCGTCACGCGAGCGCTCGACGAGGATCCGCCTCTCCCCTCCGATCCTCGGGCAGAAGCATGGCTTGGGCTCTCCGAGCCCCAAGCCCCCACGTCCTCCCATGCGCACCACGGCCACGCCCACGGCCACGCGCCTGCGAAGGAGCCCGCGCCATGACGCCGCGAATCGCTTGGCTTGGGGCGTGGGCCCTCGCGGGGTGTGCGACGAGCATCGCTCCGGACGTGGCGCACGTACGCGACCTGGCGCAGGTCGAGGATCTCCCCGAGATCGTCGACGACCCCGTGGACCCAGAACCCACGGAGGAGCTCGATGACCTGCTCGAGGCCCCGCTCGACGACGACACCGCGGTCCGCATCGCCCTGCTCAACAATCGCGAGATCCGAGCGACGTTGCGGGAGATGGGGATCGCGCGCGGGCGGATCACCCAGGCCCGCGCGCTGCCCAATCCCACGATCGAGGTCGAACTGCTGCCCGAGCGCAACACCCAGTTCGAGCTGCGCGTGGAGTACGACCTCACGCACGCACTGCTCGCTCCGGTTCGCCGGCGCTCGACCGAACCGGAGCTCGAAGCGGCTCGGGTTCGTGCTGCGGCGCTCGTGATCGAGATCGGCTACGAGGTCCGCGCGGCGTTCTACGCCGCCCAAGCGACGAGCCGCAGGCTCGCGCTCGCCCAGCAGATGCTCGATGGGCTCGCGGCCAGCATGGATGCCGCCGCGGCCATGAACGACGCGGGCAACCTCCCCCCAATCGAGACCACGCGCCGCAAGGCGACGTACGAGCGCGCGCGAGCCAGCGTGGCCAAGCTCGAGCTCGACGTCGCGCTACGGCGCGAGGCGTTGCAGCGGTTGCTGGGGTTGCATGGTTCGGATACCGGATGGGCGATCGTGCGTCCGCTCGAGACCGTTCCGACCGCGCCCCCCGGCATGCACGACATCGAGACCCGAGCGCTACGGGCGAGCCTCGATCTCACGGAGATGCGCCATCGCCTCGATACCCTGGCGAAACGCGCGGGGCTCGCACGCGCGGAGGGGCGCACCCCGGAGATCGCCATCGATGTCCACGCCCTGCAAGGCAACCCGGAGACCGACGGCACCGACGACGATTGGCGCTTCGGTGCCGGTCTGAGCGTCGGGATCCCGAGCTTCGATCGTCAACACGGCACAGCGCGCGCGATCGATGCGGAGTTCGACGCGCTGATGGAGCGCTACCACGGTGCCGCCATCGCGCTGCGTTCGACCGCCCGCATGACCCGCAGCGTCGTCGAGTCGGCGCACGCCCGAGCCAGGCACTATGCGGAGGTCATTCTGCCCGCCCAGCGCGAGGTCACCGACCAAACGCTGCTGCAGTACAACGCCATGCAGCTCGGAATCTTCGAGGTCCTCGCGGCGCTCCGGGAGCAGCTCGCGACCGAGACCGAGCACATCGAGACCGTCCAAGACTACTGGACCTCGGTCGCAGCCCTCGATGCTCTACTCGCGGGCAAGGCCGTCGCAGTCGCGGGGTCGGATCGCGTCTCCGCGATGGAGCCCACCACCCTGCGCGAAGGAGTCCACTGACCATGGATCGCAGAAACTTCATGAAGACCGGCGGACTCGCGGCGGGGGCCGTGCTCGTCGCGAGCACCAGCCCCGCGAACGCGGCAACACCACGTGCCCACGCCAGCGCGCCGCCACGATCCGTCGCCCCTGGGGGTCAGCCACCCGTCGTGACCCCCAATGGATCGACGTTGCCTTGGCGCATCGTCGAAGGCGTGAAGGTCGGACATCTCGTCGCCGAAGCGTTCGAACACGAGTTCTGTCCCGGGTTGAAGGCGGAGTGTTGGGGCTACAACGGCAGCACACCCGGGCCCACGATCGAGGCCGTAGAAGGCGACCGACTGCGCATCTACGTCACCAACCGATTGTCCGAGCCCACCACCGTCCACTGGCACGGGATCATCCTCCCCAACGGCATGGATGGGGTCGCGGGGCTCACCCAGCAGGCGATCCCTCCGGGGCAGACCTTCGTCTACGAGTTCGAGGTGCGCTACGCCGGCACGTTCATGTACCACCCGCACTTCGACGAGATGACCCAGATCGCGCTCGGCATGGCCGGCATGTTCGTGGTCCATCCCAAGCGTCCTCGAGGCCCCCGCGTCGCACGAGACTTCGCCCTGATGACCCACGAATGGAAGCTCGATGTCGGCGCAAAACGTCCCGATCCGAACGAGATGAACGACTTCAACCTCCTGACCTTCAACAGCCGCGCCTTCCCAGGGACAGCGCCGCTCGTGGTGGGTCGGGGCGAGCGGGTGCGCATCCGTCTCGGGAACCTCAGCCCCATGGATCACCATCCGATCCATTTGCACGGCCTCTCGTTCGAGACCACCGCGACCGATGGCGGCGTGGTCCCGCCCTCGGCACGGGTGCCTGAGACGACGGTCCTCGTGCCCACGGGGAGCGTCCGGGTCATCGAGTTCACCCCCGAGGAAGCCGGCGACTGGGCGATGCACTGCCACATGACGCACCACGTGATGACCCAGATGGGGCACGGCTTCCCGAACATGATCGGCGCACGCACCCAACGGCTGGACGAACGGATGCGACGCGTCCTGCCGCAATACATGACCATGGGCACGAACGGCATGGGGGGCATGGCCGAGATGGACATGCCGGTTCCCCCCAACAGCGCACCCATGCGCGGCGCCGCGGGGCCGTTTGGCTATATCGACATGGGCGGGATGTTCACGATCCTCAAGGTGCGCGAGGACCCCGAGGGGGCGGACCCCTCGGGGTGGTACGAGCATCCGCCCGGGACCGTGGCGGGTCCCGCCGACCCGGCGAAGATGCGAGCCGATGGCATCGACGCCGAGGCGCCCGCGGCCTCAACGCAGCTGATAGAGCCGCGTTGACCAGCCGTCCATGTCGAGGCTCGGGTGTGCGACCCCGTCGGGACCAATGCGATAGGCGGTCGTACTCGTATAGTCCTCGCCGGGGACGAGGATGTAGAGGTCGTCGAAGGTCCGCGCGCTGTAGTAGCCACCGGCGTGCCAATCGATGCCCGTGAGATCCACCGCGGGACCGCCTGCGAGCGGCAGGACCGCGAACCGCCAGTTGTTCCCGAAGACCCACGCCCGGACGTCGTCGACCGCAGGATCGAACGGCTCGTGCTCTTCGTGGAAAACGGAGACGAGCGCGCTCGTACCATCGATGACGCTCATCGCGGCAGCCTCGTGCCCGCCCGTCACGCTGCTGAACTGCAGCGTCCACGTGGGATCGAGCGTGAGGCTCCCTGCGAGGATACGCACCGCGCACGCCGGAGCATCACCTTGAGCCAAGGTCGCGCCGGGCGAATACACCCAATTGGAGAAATACAGATTGCCCGCGGCGTCGCTCGACGCGAAGTCGAGGTTGGGACACGGAGCGTCCAAGATGCTCACGACGGTGTTGGTCGCCACGTCGACCACGACGATCTGCGACTCGGCCGTCATCGCGAAGTTTGCGGTATCCGTCCAGTTGATGGGGTGGAACACGTGGCCATCGCGCACGGCGATTCCGCGATCCAACGCGGTCTTGGGCGGGATGCCTTCACGTGGTTCCAAGATCGGATAGGTGACCGTCCCCGTGATGGCGAGCGCAGAGGGATCCCAGCGCACGAGCCCCGAATCGATGACGAGGAACGCCGTCGAAGGATCGACGAACGCCTGCAGATACATGCTCGCGTCATCGGAATAGTTCATGAAGCTCAGGCGCCCCTCTTCCACGAGGACGCCCGCCTCGTCGACCGAGAAACGCATCACGAGCGGCTCTTCACCGCTCGAGACGAACACCTTGTCACCGCTCACCTTGAGGTCGGACCATCCGGCGAACTCGCGCGCTCCGGTGAGATCGAGGGGCCCGGGTGCAAGCGAATCGAGGACTTTCACGTAGGTGTTCGAGGCCTCCGGGGTCGAAACCGCGGTCGCCACGATGTAGAGGGGCGGTAGCTCTCCCGTCGTCGCCGAGGTTCCCGTATCGGTTCCAGTGGTCGTAGCCGTCGACGTTCCCGTGGTGGTTCCGGTGCCGCCTGTATCGCTGGAGGTTCCGTCTTCATCATCCGCGTCGGCGTCTTCGCAGGCAGACGCCAGGAGGCAGCACGCCGCGAGCAGCGGGACGGTAAGGCTCGAGGACAGGGATCGCCCGCCCCTCAGGTCTATGTGGGCCATGGGCGGCGAATGTCGCATGCCATGATGAAGGTGCAAGTCAAAACTAGCGACGGCGATACCTACGCCGGTAGAGCATTCTTGGGTCGCCCGGATTCACCCAGGTTTCACTCGGGAAAACCGGACTGCCGTTCCGTCCAGAGGCAGGGCAGCTCGCGCGGATCCGGGCACCTCCGCTCCGACACGCGCGCGCACCCTGACTTCCCTCCGGTGCGCGTTCCCTGGCGGAACGGCAGCCCACGCAGAAGCTACAACAAATGAAATAGACTTTCAAATCTATTTTTGCGCGACCTCGTCCGGATTCCGGCGCCATGGCTCCGCGGTCCCGCGCGGCTTGGAGTCCGTCCACCGCGGTGTCCCAATCTTCACGTTCCGCTTACTCGCCAGAATGCGCGCTTCTGCGGACTTGGGGTCATGGTGAACGGCGTGAGTGTCGAGTCCTCCACCGCCCCCGCGATCGACCTATCGCCGGAGACCGCGACGCTCCTGGAGCGCATCGGCGCGCTCCCCAAACCACGCCCCCTCGCACGACGGCTGCTCTGGATCGCGGCGCCCCTCGGCGCCCTGCTGGCGGCGTGGTGGACCCATGACTCCGCAGGCCCCCCTCCCGTGCACTGGGAAACCGTCTCCGCAGACCGAGGCGACATCGAGATCCACGTCGTGGCGACAGGTTCACTGCAGGCCCGCAGCGAGATCGCCGTCGGGGCCGAGATGTCCGGACGTGTCGCGTCCGTCGAGGTCGACGTCAACGACCGCGTGACCCGGGGGCAAGTCCTGGTGCGCCTGGACCGCGAGACCGCCGTCAACGGCGTGGCCGAGGCCGAGGCCTCGCTCCGAGCAGCCAACGCCGATCTTGCCCGGGCTCGCACGACGCTCAGGGAGTCCAAATCCGTGGCGAACCGTGTGGAGTCCCTCGCCCAGCGCGGTCTCGTATCCGAAGAGGAACGCGATGCCCAGCGCGCCAACGCGGCGCTCGCCGAGTCCGATGTCACACGAGCGACCGCGCAGGTGAACCTCGCGAAGATTCGCGTCGAGCAAGCCAAGACGAACCTCGAGAAGCTCGTCATCGTGGCCCCCATCGATGGGATCGTGATGGCGCGCACGGTCGAGCCGGGCAACGCAATCGCCGCATCGTTCGCCGCACCGGAGCTGTTCCGCATCGCCGAAGACCTCGCCGAGATGGAGCTCCACCTCCCCATCAACGAAGCCGACGTGGGTCGTCTCCGCGCGGGACAGCAGGCCTCGTTCCGCGTCGACGCTTGGCCGCAGCGCGTGTTCGATGCCTCGGTCGTCGAGGTCTCCTATGCCCCCGAGGTGATCGACAACGTGGTCACCTACGATGCCGTCTTGCAGGTGGAGAATCCCGACTTGGCGCTGCGCCCTGGGATGACCGCGACAGCCACGGTCCTCGCCGACACGCGAAAAGAGGTCGAACGCGTCCCCAACGTCGCCCTCCGCTTCGCGCCACAGACCGCGACCACGCGGAGCTTCACCCTGTTTGGGCCTCCTCGCATGCGCGGTGGCGGTGAGACGAAGTCGCAAGCGCCGGGCGTCTGGGTGCTCCACGAAGGAGAACCCAAACGTGTGCGCCTCACCCTTGGTCCCAGCGACGGTCAGTTTACGGAGATCACGGCGGGAGACCTCGAAGCTGGGGATCTCGTGATCACCGGACAAGGCGAGCCCTCGTGACCGCGGCACTCCCCGTTCTGCGCGGCGCCGCAGCGCCTCCGCTCATCGAACTTCGGAACGTGCACCGCGTCTACGGAGAGGGTGAATCCGAGGTCCGGGCCCTCGACGGTGTCGACCTCCGGATCGATCGCGGTGAGTTCGTGATGGTGGTGGGATCGAGCGGCTCCGGAAAATCGACCTGTATGAACGTGCTCGGATGTCTGGACACACCGAGTTCGGGAACGTACCGGTTCCTTGGCGCCGACGTCGGCCACCTCGGTCACGATGCGCGTGCCCTGTTGCGCCGCCACTACCTCGGCTTCGTGTTCCAGAGCTTCAATCTCCTGCCCCGCACGACGGCGGCAGAGAACGTCGAGCTTCCGCTCGTCTATCAGGGTGTCCGCGCCAAAGCACGGCGTGCCGCGGCCCTCGATGCGCTCGACCACGTGGGCCTGCGAAGCCGTGCTTCCCATGCACCCAACCAGCTCTCGGGTGGCCAGCAGCAACGTGTCGCGATCGCGCGTGCCATCGTCACGAGTCCACGAGTCCTGTTTGCCGATGAACCAACGGGGAACCTCGACAGCGCGACGACACAGGAAGTCATGAAACTACTGCAGGACCTCAACCGCGAGCGAGGGATCACGATCGTGATGGTGACGCACGAACCGGAGCTCCTCGCCTACGCGACGCGGGTCGTCACCTTCCAGGATGGGCGCGTTTGCGCAGACGCACGTCGGAGTCCTGCGTCATGATCCTCTGGAGCACCCTGTCGCTCGCCCTGCAGTCGATTCGACGCAACGCAGCGCGATCGCTGCTGACGGCCTTGGGTGTCGTGATCGGCGTCGCGAGCGTGATTACGATGGTCAACCTCGGACAAGCCGCTGGCCAACAAGTCGCGAGCCAGATCTCGTCGATGGGCCCCAATCTGCTATTCGTTCGGCCCGGGACCATGGGCTCGTTCATGGGCGGACCCCGGGCGCCCGCCGTCCCGTTCGAGCTCGGGGACGCGGCGGCGATCACCGAACAAGTCGACGGTGTCCTCGTGGCGCCCGCATCGACGACGTCCGCAACCGTCGCGTTCGGCAACTTCAACGCAACCACGACGATCCTCGGCACGACCCTCGAGTACTTCTCGGTACGAAACCTCGAACTCGCCGCCGGGCGAACCTTTGAACCCCGGGAGCTGGAGAGCGGCGCCCCCGTCTGTTTGCTTGGACCGACCGTCGTCGAGAACCTCTACCCGCATGGAGAGCCGCTCGGAACCACGATGCGGCTCGGCGCCACTGCGTGCCAAGTGATCGGGGTCCTCGCCTCCAAGGGTAGCAACATGGGCGTCGATCAGGACGACACCGTCTTGATGCCGATCCGCGCGGTCCACAATCGCCTCACGGGTAGCCGCGACGTTTCTACGATCTACGTCTCGGCGATCGAAGACGGCACGAGCGCCCGCGTGGGGGCCGACATCGTCCGCGTGCTTCGAGCAAGGCGCCACCTCCACGAGGGAGAACCCAACGACTTCGACGTCCGAGACATGGCCGAGCTCGCGAGCACCCTCCAGAACACCACGCGCACGATGACCGCCCTGCTCGGCGCGATTGCAGCGGTGAGCCTCCTCGTCGGCGGCATCGGGATCATGAACATCATGCTGGTCTCGGTGACCGAGCGGACCCGCGAGATCGGCCTGCGCCTGGCCCTCGGCGCCCGAAGCGGAGAGATTCGGCTCCAGTTCCTCGTGGAAGCCGTCGTGCTCTCCGTGGGCGGCGGCCTCGTCGGCGTGCTCCTCGGTTTGCTCGCCACATGGGTCTTGACCGCCCAACTCGCCATGCCTCTCGTCATCGCCCCCGAGATGGTGGTCGCGGCATTCGCGTGCTCCTCGGCGATCGGCATGCTGTTCGGTTGGCTGCCGGCGCAGAGGGCCTCGCGCCTGGATCCCATCGTCGCGCTACGACACGAGTGAGGCCTCGCGCGGGCTATCGACCCTTCACCCGTGATGAACCGCGGCCGCGAGCCGGACGTCCTACGCGCCCCGGGCCGCGGCGACGATCAGCTTGCTGACGACCTCTGCAGCGACGACCCCCGCGACGAACGAGAGCCAAAGCCGGGCTCCGCGGGCCCCCGATGCGATGCGGTACGCGAAGAAGAGCCACGTGAACATCCACGCGAGCATCGGAAGCACCAAGAGCCCGACCAAGATCACCGTCGCGCTCGGCTTCCCCTCCATGGCCGACGCTGCGACCTGCTCGGGGTCCGAAATGACGAGGCGGTTGACGATGGCCATCGCGACGATGGGCAGACGTGCGACGCCAATCCCCCACAGGAAGTCGACGAGCCGCACGCCTCTCGTGACGACCGTGGATGCAAGCCACAGCACCGCGGCGAGAAGCGGCCAGGAGACGACCGCGTCGAGCAAGGCCACCCCCACGCTCGGGGCCTGCGAGACCAGGTGCATGTCGAGCGCGCCGTCGAACCGCAGCCCGAAGCGCGAGAGCCCCAGTTGAACCGCCGCCACACCGACCGCGATTGCGAACCCAGTCCGAGGATCCATTGCGGGAAACGGATCGATCCAGCGCCTCCGCGGCGAAGCCTTGGGACGCTCAGCCGCATTCGACAACGCGTCAGCCTCTTGCCTACTCACGCGGCCGCTCGCCACCAATCCTTCGATACGCTGCGAAACTCCACTCATGCTCCGACCTCCTTGAGCTTCTTGATCGCCTCCGCGACGCTGAGCGCACCTTCGCCCAAACGTTCCAGGATCTCGTGCCGCGTACGCTCACGCCCGGCCTCGTCGGCCCCGAGACGCGCGATGATCTCGTCGAGACGATTGCGAATCGTCGGGTAGCTCTGACCCCGCAGCTTCGCCATCTCCTTGAGGCTGCCGCTCGCACGGACGAACTCCGTCACGAACGCGAGATCGTCCTCGGCCAACCGCAAGAGCGCCGGGAGCTCGAAGCTCCCTTCGACCCGAGCCTCGCAGCCCGGGCAGCGCAGCGCGGCGACCACGAGGGCACTCGCGCAGCTGGGACACACGGTAGGAAGCCGCGGCACAGCGATATTATTCTCTATAACTTAACTTTTATCAAGTTTTCGTTCAATAAAATTAAGTCCAGAAGATGATCCGATCCGTGCCTTACGCGCTCACCACAAACCGGGAATGAGCCGACTCCGGGTCTTCCGAGCGTAGGCGACGTAGCCGGGCAACTCGCGGTGCAGCATCCGATCCTCGAAGAGCGTGCGACGTACGAACATCGGGACGAGCGGTAGCAATGCGATGGCAGCCCAACCTGACGCAAGCGTCCAACCACTCCCGAGCGCGACGAGGACGGTCCCGAGGTACATCGGATGCCGGACCAACGCGTAGGGCCCATGCTCGACGACGCGGTGACTCCGTTCGGTCTGGATACGAATCGCAGACGACGCAAACCGATTGGTGAGCAGGGTCCACGCCACGAATCCCATCCCCACGACCAACACCACGGCGCCGAGCAGCTGCACGGCGGTGTTCACGGGCCAAGAGCCGTAGCGGACATCGAGGCCAGCGAGGACATAGTGACCCACCAACGGAATCGCGGCGAACTTCCTGTGGTGAGGATCCCGATCCGAAGGTGGATGCAAGCGCTCGGTCACCAAATCGGGATGGATCCAAGCCATCCCGTACCCCACGATCAACAGATAAACGGCCCACAGCGCGAGGTAGCCCCAAAACGTCGGCACCAAGACGGTGCCCGCCGATCCAAACAGTAAACATCCCATGATCGTCAGCGCGACGATCCCAAATGCCATACCCTTCATCGTCTTTCTCCTTTCGAAGGTTTCTTCGGTAGCTCCGACAACGCGGTCAAGGTTTCTTGCAGCGCGAGGTCCAAGCGCTCGAGCGTTGCCGGAGGAATGCGCCGCAGCACGTCCCGCAGCGCCGTCTGGCGCAGCGATTCGATCTCGGCAACGGCCGCCTCACCGCGCCTCGTCAAGGCCACCACTCGCCGTCTCCGGTCGTGTTCATCCGTGCGCCGGAGGACGAGCTCACGTTGCTCGAGCTGCTCCACGAGGTGACTCGTCGTCCCCTGCGCCCGGCCGACCAGAGTCTGGAGCTCCCCGATCGTGAGGGGCCCTCGCTCCCGCAAGCGGAACAGCGCCATGGCTTGAACGACGCTCAGGTCCAGCGCCGCGATGGAACCCAAGGTCCCGTCCATGCCCGCAGCCAGACGGCGCCGCAGGGCCTCGAAACGCTCCAAGAGCTGTGGAGGTAGACGCGACGGCGCCATGCCGCGGGATGATGCATCGAATATTCGATACATCTAGAGTTCGATGTGAATTTGGCCGATTGGACCGCGGCAACGTCAAAACGCAGTCCCGCGGCGGACCACCCGCGCAACGACCGCCGAATCTTGCCAAGGTCACACGCCTTCCGGGCGGCGGCGCCCTTTCGCTCAGCGCCCGGCTCCGCGGTGCCTCAGGTCCCTTGCCCGGTGCTTCACTACGCGCACTGCTGGCGACTGTCGAGGGACTCGGCGAAGAGCTCGTTCCAGCACAGGATGGAACGCTCGGAGATCCCGGCTTCGGCCAGGGTCGCGAGGGCGCGCCGGTACTCGACCCATGGCAACACCACGAAGTTCGCCTTGCCGAGCTCGCGCAGGCGCTCGGGCGTCATCGGTTCCACCGTCAGGCCTTCGAAGGTCGCGCCCCACCGGTACTGGCGCGAATCGAGCACCGCGACGAGGTTGAGCCCCGAGATATCGATGTCCTCGCGAAAAACACCGGCGTAGCGATCGAGCGCCGGGAGCAGCACGACCTGCTCACCCGAGCGACGGAGCCGATCGATGCCCGCTTGGAACATCGTGTAGATGCGCTCGATGTGCGGGAACCGGTTCGCCGCGAGATGGGACTTCCGATTGCAGCCGTCGCACACGATGTTGTACCCCATCAGGAATGTGGTGGACGCGGCGTCCACGGGGCCATGGGCGGCCTCTGGCGGGTAGGGGAGCGCTCGCCGCTCGATCCGATGGCAATGGCGACATTCGAGTTCGAACTCTGACAGCGTCGGACCCAAGACCTTTGCCTCGTTGACCTGAGTCGGCCGAGTGCGGTGATTTTGATCGTTGAGCTCCCGCAACATGATATAGCGCTCGCGGAACTCCTCGTCGGACATCTCCGTCAGGTTGACCATGTCCTTCCAGAGGTAGCGCGAGATGTCGCAGATGCTTCGCATGAACGCGAGTCGATCGGTGATGAGTCCGCGGTCTAGCGCACCGTTGTAGAGGCGCGTTCCGGGGTACGGGATCACGGCGGACCAATCCACGAACATCAGGTCGTTCTCGCGCTGAAAGGCGAGCGTCTCGTGCAAGGTGGCGTCCGTCTCAGCAGGGTCTCCGAACAAGAAGTTGGCCTGGATGCCGATCCTCGCTTCGCGGGTCATCTTGGTCGCGCGGGAGATTTGAGCCGCGGTGACCTTCTTGTCCATGCTCTCGAGGATGACGTCGCTCCCGCTCTCGAAGCCGTACGAGATGTGGCGGCACCCGGACTGTCGCATTCGGGTGAGCAAGTCTTGACTCAGCCGATCGACGCGGAGCTGACAGAACCACGTGAACTTGAGCTTGCGTTCCTCCAAGAGGTCGCAAAACTCGAAGATCCGGTCGGTATTCGCCGAGAACAGCTCGTCGTAGATCATGACATGGTCGGCCCCCGTCTTGGGCAGCATGTCCTCGATGTGATCGACCACGCGCACCATCGAATGGCGGCGGTACTTACCCATTCCAGCGTGATAGCAAAACGTACATCGAAACGGGCACGACCGGCTCGCGGTGACGGGTAGCGTACGGCCGTAGTCGAAACGGGTTTCGTGGTACGCGACCTTCATGGTCCGCGGAGCATGCATGTCTTTGATGATGCCGAACTGCTCGAGGTCCGGAAACGGGAGGTCATCGAGATTGGGGATCGACGGACCTTCTCCCGTCGTCCGCGGAACGTCGCCGTCCCAATACCATAGCCCCTCCACGTCCGATCCGTCGCGCCCGGTGACGAGGCGCTCCAGCAGCGACGTGAAGATGAGCTCCCCCTCCCCGAGGACCATGAAGTCGGGACGGATCGTCCGCATGACGAGCTCGCTCTCGCACGACGTGATGCCCCCTCCGAGGACGATCTTTGCGTTCGTGTGCTTCCGGAGAACGGGTACCAGGCGCTCGAGTTCGCGGAAGGCGACGGTGATGCCCGTGATCCCAACGACGTCATAGTCGACCTCGCGCAGCGCCTGCAGCACCGGCCCATCGCCATCCTCCACGCGGTGATGGTGCAGGTTGAGCGCTGTGACTTGGTGGCCAAACTGCCGGATGTACGAAGACACGTACGCGAGCCCAATCGGGAAGTACCCCGTGACGTACCGCGGCGACACGAGCAGAACCTTCGCCGGTCGAGCCACGGACGTTGCACGCCTAGACGATCGCTGGAGTCGAACGAGTTCCGTCATATGGGCTAGTGCAGGGAATAACGGGGGGTTCGCTTCGCCGCCATACCGGAGGCCCGCTTCGGGTCCGAGCAGACGCGATCCCGTCCGAACTGAACCGGGCCGGGCGGCGAGGCGCCGTGGATCACCCGTAGGGATCGGCCGCACGACGACCGTCGGTCGTGGAGCGAGTACGCGCACGGATCCTCGTGAACGCCTCACGGCCCACACCGAGCGCCCTCGCCCCAAGTGCCCTCCCCGACCCTCACCAATGACGCAGAACGGTGCTCCAACTCGCTCTCGCGAGCTCGGCAGCAGAATCGGGCAACCTCTCGGCCATGCTCACAGAAGTCGGCATCAGACAGCCGGGGTTTCGCAACGTACCGCGCCGGTCGGTCGTCACCGGAGCCGCGGGCTTCGCCGGCCAAAGACTCGTCGAGATGCTCCTCGAGCGCGGCGCCGAGGAGGTCGTGGCGTTCGACATCGCACCTCGTCCTTCGGATTCGCTCGCTGATCCGAGAATCACTTATGTCCAAGGTGACATCAGGAAGCGTGCGGACGTCTTGGCTGCGTGTGAGGACGCAGACTGCTGCTTTCATCTCGCCGCGCTCGTCGGACCCTATCACGAGACCGCGGCGTTCGAGGCTGTGAACTACCACGGAACCCTTCATGTCCTGGACGCCTGCAAGGCGAATGGCGTGCGGAAGCTCGTGATGAGCAGCAGCCCGAGCACGCGGTTCCCGTATCCAGATCCCAGCGTCCGTGGCTTGGGCGAGGAGGAGCTGGAGCGGCGCAACGGTCCAGGTAAGTACTCCCCCACGTTTCATGCCGAGTACGCGCGCACCAAAGCCAAGGCCGAAGCCGCCGTGCTGGCGGCTTGCAGTGACGAGCTCCTGACCATTGCGGTCGCGCCCCATCAGCTCTACGGTCCGCGCGATCCGTTGCTATTTCCGAGTTTGCTGGAAGCCGCGCGTTCGGGGAGGCTTCGCATCTTTGGGGATGGAAAGAACCGGGTATCCTTCACGCACGTCGACAATTATTGTCACGGGCTCATCCTCGGGTCCGAAGCACTCGTTCCAGGCGGGCGCGCCCTCGGGCAGTTCTACGTCGTGACGGATCCTGAAAACGTATTGCTTTGGGATGCGTTCGACCGCGCCGCGACAGGGGTTGGGCTGCCCTCGATCAAGTCGAAACGGTCGGTCCCCTTGCCCGTCATGCTTGCGGTCGCTTCGGTGACGGTCGCCGCCGCACGGGTCGTTGCGAGCGTGTCCGGTGCTCCGTTCTCCAGGGTGATGCGGCGATTCAAACTCACGCCATTCTCCGTGCGCATGCTGGTCATCGATCGCTGGTTCGACTTCCATCGTGCGACGCGGGACCTCGAGTATCAGCCCTTGCTCACCTTCGAAGACGGATGGCGCCAAACCATCGAGTGGTTCCGAACGCGATCGTGAGCCGGACGGACCGCGCACACGAATGTTTCCGGACGGTATCCCCCGCGTCTCACACAACGCTTCGATGGGCAGCTCGCACGCCGGACGCTCGAGGGCACGTGCGGCTCACCTTCGTTGCGAGGGGAGCAGGGACCCAAGCCCTTGACAACCCTCGCGATAGAGCGAAACACTCCGGGTGCCGTGGGAAACAGCAGGGAAGCGCTTCTCGGTCTGCAGCAATCCATGGCCTCGGCCATCGTCGGCCAAGAGCGGGTGATCGAGCTCCTGCTGCTGGCCTTGCTTTCGTCGGGTCACGTGCTGCTCGAAGGGCTGCCAGGACTCGGGAAGACGCGCTCGGTGAAGTGTTTGGCGCAGGCGCTCGGTACGGAACTGCGACGGGTCCAGTTCACACCGGACCTGCTGCCCTCGGACCTGACGGGGTCGCTCGTCTACCGCGCGGAGACGAGTCAGTTCAGCTTCGATCCCGGGCCGATCTTCGGCAACCTGGTCCTCATCGACGAGATCAACCGCGCTCCCGCCAAGGTTCAATCCGCGTTGCTGGAGGCGATGGAGGAGCGGCAGGTGACCGTGGGCGGAGAGACGCACCGCCTGCCCGAGCCGTTCTTCGTGCTCGCGACGCAGAATCCAATCGAGCAGGAGGGCACCTACCCACTTCCCGAGGCGCAGCTCGATCGCTTCCTGCTCCACGTGGAGGTCGGATATCCGTCACGGGAGCACGAGCTCGACATCTTGCGTCTGGTCCGCGGCGAGGAGCGCGGGGCCAAGGCGCCTTCGGGCGGTTCGCTGGAGCTCGTGGGGGCCGCTCGCCGTGAGATCATCGAGACGGTGAAGGTCGCCGAGAACCTCGAGCGGTACATGGTGGACCTCGTGGTCGCCACGCGTGAACCCAAGGAACTGGATGAGGAGCTCGGTCGCTCGATCGAGGTGGGCGCCTCGCCGCGCGCCGTGCTGGCGCTGGACAAGACGAGCCGCGCGCGTGCCTGGCTGCAAGGGCGCGACTTCGTCACGGCGGATGACGTCCGCGCGGTCGCTCCCGCGGTGCTCCGGCATCGCTTGGGTCTGGCGTACGAGGCCAAGGCCAAGAACGTGCGCCCGAGCCAGGTGGTGGCGCGCTTGCTGGATGTCGTGGCCATCGGGGCATAGGAGGCCATGGGCTTGGGAGATCACACGTCGACGAGGACCTCGACCGACGGTGTGGTCGCCGAGCTCGACCGCCTCGTGGAGCTCCGTCACCAAGCGCGGGGCCTCGCGTTCTTGCCACGGCAGGCCAAGCGCAGTCTCCTGGCGGGCCAGCACGGATCCAAGCTGCGCGGGCGCGGGCTCGACTTCGAGGAGCTGCGCGCCTACGTGCCCGGAGACGACGTGCGAAGCATCGACTGGCGCGTCACGGCACGGAGCCCGCGCCCGTTCGTTCGGATCTACCGGGAAGAACGCGATCGCTCGGTGCTCCTGGTCGTGGATCAGCGGCCCACGCTCTTCTTCGGCAGCGGTGCCCGCATGAAGTCCGTCGCGGCGGCCGAGCTGGCGGCCCTCGTGGCCTGGCGGGTTCTGGCCCAGGGCGATCGCGTGGGCGCGTTGATCTTCGGGGCCGAGCGCAACTGGGCGCTGGCCCCTGGACGCGGTACCGCACGCGTCCACCGTGTGTGCGAGTACCTCGTCGAGTCCACGGCGGCGCTGGTGCAGCCTCGCGCCGTACCCCCGCGCGACGCCGCCGAGTCGCTGCGTGAAGCCGAGCGGCTCGCCCACCATGACGCGCTCGTGGTGGTGATCTCCGACTTTCGCGACCTGTCCGAGCAAGCGCGCGAGGTCTTCGAACGTTTGCGCCGCCACAACGACCTCATGCTCGTCTGGGTCACCGATCCCTTGGAACGCGACCTTCCCAATGTCGGCACGGCGCGCGTGAGCAACGGCTTCGCGGAGCGAGTGCTGGATACCGGGGACGCGAACCTCCGCCAACGGTTCCGCGCAGAGTACGAGGCGGAACGCGCACGATTCTTCGACTTCGCCGCGGGTGCCCGTGCGGCGGGGTTCGAGCTCTCGACCGAAGACGACGTCGTCCAGAGGCTAGCGGCCGTACTGGGCCGCGCAGGGGCCCGATGACACCCGTCGTGCCCCCGTTCCAGGTCGGTGAGGGCTTCGGCACGTTGGGTTCATCCTTCCAGCAACCGACGTTACCCGAACCCGTTTCCTGGACCCCCGCGACCTTCGGTGCTTGGGCGACGCTGGCCGTGCTCGCGCTCGGAGTGCTGGCGCTCGTGGCTCTCGGGATCGTCCGGTTCCGCAAGCGGGCGCCTCGCCGCGCAGCCCTCCGCGAGCTCGCGTCGTTGGAGCGTCGCGCCGCCGATCCTGCCACGCGCACCGCCGCCCTCGAACGCTTGGCCGTCCTGTTGAAATCGACGGCGCTCGCTTCGTTCGGTCGCCTGCGCGTCGCCGCGCTGAGCGGAGAGCGGTGGCGGGCGTTCCTGGCGGAGACAGCCCCAAGCGCCGGGTTTGCGGGCCCTGCCGGCGCGGCGCTGGTGCGTTTGAGTGAACGGGGCGCAGCGGCCGTGGACAACGCGGAGCCGCTGTTCGCCGCGAGCCGTGCGTGGCTGCGACAGCACCGCGCTCACGACTCCGGACTTCCTGGGCGCACCCCGAGAGGTTCCGTTGGCTGATCTTCTGGGCGAGTGGTGGGCCGCCTGGGCGGCGGTGATGGGCGGCCACGTGACGTTCGAGTGGCCGTGGGTGTTCGCCCTGTTGCCCGCGCCGTGGTTCGTCGCGCGCTTCGTGCCCGAGTACGAGCGCGAGAGTCCCGTCCTGCGGGTCTCGTTCTTCCGGCGCCTCGATCGCATGGCCGCCTCCGCCGAGCAACCCAGCGTCCGACGTCCAGCGCTACGAACGTTCTTGCTGTGCATCGTGTGGGTGCTCGTGCTCGGGGCCGCTGCGCGTCCCGTGGAACTCGGAGCACCGATCCATCGCGAGACGGCCGCGCGCGATCTCCTGCTCGCCGTCGATCTCTCGGGCTCGATGTCGGCGCTCGATCTCGCCACGCCCCAAGCACCCAAGCAGAGCCGCCTGGACGTCGTGAAGGGGGTCGTGAGCGACTTCGTCTCGCGCCGCAAGGGCGACCGTTTGGGCGTCGTCGTCTTTGGCGACGCACCCTTCATCCAGGTGCCTTTCACGACCGACACACACGTCGTGGGCGAACTGCTCGGGCAAACCGAAGTGGGAATGGCGGGACCCCGCACCGCCCTCGGCGACGCCGTGGGTCTCTGCCTGCGCTCCTTCGAGCGCAGTGAAGCCCACGACCGCGTGGCGATCGTCCTGACCGACGGCAACGACACGGGGTCCCTCGTCGACCCCCTCCGTGCCGCGCGGATCGCCGCCGAGCAAAACGTCCGGCTCTACGTGATCGGCGTGGGCAATCCGCGGGCGATGGGCGAGGAGAGCCTCAACGAGGAGACGTTGCGCGCGATGGCGGACACGACCCACGGCCGCTACCTCCATGCCCAGAGCGCCCAGGAACTCGCGGCCGCGTACGCCGAGCTCGACGCGCTCGAACCCGTACGGCATCGCACGACGAGCTATCAGCCGCGCCGCTCCGTCGCCTTTGCACCGCTCGGCACCGTGGCGCTCGGCTTCACCCTCAGTGCAATCCTGCGCGCGCTCCTCATCGTTTGGGGGCGCCTCGCGTCGCGGAGGGCCGATGATTGAGTCGCTCACGCGCTTCCACTTCTTGCGACCGGAGTGGCTTTGGTTGCTCGTCCCAATCGCCCTCGCGTTCGTCGCACGGTGGTTCGAGGGGCGTCGCGGCTCGCCGTGGCAGCCGTTCGTGCGCGCCCCGTTGCTCCGCGCGCTGGAGCGCGAGCAGACCGCCTTCGCTCGCTTCGACCCCGAGGCCGCCGCGCTCGTCATGGCGATGGGCGCAACCCTGTTGGCTGCGGGTCCCTGCTTTCGCCCGCTCGCGGACGCGGGCGACCCCTCCGAAAGCCCGCTCATCGTCGTGTTCGAGCTCGGCGAGAGCATGGCCACCACGGACGTGAGTCCGAGTCGTGCGCAGCGAGCCCGGCTCGTCCTGCAGGACCTCCTCCATACCCGCCCGGAGGCCCCCACGGCGCTCTTGGTCGTCGCCGGCACGGCGCACGTGCTCCTTCCCTTCACCGACGACGTCGCCGCGCTGCAGCCCTACGTCGCCGCGCTCGATCCCAAGCTCGCCCCGAGCGACGGACAGAACTTCGAGCAAGCGGCACGCCTCGCCGAAACCCTCGCGGAGCGGAGCACGAATCCCCCGACGGTGCTCCTCGTCAGCGATGGGATCCCCGCGGGCGGTGCGGCGGCATGGTCGGACCTTCGGAGCCGTCGCGGCATGGGCCTGGTCGCCCTGTCCGTGGGGGAGACGAACGATGCCGAGCGTGCCGCGCTGTCTCGCTTGGTGGACGAGGAGGTCGAGCTCGGCCTCACGAGCCGCGATGTCCGGCGCTTGACCTCGGCCTTGGCCGCGCAGCGTGCCGGTGCCGCGGCCGCGCGGGACGATCGATTCTGGCGGGACGAAGCGCCCTCGTGGGCCTGGGTCCTCGTCCTCGGCGTGGCAGCCTGGTTCCGGCGAGGCTTCGTCCTGAAGCGACGGCTCGGCACCGCCGGCGTCGTCGCGTTGACCTTCTTGTCGCTCGGGTGCTCCCCGCTCGACGTCTGGCTCACTCCGGATCAGCGCGGTCGCCTGGCGTTCGAACGCGGCGACTGGGTGGGCGCCGCGGAAGCCTTCGAGGACCCCCGCTGGAAGGGCCTCTCATACTACGCCGCGGAGCGCTGGGACGAGGCCGCGGCCGCCTTCGTGGGACAAACCGACGCCGAGAGTTTGTTCTGGCTCGGCAATGCGTATGCGGAGGGCGGAAAGCTTCAAAGTGCCGTGCACGCCTACGAGCGCTCGCTCGCCGTGCGACCTACGTTCCGCGCAGCACGAAAGAACCACGACCGTATCGTCGAGCTGCTGCATTCGCTGCAAGAGGACACCGATGCCGATAGCATGAAGAACCCGGAGATCGGAAGCGACGACGACGCGACGCGCGTCGATCCAGATACCCTGGCCAAGCCTCATGATCCCGAGAGCGGCGAGAGCTCCAAGGTCGAGAGCCATGCGGGAGCCTTGGAACAGCAAGTTTGGCTGCAGCGCCTGAGCACCGATCCGGGTGAGTTCATCCGCCGCAAGTTGGCCCTCGAGGCCGCGCGTGGAGGTGCCCCATGAGCGAGCCCCGCGTCGTCGTCGTGCGGTCGGGGCCCGATCATCCGTGGGTGGGTCAGCTGGTGAAGCTCGACGTGCAGCTCTGGCGTCCCGTGCTCGAGGAAGGCAAGGCGCCCCCCTTCGGCTTCTCCGAACCGCACGTCGCCGGAGCGCTCGCACACTTTCGCGAGGAAGCCCCTCCTCCCGACGAGCAGGAGCAGGACGGGCAGACCTGGCTCGTTCAGCACCGGACCCTCGTCGTCTTTCCGCAAATCGACGGCGTCGTTCACATTCCCTCGATCACCGCGCGCTGGGACGAAGGCGACGCCGTAAAGACCGCACGCAGCGAGGCGCTCGAGTTCACCGCGGCCTTGCCTCCCCGCAGCGATGAGCGGCTCGTCGTGGCCCCGCGCTTGGACGTGGAGCAGACGCTCGATCGGAGCCTCGCAGGTCTGCGCGTGGGCGACGGGTTCACGCGGACCGTCGTGGTGAGCGCGGACGACAGCGATCCCTTGGTCCTGCCCACGCTCGAGTTCTCGCCCGTACGCGGTCTGAGCGTCTATCCCGCAGCTCCGCAGGACGCCTCGAATGCCGAGCGTGGCAACCTCACCGCGTCGCGCACGTTCTCCGCGACGTACGTCGTCGAGCGCGTTGGCCACTACGAGCTGCCCGCGCTCTCGCTGGAATGGCTCGAGCCGAACAGCGGTCGTTACTCGGTCACACAGGCGCCCGAAGTCGATTTCTGGGGATGGCCAAACCCGCACCTGGGTCTCTCGATGTGGGGCACGAGCACGGCCAGCGGCTGGTTGGGCTTCGGTCTCGTGGCGGCAGTTCTTGCGCTCGCGGCCACGACCCTCCGTCGACGCATCCGGGGAGGACCGTTCCGCTGGGAGCGCCGGTTGGCGGACGCCAGGGCGGAACAGCGGGCGTTTCGTCGCGTCCTTCGGATCCGCAGGCACGGCTCACCGCTCGAGACCTTGCGCGCACTCTATGCGTGGCTCCGCCTCCGAGTGCCCTATCGTACCGACCGCACCCTCGAGCCCCTGCGCACAGCATCCAAGGAATTCGCGACCGAACTGGCTGCTGTGGAGCATTCAGCCTTCCTCGGTGGGCCTTCCCCGAACACGGGCCGCGGATCGACGCGCGCCCTGCGAGTGGCTCGCCGACAACTTGCAAGATTCAGAGCTCCCAAGTTATCGCTCAACCGGCGGCGCTGACCGCCACGATCCGTCAGGAGAACAACGAGATGCAGGGCATAGTGTGGAAACGCGTAGGAGCGGTGTTTGCGACGGTGGCGCTGACACTCGGGTGTGGCAACCGAGGAAGCACGACCGAGGCCCAGCCGAGCGCGCCGGCCCAACAAGCGGCTCCGCAAGCAGCTCCGCAGGCGGCTCCGCACGACCAAACGCCGCAGGACGTCCAGCTGACGAAGGCCGTGTACAAGCCGCACGCCGAAGCGCTGGTGAAAACGGCGGAGGTCATCGAAGCGGGTAAGAGCAAGAAGCCCAATATCTTGGTCATCATGGGCGATGACATCGGCTACTGGAACACGAGCGCGTATCACCGCGGCATGATGGGTTACCAAACGCCCAACATCGATCGCATCGCCAACGAAGGCATGTTGTTCACCGACGGGTATGGAGAGCAGAGCTGCACCGCGGGGCGCTCTTCGTTCATCACGGGGCAATCGCCATTCCGCACCGGCCTCTCGAAGGTGGGTCTGCCCGGCGCCGATCTGGGGCTCCGCGCCGAAGACCCGACGATCGCCGAGCTGCTCAAGCCCTTGGGCTACAAGACCGGGCAATTCGGCAAGAACCACCTGGGCGACAAGGACGAGTTCCTGCCCACCAAGCACGGCTTCGACGAGTTCTTCGGCAACCTCTACCACCTGAACGCGGAAGAGGAACCCGAGAATCCCGACTACCCGAAGGATCCCGCCTTCAAGGCCCGCTTTGGCCCCCGCGGCGTGCTGCATAGCAAGGCCGACGGCAAGATCGAAGACACCGGACCGCTCACCAAGAAGCGCATGGAGACGATCGACGAAGAGACCGTGCAAGCAGCGGTCAAGTTCATCGAGGAGGCGCACAAGGAAGGGAAGCCCTTCTTCACTTGGTACAACTCGACCCGCATGCACGTCTTCACGCACCTCAAGGAGGCGTCGCAGGGCGTGACGGGCCTCGGCCTCGAGGCGGACGGGATGGTCGAGCACGACAAGACCGTGAAGGTTCTGCTCGACAAGCTCGAAGAGCTGAAAATCGCCGACAACACGATCGTTGTCTACACGACCGACAACGGTGCCGAGATGATGTCGTGGCCCGACGGTGGAATGACACCGTTCCGCAACGAGAAGGCGACCACGTGGGAGGGAGGCATGCGCGTCCCCATGATGGTGCGCTGGCCCGAGAAGGTCCCCGCCGGCGTGGTCTCCAACGGCCTCATCTCCAACTTGGATTGGCTACCGACGTTCCTCGCCGCCGCGGGTGAACCCGATGTCGCCGAGAAGCTGAAGAAGGGCTACTCCGCGAGCAGCAAGAAGTTCAAGGTCCACCTCGACGGCTACAACCAGCTCGATCTCCTGCTCGGGAACGGTGGCAGCGCGCGCCCCGAGCTCTTCTACTTCAACGACGACGGTATGCTCTGCGCCTATCGCGACGAGCGCTTCAAGTTCCACTTCGCCACCCAAGAGGCCGACGGCCTAGAGGTCTGGCAGCACCCCTTCACGCCCCAGCGCGCACCGATCATCATCGATCTCAAGGCCGATCCCTTCGAGAAGGCCTGGGAAGTCGGCTTTGGCGCGAAGCGCTGGTTCATGGAACACGTCTTCCTGCTCGTCCCGGCCCAGGCTTCCGTCGCGAGGTTCGTCGGCACGTTCAAAGACTTCCCGCCGCGTCAGAAAGCCGCGAGCTTCAGCGTCGACCAGGTCCTGCAGTCGCTCACGCCTAACCATTGATGGTTGCGCCGCTCGGCGCTCACGGGCCGCGCTCACCACATGGGGGCGCGGCTTTCTCGTTTCAGGTGGCCCTCCACGAGCGACCCCTCTCCGTGGTCGCGCAGAAAAGTGTTGCGCCAACGCCATCCCGGCTACGATGGCCCGCGAGAGGTTCGACATGGCCCTGAGCGTGATCGGAGCCGGCATCGGCAGGACAGGGACGGAGTCACTCAAGGCAGCGCTCGAGGTGCTCGGGTTCGGCCCTTGCGATCACATGTACGAGCTCTTGCGAAGCACGTGGCGGGTCGAAGCCTTGGAAGCCCTCGAACGCGGCGACACGTCGCAAGTCGACACACTCTTTGCGGACTATCGTTCGGCCGTCGATTTTCCGTTCGCAAAGTACTACCGCGAACTGATGACCGCATACCCCGACGCGAAGGTCGTCCTTACGATCCGTGACGCGGACGCGTGGTACGAGAGCGCCCGCAAGACGATCCTCCGTGGTGTGCCCCCATTCGTCGTGCCCGTCTCTCGAGTACTCGGTCTATTCAGCCGCAATGCACGCGGATTCGAAAGCCTCGCAGGGTATGCCCAGCGCGCGCTCTACGATGGGTTCTTCGAGGGCAGAGCGCATGATCGCAACGCAATGACGGCGCTCTTCAACCGCTGGAACGATACGGTGCAGGCGACGGTCCCCGCCCATCGTCTGCTCGTATTCGACGTTCGACAAGGTTGGCATCCGCTCTGCGAGTTCCTAGGCGTTGCGGTGCCCGATCGCCCGTTCCCGCGATCGAACGACGGGGCTTCTTTCGAAGACCGCTCCAAGCTGCGCAACGTCGTCAAGCTCATGCTGGGGCGGTCGGACCGAGCGTAGGGTTCGGTCAACCACGGCGCCACGCGGTGGAGCGCGCTCGGATGGGACCTCGAGGCGACCACAGGGTTTCGCGGCTTTGTAGCTGGTCGCAGTATCCGCAGCGGTCGTCGTCGTCGCGCCGGTATGTAATCTCCTCGTACTCCACGGTGACGAACGGAGTGTCGTCTCGCACGATCTCCACGCCGACGCGCGTGGGCCCACGGCTGGCCGAGAATGACCCGTCCGGATCGCTCTCCGACCTGTCGACGGCCGAGAGGTAGAATCCCCCTGGCGGGGTTTGCGGATCCCAGTCTTCCGTCGGCACCGTAGATAGACTGAAGCTGACCGAAAACGCGATCGCACCTTCGCTTTGGAGCGGTTGCGTGCACGTGCTCGCCGCGATCGATTCCGCGATCGTGCAACTCACCGTGTAGCGGGACGCCTCGATCGCGAGTTCGACCGCATAGACCCCGGGAACGAGAGGAGTATCGTCCGTGGCGGAGCCGACCCACTCGAAGCCGCCGCCGCACCCAATGTCCGTGCACGCGGGGAAGAGGCAGCCCATCTCGGCCGGAGCCGTCGTCAGCAGTAGGGTCGCCGCAAAGAGCGTCCTGGGTAGAAGCCATGGGGGCATGGGTCGGTAGTGTCCGGGAAGATCCAATCGATCACGGAGGACACCTCAGTCTTCATCCAAGTAGGACGCCGGGGTGGAAACTCCGCGCCGAGAATGGGCACGGGGCCTCGACTCGAGGTGCACGTTTCCGCACCGGGGCGCAACGAAGGCGCCGTCGAGTTCCGGACCTCCGAGGACGACGTCGAGGCTCCCTGTCCCAAAGCCCGTCATTACACCCGTCACACACGCGTCGCTCAGCGCCACGAGTTCCAGCCTCCCGGTGAAGAACGGCTCGTCTCCGTCGATACCCACACCACCGCTGCCGAACTGTGAGAAGGCCGCGAGATCACCGACGACCTCAGGGTGCTCATGCATCTCGATGACGGAGCCCGCATACGCGAGCTCGGCGGGGATCTCGGCCGTGAGAACCCAGCCTTGGCGCCAACAATCGTCGGGAAGCCATAGGCTGATGTCGTCGGTGCTGGTACCGCACTCCAAACCGAAGGACGACCACGTGATCACCAACGTACCGTCGGGTTCCGTCTCCGCACCCGCACTGACGATCTCGTCTTCGATCGCCGCGCCATCGGGAGGCGGGTCGCACTGGGCGATCACATCCGGGGTCAAGTTCGATGGACCATCGACGCACTCTCGTGGCCCGTCACACGCGGAGGAGGCGACAGCGACGATCGCAAGGCCGAGGAAGCACGGGAGGTGCAGTTTCATGGTGAACACCTCGGGGCTCGGAATCCACCATTGAGGGGTTCCCTATGTTCGGTCAACCCAAAGATCCGCCCGGTGACACACGCATCGGAGATCGTGAACAGTTCGACCATCAGTCCCCTGACGTGGCCCACGCTCGAACGCTCGTCGTTTTCATACTCGACATGACCTCTCGACGGATCCGAGGCATGGTCGTAGATCGGGTCGTCCAGGGCGCGGGCGGGAATCCCAACGGTAAGCCCATGGCCGCCGTCGTTTGGACAGAACCCGTGCTGAGCCGCCGGCGCGCCGCAGGGCAAAGGGCGGCTGGATAGGGTCAGCACCAGGCCGTCGAAGCGCTCCATGCTCCGGGCGACCGCGAGGCCTTGGATGGGCTCGACGCCTTCAGGCAGTTCCGGACACGACTCCAGATCTTGGGGGGCCTGGTTGCCAACCGCGTGCTCGGGGAGCTCCTCACACACCGAGTCGCATCCGAGCAGGAGCGACCCGAGCAGCGAAAGGCCCGCAATTCGTCGCGTCGTCATGGCTATGTTCAGACGCCAGCCCCGTGCAGGTTTCCTGAAAAAAGTGGCACTGGGGAGGAAACTTGGGGAAGCGTCGCGTATGGAGGAGGTGGGTGCTGTTTGCTTGGCTGCTGTTTGGGACCCTCGCCGCAGCGGCTCCCGATCCCGCACCCTCGCGCGAGGTTGCGCCAGCGGTCTCGCTCGAGGTCACGTCCCCAGAACTCGGCGGCCTACCTTCTCTACATGACTCCGACCTCCTGGAAGTGCTTACCATGCGACTGCTCGAGGACGGATACCGGATACACCCCGCTCATGGCGATGAGGCCGACGTGGAGGTCCTGATCCGCGCGACCCCGCAGGGGGCATGGTTGGAGGCCCACGGTCGTGCCGTAGAAACGGCCTTCGTCCCAGTGGGCACGCCTGCCGTGGTGTCGCTCGAACTCCAACAATGGATGACCGCGCTCGTCGACCAAGTCAGGCCTTCGGAGCTCCGTGCAGCCGCGACCGCAATCGCGGTAGAGCTGCAAGGAGTCTCGACGTTGACGGTGTCCAAGGTCTATGCAGGGTTGCTCGCCCGAGGTGTTCCCGTCACCATGGTTCCTCGCGAGGACGATCTGCGCTTGTGTGTGCAAGCGCGGTCTGGCGCATGGGTCACTTGGCTCGAACCGGCGAAGCATCGCTGTCCGACGCCCCCCGAGGGGGCCCCAACCACGGTGGTCTCCGCAGAACCGGAGCGCGATCGCGAACGGATGCTTGACACCGTCGCCGATCTTCGGGATGCAGCTCGGCTCCCCAGCGCGGATGCGGTCGCAACACCCATGGCCGCAACGGCGTCTTTGGAACCGGAGCCGCCCGTGGAGGCGCCCCCCGTGGAGGCTCGCACCACGGTGAAGCTGCGCGGGAAACCCATCGCGTTCACGATCCTGGCCCATGGAGGCTTCGTCGTCCGTTCGACGACCGTCGACGGCACCTACGGGGCACGCGTGCGGGTGGGCCAGCGCCGGGCCTTGGGGGGCGGCCTCGAGGTCGAGCTCACCCCCTCCGAGGCGATGGCGCTGCGCGTACTGGAGACCACCGCGCAAGGGTTCTTGGATTGGCAATTCGCCTTGCGCCGCCGCGGGCTGCTCTCCGTTGCCTTCGCGGGTGGCCTCTACGTGAACCGCTACACGCAAACCGCCCCACTCGGACGTCGTGGGCAGGAGCTGGGCGGCGCAGTGACCACGCGATCGAGCTTCGGCTTTTCGAGTCCGAAAGGCGCGTTGCTCGAGATCACCGCCGCCATCGGACTGCGCGGGCCCAGACCCTCGCACCTCTACGATGGACGGCCGAGCTGGTCGCGTTCCGCCCTGTTCGTGGGCCTTGGCGTCGGTATCGGGTGGGACGTACGGCTCCCCGGAGGGCACCCCCGATGAACCGCCTCGAGTCCTCCGCGCAGACCCTCGACGCGCATCCGGCGATGAAAGCGACGACCGCGGAGGAAGACCTCGCGAGGGTGCTCGACGGGATCTATCGCAAGCACCACCGTGCCGTGTTCCGGCTCGCGCTTCGCTACGGCGCCGGCAACGAAGCCTGGGCCGAGGACATCGTCCAGGACGTCTTCGTCAAGCTCACCGACCACCTCGCCCACCTCGAGGACCAGGGCGACCTCGGTGGTTGGCTCTACCGCGTCACGACCCGACGTTGCTTTCGCAAGCTCGAGCGCGACCGATTTCTCGACCTCCCTTTGGTTCGGACGTGCCTGCGATTCCTCGGCGAACCCGCGACCCCGGCTCCCGACGCCCAGTGGTTCGCGCGACACGACCTCGAGCGCACCCGTCAAGCGCTCGAGCGTCTTCCTCCAAAACAGCGCCTCGTCGTTTGCATGGTTCACTTGGATGGCCGGACCCAACAAGAGATCGGCGAGATCCTTGGGATGTCCAAGAGCTACGTGTGCAAGCTCCTCGGTCGAGGCCTGCGCCGCCTCCATGAGGAGGTGAACGCATGAGCTCCGGCGATCCCATCGAGCGCCTGGTGGCACTGGATCGCGCCTTTGCGCCTTCCAACGGCGCCGTCGAACGGGTACGAAGGCGTCTCGAACGTCGTGCCTTCCAAACACCTCTGCGCGCGCGACTGCGCGTGTGGCCAATGCTCGCCTTTGCCGCGGGGGCCGTGGTGATGGCCTTGGCCATGCGACCATCCGCCGTCCAGGTCGCCCCCGCGAACTTGGACGCCCGCGCCCTGACCCTTCCCACGCCAGCGCCCGAGACGAAACCCGGGTGTGCGCGACTCGAGACCGGAGCACATCCGCTGCAGCCCGCCGCATGTCACGAAGGCGATGGTGTCGTGGTCACGGCCATCCTGCCCTCGATGCTGGACCGACAAGGCTCGACGCTCGAACTCATGCATGGCGAAGCCATGTTCGAGGTCGAACCTCGACCACACGACCCGTTGCGGGTACGGGCAGGGAACGTCGAGATCGTGGTCCTGGGGACGAAGTTCGTCGTTCGGCACGACCTCTACGGTGGGCACGTGTTTCTCATCGAGGGGCACATCAACGTGCGAATCGGAGGCGGTGACGTGCAAGAGCTTGGACCTGGCCAGGAGCTGACTTGGAGCGGACCTCCAGAGCCTCCTCCTCCGCAACCCAAGGTGCGCAAGGCTCCGAAGGCGCGGTCGCGGTCCACTCCGCCCGCTCGCGACGAACGCGAGCTGGCGTCCGTCCTCGAGGAGATCCGTCAACTGCGGCGCGCCATGCAGTTTGGCCAAGCGGTGGAACGACTCCGTGTCGTGGAGCATGGTTCTTGGAGCCCTCGCGCCCAGCAGGTGCTCTCGTACGAGATCGGCACGATCCTCGATCGCCAGCTCCACGACGTTGCGGCGGCCTGCGAACATTGGGCAAAGCACCAACGTCGATTTCCCGGCGGACGTTTTTTCGGACCCGTGGCGGAAGCCATGCAACGACTCGAGTGTGAAACCGAATCCCGAGGAGGAAACATTCCAAGACCTCGCGGATGATTCCATACGATGCGCAAGTTCACTGTTGTCACCACGATTCTGCTTCTTCCCCTCTCTGCGTGCGATCCGGAGTTCTGGACACCAGATCCCGACGATACGTGGTCCGCGACCAGCCCTGGGCCCGAAACCACTGGCGGCGATGAGTCGGGCGACCTCGAACTCTGCGAGGCCTCCTGCGAGACGGAGCTCTCCTGCTTCTACGAAGGTCCAGGCGGGGACTTCACAGATTGCGTGGATGCCTGTTTGTTCAACCTCGATGCGTTCGAAGGCGGCGGGGCCTGCGACCAGGTGATGTACGACTACACGACCTGCCTCGCAGAGGCCACCTCTTGTTCGCCCGAATGTCTCCAACCCACCACCGACGCACTCTTCGAATGTGAAGAACAACACTCGGTTGCGTGCTCTGGCTACTCCAACGGGCTGCCGGGTCCCGACTGCAGTCAAGTGGAATCCTGCGAATTCGAGGGCGGGATGCTCCTGCGGGAGTTCATCTGCGAGGGCGAATCGTGCGTTTGCTTGGAGAATGGTGAGGAGATCGCGAGCTGCGAGGTCGATACGTGCCAAGGACCCCCGATCGTGCTGGAAGGTCTGTGGTCCGAGAACGCCCAGGCGTGTTGCGGCTGGTCCGACGAGCCCTGAGCGAGGCCGCCAAGCAGGCGCCACGCGACCCGGTCCGCCGGTGCCCTGCCCATCATCATCAAAGGAGGTAGGCGCACAACGGTCAACGTGGAGCGCCACCTGACGCCCGCGAAGGACAGCGACGAGTGCCCTGCCTGCGAACCCGTCAAGTACCCATCTGTGGCACGTCTACATACGTGGCACTACCTTGCCCGAATTCCTGAAAGGCAATGAAATCCGCCGAAGAGCCACGGTGGAACCAGCGGTTGACTTCGCGGCGTCGGACAGCTGTGCTTAGCGCCCCGTATGTCCAACGTCAAAGAACTCATCGATGGCTATGTCAAGCGCGTGAGGGACCTCGCTGAGCATGTGAAGGGCAACGAGCAGGCGACGAAGCAGAGCTTGATCGGACCGCTCTTCACGATGCTCGGGTACGATCTCACGGATCCGCGGGAGTGCATCCCCGAGTACAAGGCTGACTTCGGGAAAGAACGTTCGACGAAACCAATCGACTGGGCGTTCAAGACGGGCGGGACGTTCGCGTTCTTCGTCGAAGCCAAGGAGGTCGGAAGAAAGCTTGCGGGCTTCGACGAGCAGCTTGCCGACTACTTCGCCAAGGAGCCGAGTGTGAAGCTCGGTATCTTGACCAATGGCGCGCAGTGGAGGTTCTTCACCGATGTCGAGAACGCCAACGTCATGGATCGGGAGCCGTTCGCACGCTGGGATATCTTGTCCGACGAGACTCCGCCCCACGACGTCATTACTCTACTACAGAAGTCGCAATTCAACCCAGAGCTCGTCCGCGCGTTTGCGCAACGGCAACGCGCACAGAACCTCTTGGTCCAGGAGCTTACGCGACTACTCGAACCCTCTCACGAGTTCACCAAGCTCGCTATTGCGAACATCGAGACCCGAAACCTCACCCAATCCGTAGTGGAGAGCTGGAAGCCCGTCGTCTCCAACGCGATCCAAGAGTGGGCGAAGCAAAGGACCCTCAATGCAGTACTTGCGCCGCAGCCACCCGATTCAGGGCTCCTTGAGACCTCGGGATCCAAGGTCGAGACGACCGCAGAGGAGCTCGACGCGTTCGAGCGTATGCGTCAATCGTTGGAGCCTGCTCGCCCGATCGCATACGAGGACTCAGTCGCCTATTTCAAGATCCACGTCGCCGGGAAACGCACGTGGGTATTTGCGCGACTCCGACTGAGCCGCAAGCAATCGTTCGTAAGCGTTCCGTTGCCTCCTGCCCGAGTTCTCGAGTGCTGTGAAGGCCTCGAAGTGACCGCCTCCGGTGCGTGGAGCCAAATCTCCCTCCGTGGAGTCGAACAGCTAGGCCAGTTGGGAGCCGTGTTCGAAGCGGCTTACGACATCGTGCGACAGTCCAAGGGTCCACGCGGGGAATCGGCGGATACCGCGACGGCTTGACAAGCCGTCTCGCCCCGAACGTTACCCGCTCGGTGACCGCGGGGGGGAGACCGAAATGGCCACGTGAGTGGCCGGTCGGGCTCCTGCTTGGCATCGGCGTCCAACGCTAGGCTCTGCCAACGCGCGCGGCTTCCCTGAGAACGCCGGCTCACCGCGCGGTCCTGGGAGCACCTGGCTTTATGAACGCTGCGTCCACGCGAGGGGTCCTCGTGTCCATTCTGTCGTGCCTGACGGCATGTGCGGTGCCGCAGGCCGAGCGGCAGTATCTGGCGGACCCGACGATGGAGGCGGTCGAGGATCCGCTGGAGTCCGCGGCGCTTCGGAAGCTGTGGGTGACGCGCGAAGGCGCGGCCGGAGGGGATGCGCGCGCAGCGGGTGGCGGATGTGGATGCGGGAACTGACCGCGGGTCTGCTGCTCGCGTTCTCGCCTCCGACCTCGCAGGTTGCTCCCCAAACCTCGGAGCGGGCGGCGGCGGTGCTCGAGCCGGACGAAGCGCCGCGCGTGCGCCTGGAGGACGTGCGGGCGCGCTTCACCTTCTTCGATCAGCACGGTCGCGGATACCAGTCACAGGCGGGCCCCGTCGCGGGTCCCGGGTCCGAGCGACTCGTCGTCTACCAACCTGCGATGTCGCTGCGACTGCGCGGCAAAGACGAGCGGGTCGCCCAGACGATCGCGCTATCGTTCGATGTCGTAACGGCCGCGTCCCCGGACGCGCTGGACGCGATGTCTGCGGCGTCACGCACGAACGAGGCCGGAACCCTCGAGCTCCAAACCACCATCGAACCCAACCGAAACTCTCGCATCGACGTCCGCTATGGCGCGCATATCGAGGAGCACTGGCGGACGGGGTTTGGTGGTCTGGGCTACGCCTTCGCGGTGCTCGATCAGGCGCTCTGGTTCTCTGCGGCGACCAACTTCGTGGGAGACAGCTTCGACCCGGTGAGCCACCTCGGCACGAGCGGTCCGCAGGAGCAACGATATGCGATCAACCAGAATGTCTCCGTGGATGCGATCCTATCGCGGACGACCACAGGATCGCTGTCGTATGGATTCACCGCGCAGTGGGGGACGCTCGCCAACACCTGGAACTCGGTCTACGTGGCCCCGAGCACGCCGTGTGATCAGGAGTCCGAGTGCGGCACCCGGGTCGGAGAGGCGCTCCCAACACGCCGGCTCCGACACGCGATCGAAGGACAGCTGCATCAGCACGTGCCGAAGACCTTGACGACGATCGTCTTGGGGTACCGCTACTATCGCGATGATTTCGGCCTACAAGCTCATACGGGTTCGCTGGTCTTGTACCAATACATTGTCCCACGCCGGCTGTATCTTCGCGCTTTCTATCGCGCCCACTGGCAGAGCGGCGTCGATTTCTACACGACGGGTCTGTCCGAGGACGACCTCCCCGCCAGCGTCCGCACGGCGGACTCCGATCTCGGTACGTTCTGGGCTCACCACGCCGGTGGAAAACTCGCGCTGCGCTTGCACTCACGCAACGACCCTACGGCTGCGCACCACGTTCTCAGCGTCGATTACTCGCGGTACCAGCGAACGACGGGGCTCTCGATGAACGTGTTTGGAATCGGTTACGCAAGGGAGTTTTAGCGATGAAACCCATGGTCTGGCCATTGATGACATTGGTTGCCTGCACACCCCCCTCTCACCCCACGAAGCCACCCGTGGAACTCGCGGTCGAACGCGTCGACCCGAGCGCACTCGGAGTCGTCGGGGCCGGCCGGGTGATCGTGCTGGACTTCTGGGCGGCGTGGTGCGCCCCCTGCATCGAGGAGCTGCCCAAGCTCAACCGACTGTCGGAGGTGTATGCGTCGGAGGGCGTCGTCGTCGTGGGCGTGCACGTGGGAGGAGAGCGGTCCGAGGTCGAGCGCTTCGCCAAGGACGCGGGGATCCGCTACACCGTCATGATCGACGAGGATTTTTCGTATTCGCAATCCCTGGGGGCGGAGCGTGTGCCCACGGTCGTCCTTCTCGATACGTACGGCAGGGAGGTCGCTCGCAGCGCGCGCGTCGACGGGTCGCTGCTCGAGCAGCTCGAGGCGCTCGTCCACCGCACGACCGAGGGCTAGGCCGACCACTTCCCGAACCCAGGCGCGAAATGCTAGGTTCCGCGCGATGCTGCGGTTCCTACGACTCCTCGTGACCGGATGCTTGCTTGGCTGTGCACCGCTCCCACCCGCGATCGATCCCGCGGCGACGTCTCCGAGCAAGCAGCTCAACCTGGTCACGAGCGACTGGCGCCCCTATACGGGTGATGCGAGCGACGCCCGCGTGGCGCTGGACCTGGTCGAGAAGGCGCTCTCGGGGGCCGGCTATGACCCGCAGTTCGAGGTGTTCCCGGTGTTCAAGGACGCAGAGGCGAAGCTCCATACCGCACAGACCGATGGCTCGCCTGCGCTCTGGAAGAGCGAGGAACGAGAGGCGTTCCTCTCGTACTCCTTGCCGTATCTGCACAATCGCCTCGTCTTGGTGGGCCGCACGGATGCGGACGTGAGCGCAAAGAGTCTGATCGAGCTCGCCGGAAAAAAGGTCGGCGTCGTCAGCCACTACGCCTACGGCAGCGCGGTCACCGAGGCGACCGAGACGACCTTCGTTCAGCATGACTCCTCCGTGGACAACCTCCGCGCCCTGCTGGACGAGAAAGTCGACTACGTCCTCGTGGACGAACTCCTCATCCGCAACCTCATGGACCACCAGCCGGACGAAGTGGCACGCCACGTCGTCGTAGGAAAGGAGGTCATGGTCCATCGCACCCTACACCTGGCGATCCGCAAGGATCACCCCGATGTGTCCGCGATCATCAAGGCCTTCGATGAACGGATCCGAGCCATGATCGCCGACGGCAGCTACCACACCGCCCTCAGCTTGCGCTGGATTCGGGCCGACGTGGACGGCGACGGCACGGAAGAACTCGTGCTCGGCAAGGGACTCTCGGCGGGCGAGGAGCCCCCCGAATGGGCGTACAGAGCCTACGGCCCGACGGAAGCGGGTGCACCCCCCGAAGGGGAAGACCAGAAGCGGGTGGAGTTTCTCGTCGAGGGACAGACCTACGAACAGTGGAAAGATATCCCTCAGGAGTATCGCGTCCCCACGGATCCCCACGGCGAGGACGTGTCCGGAGCCGGGACCCTCTTGCGGTTCAAGTTCTGAGCCACACGCGTCCGAAGTTCAGCGCGACCGCGGCTTCCGGATCGCGTCCCGAAGCTCCCGCCAACCAATCACGGTGGTGCCGGTCTCCGCGAGCACGCCGCGGAGCCGCTCGCTCGTGACCCAGTCGAAGTCGCGCTGTCGCCAGCTCGCGTTCCAACCGTCGTGACCGGCCGTGATCGCGCGGGTCTCCGCATCGTCGAATGCCACGTGGATGAAGATCTGGCTGACCCCCGGTTTCAGGCTCCGGATCGCGCTTTCGTAGTAGTCCGCCCATCCTTCGGGGGAGACGTGGACATCGGCCCCGACCGAGGTCTCGAGCATGACCACATGCTCTGGGAAATCACGCTTCGTTCGCCCCATGTAGGAGCCCGGGTCGCCCTCGAACCAGTCGCCCGAGAGCACGAAGGGCAACTGATACTCGCCTGCGAGCTCGACCAAGAGGTCGAACACGGCGGAGGAGGCGTACATGCTGCCCATGTGCGCGTCGAGATGGGTCACGTCGATGCCTGCACCGAGCGCACCGTCGATCTGCGCTCGGACTTCGCGCTCGATCTCGGACAGGGGAGCGCGAGCCGCCTCCGCGGAGGTCTTGAAGAAGGTGAGGTCGGGTTGGACGAGGGCAGGCACCAAGGCAGCGGGAACGACCGGACCCCACCGCCACGTGTCCCATTCGCTCGTCAGATCGATGTGCACACCCAAGTCCGCGCGAGGATGACCGCGAACCCAAGCCGCCACCTCCGCGAACCCCGGTGCGGGAACCATGACGCTCCCGGAGCTGAGGGGCCCCGCCGTCAGGGCCGCGAACGTCGCGCGATTGGTCGATGCGGACAGGCCCACGTCGTCGGTGTGGAGAATGAGGAGCTTTGCGTCGCGGGGAAATCCGAGCCTTTCGCAGAGGTCGGGTCCCGACCAGGGTCCCGTGCGAACGGTCGATCCGGGCTGCGCTTCCGCCTCGACCGAGGGTTCGGCGGCACTCGGTGCGGGAACGGCGGGCTCGACGGCGCCCGGTGCCACCGCGGGCTGGCACGAGACTCCAGCCGTGAAAAGGGCCAGGCAGAGCCAACGAGCACCGGACTCCGTGATCTCGAGGGGGGAGCCCGACCGGCGAAACGACGAACCGCGGAGAAGCACGCGCCGGGACCCTAGCGCCCGTTGGCGGAAAGCGCCAGACGACGCACCGTGCAGGCCCGCGCCTCGCCCACAGGGGTCGGAGCTGGACAAACCTCACGCTCTGGCGACGCCGCATGCACGCGCGCGTCGGACCAGGAAACCTTGGCCACGGACCCGCCAGATCTCGCGATGAACACTGGGATCGACGCATGCATCGATACCGCATGCTTCTCGGTCAATGGACTGGTGCCTGGAGGTCAACAATGACCGAGCGAACAACGCTTCGTAGTACGCGTTTCTCTCTACATCGTCACACGACGAATCATGTACCAATGGCGCGTGACCAAATGTTCGAGGACCGCGTTGGCGGCGATCACAACCGTTCTTTCCGGTTGTTTCAATCCCGTGCCACCCCTGGCGACGTACGATGACGATGACAGCGACGCGAGCGGCGACGCTTCGAGCGAGGGGTCGAGCTCAGACGACGAAGCGTCGGAGGGCTCGGACGGGGATGAAACGGGCAGCGACACGACGCCCGCCTCCGAGGGCTCCGACATGACCGAGACCGCTCCGGATGCGAGCGATGCTTCGAGCACCTCCGGGAGCGACTCGTCGAGCGCAGGATCCAACGACGACACGACGACTGGGAGAACCTCGAACACGACGGATGACGACACGTCGGGGCCCGAGGCCGACACCTCGACCAGCACCTCGGGAGCCTCGATCGCCGCGGATTCCACCGAGGGCGAGACGGGACCCATGATCGAGCCGGGTCGACCTTACTCGGGCAACCCGGTCACGATCACCGAGGTCGTCGCAGCCAATGTCAATGGGCCGTTTGGCTTCGTCGAGATCAGCAATGGTGGTTCCGTGAACGTCAACCTCGAGGAGTTCACGCTGGCCAGCCTCGACGGGGGCGCCCGCGAGCTGAGCGCGGAGACCTCGACGCTCCTCACGGGTTCGCTGGCACCTGGGGCGACGTATGTCGTTGCCTTTGGCGGCGATACGGGCACCAACGCGTTCGTCACGGCCTTCGGGCTCTACCCCCAGCTGTCCACCGAGGCGGCGATCGATGGCGACGATCCGATCGTTTTGTTTCTCGCCGACGGCAGCGGCGATCGTGGGGTCGCGGTGTCCCCAACCGACGCGAGCATCATCGATGTTTTCGGTGAAATCGGGACGAGCGGGGTGGGACGCGCCTGGGATTACCGCCAGGGACGAGCCCTCCGCAACGACCTCGCCCCCCCAAGTGGCACCTTCTCGAGCAACGCATGGCTCTTCGCCGGCGCCGGCTCGCTCAACGCCGCATCGGCCGTGATCCGCGTTCGCGCGACCCCCGGGACCCACGCCACCGCAGGCTACGGCGTCTACTCCAGCGGAACGTTCGAGATTCGCGGGACGTGGCACGCCGATCTCGACGAGGGCGTCGAAGTGTCCTTCACAGACGACTTCTTCTGGGAACAGATGACCAACACCGAGCGCTCACTCACGCCGACGCTCGGCGCTTTTGCGCTCATGGGCGCGCGCTCGATCACCCTCACCGATTGTCTCGTCGCAGCATACTCACCGGACCGGATCCAGGCCAACGATCCCGGATTCGGCCTTCTCCCGTCCGGAACGCGCCTCTGCGCGCGCACGAATGACGACAGGACTGCACTCATCGAGATCGACGGCTACGACTACACGACGATGATTCTCAACCACGAGACTTGGGAACCGAACTAATCGTACACCTCGGGCGAGTAGCGCAGCGCCGTACTCTGGCCGTGGTCGTGCTGGATCCAGAGCTTGGCTCCGCGTTCGTTCAAGAATGCCTCGATCGTGGCCATGGAGCGTCGCGACGCCTCCGGATCGGCGTTGAAGGAAGGGACGCTCTCCAGCCTGCGCGAGTCTTCCAGGTGGTAGAGGTCACCCGAGAGCACCACGGGTCCCGTGTTGGGGAGGTCCACGAACAACACCTGATGTCCGGGTGTATGCCCGGGCGCGGGGAGGAGGAGCACGGAGCCATCTCCGAAGACGTCGTGCCGACCCTCGAGGACTTGCATCGTGGAGTTCGCGAGGCCCGCGTAGGTCTCGGGCACGAACCCATAGTTCTGAGGCTGTGGTCCAAAGGCGGCCTCGAACTCGGGGCGCTGAATCAGCAAGGTCGAGTCCGTGAACGCGTTGGCATTTCCGGTGTGATCCTCGTGGAAGTGAGAGAGCGCCAGGAAGTCGACGTCCTGCGGCTGCAGGCCGATCTCGCGGAGTTGTGGGAGCAGCGGATCGGTGACCGAGAGGGTGAACGCACCCTCGAGGACGGTGACGGGGTCGGGTCCGAGGCCGTCGGGGAGACCGGTGTCCCACAGGAGATAGCGACCTGAATGCTCGACGAGAAAGCACGAGTTGGCGAGCTGCCTCTGGACGCCCTGATTCGCTCCCGGCGTCAAGATCGACAAGTCGTTGATCGTGACGTTTCCGCAGCGAAGGGCGCGCAGAGTGAGCTCGGGCTCGGGCTTCGGGTCGCAGGCGCAGGCGCAAGCGATCGCGAGGACCCCGGCCCCCGCGATCGCGAGTGAGGAGTGACCATGAGGCATGCCCGGAGCTTGCCGTCCTCGTAGCTATGCGTCCATGGATTGACGTCTATACAGGTCATAGCCACGTTGCATAGTATACTCGGATGGCCACGGAGCCCCTCGGAACCCTGGACCTCGACAAACTCACCGCCCTGCAGGCCCTGCTTCACCACGAGAACGTCTCGGCGGCGGCGCGCGCCCTGGGTGTCGCACAGCCGAGCCTCAGCCACACGCTGGCTGCGATGCGCCGGGTCTTCGCCGACCCATTGTTGGTTCGGAGCGGCAACCGCATGGTCCCCACCGCCAAGGGCCTCGCCCTCCGCGATCGGATCGCGATCGCGATCACCGCGCTGCGGAGTCTGGGCGCCGAAGAGCGATTCGAGCCCGAGGAGGCGACCCACCGCTGGAAGATCGCCTGTACCGACTACATCGCGGGGCTCATCATGCCACCGCTGCTACAGCGCCTGCGGACAAGGGCCCCCGGCATCGCGTTGGAGCTGCAGAACTGGGGCACGCGACATGCCGACGTCTTGGCCACGGATGCGCTCGATCTCGGGATCGGGACCGAGGCGCGTCGTGTCGCGGGCCTCTATCAGCGGACCCTGTTCGAGGAGTCGTTCGTGTGCGTGGCGGATGCGCGCAACCGCAAAGCGAGTCGTCGCTTGACCCCCGAGGGGTTCGCCGCACTCCCTCACGTCCAACTGACCGTCAAAGGCGTGGGGACCGGCGCAGTCGATCGCGCGCTCGGAGGGCTAGGGCTGTCGCGCCGCGTCGTTTTGTCGCTGCCTCATTTCTGGCTGGCACCCAACTTCATCGCGGATACCGATCTCGTGCTGACCGTCCCTCGGCGCCTCGCCTGCCTACTCGCCCCTCGCTACCCCGGGCTCAAGACCATACCCGTCCCGCTCGACCTACCGAGCTTCGCGGTCACCCTGCTCTGGCACGAACGCCTGCACCACGAGCCCGCTCACCGCTGGATTCGCGAGCAGATCGTCGACGTGACCCGTGAGTTGCAGGCCGACACCCCTCGGACGCGATCCAAGTAAGGCCTCTCGTCCCCGAGTCCGGAACCTGCCACGGCAGCAAAGCGTCGATTCGGATCACACCCAGGATCTCGGGAGGCGAAGTTCGTCACTGAGGTCGCGCCAGCCTGCTAACCTCGAGCGATGTCGTTCTCCCCCGACATCGCCTCGTACCTGGCACGGATCGGCTCCCCGAAGCTCTCGGGGCCCAACCTCGAGTCGCTCCACCGCATCGCCGCGGCGCACGTGCAGGCCATTCCGTTCGAGAACCTGGACGTCGTGGGCGGTATCCCCATCTCCATCGATCCGGCGCAGATTCAGGAGAAGCTGATCCACCGTCGCCGCGGAGGCTACTGCTTCGAGCAGAACACGTTCCTGCTGCACGTGCTGACGACGCTCGGCTACGACGTGGCGCCCATGAGCGCTCGGGTCCGCATCGATCGTGCGCGCGACTTCACGCCACCGCGGACGCACCTTTGTCTGCGGGTGGAGCTCGATGGACGGTCGTGGATCGTCGACGTCGGCGTCGGCGGTCTCTCCCCCACGTCCGCCCTCGCGCTCGAACTGGAGGTCGAGCAACCGACACCCCACGAACCCCGGCGCTTCCTGGCGGAAGGGCGCTGGTCTTCGCTCGATCTGCGGTCGCCGCAGGCTCGGCTCTTCCACCAGGCCTACTTTGGCGGTACCTGGCACGACGTCTACGAGTTCACGCTCGAACCCATGCCGCTCATCGACCGAGAGGTCGCCAATTGGTACACGAGCACGCATCCCGCGTCGCATTTCCGTTCGACCATGATGGTCGCGCGGGCGACTGCGCAAGGGCGCATCACGCTGCGGGGAACGACGCTGACCACACGCCTGCTCTCGGGCACATCGGAGTCCCGCACCCTGCGCTCGCGCGACGAAGTCCTCGAGGTCTTGAGCCGCGACTTCGGGCTTTCGAGCTCCGAACTCACCCTCCCCCCTGACCTCGGTCGTGGTGATTAGGGAACCTCCGGCGGCCTACCGAACGAGGGTCGCCCAGGCGGGGACGGTGACTTGAGCGAGCACGATCCCCCATCCAACCCAGGCCGCGGCGAGCTCTGGAGCGAGACCTTCGGCCATCGCGAGCGCGCCCGCGGTGATCATGGCGGGCATCGCAGACTCGAGGACGGCGACCGCCATGACGTCGCTTTGGGCACCCAGTGCGCGTGCGAGGCCAAACGCCAGGAGTGGCATGACGCCGAGTTTGACGGCCAGGCCGAGCGCGAACACGCCTTTTTCGGCGGGAGGCGTGACCCGCAGCCGTAAGCCCACCGCGAACATGGCGATCGGAATGAGCGCGTTGCCGAATGCCCGAAACACCTCCGTCAGCCACGCCGGTTGCGTCCATGGCAGGAGCGCGAGCACGAGCGCGAGAAAGGGCGGGAACGTGACGACCCGCCAAGACATCGCGCCGAGCGTGGGAGCACCTCGTCCGCCTGCGCGCGCGATGACGAGTGGGGCGACGATGCTCAGGAGCAGGAACGACCCGAGCTGATCGTACACCGCCGCGAGTGGAATCGAGTCCGGGCCGAGAAGCGCGGCGCACAGCGGGAATCCGAGGAAGGAGGTGTTCCCGAGCGCGACGCAAAGGAACAACGCGGCCGCCGTACGGCGATCGAGGCCGAACCCGCGAGCCGAGAGCTCGGAGAGCACGAATCCGACGCAGGCGAGGACCCACGGAACGACGACGAGGATGACCAGATCCAAACGCAGACGGAGCGTGGGCACCGTCAGGAGGATCATCGAGGGCACGCAGACGTCGATGACGAAGCGGTTGAGGACGTCGGCGGCCTCGGGGGGAAAGCGCTGCAATCTTCGGGCGACGTATCCGGCCGCCAAACCGAGGAGGACGAGGGCAAGCGGCGCGTTCATGGAACTAGACGAAGCTATCACGGGCCCTGGTCGTCGCGCTGCGAGCGCGACCGCGGCTCGTTCCGTGCGCTCGGTCGATGGAGGCGCGCTGGAACCGCTTGACCCAGCGTCGCCCATCAAAATGTTGCGCTTGACGTTTTCGCCGAACGCGTCGCTAGACCCGCGACCTTTTTGCTCGGCGGCGACGGTTCTACTTTGGAGATCGGTTGCCGCGTCAGGTTCTCTGAACGTCTGTCCGATGGAATCGTCGCTCCCCGGAGGATCGAAACTTCGATCGCCGTGCTCCCTGGAACGACATCATGCTACATCGAAGCGCGCTGCGAAGTCCGATCATCCACGTACTGGTCGGCATCGTCTTCCTGGCATTGTTCACGTGGCCATTCCTGGCCTTCGAACAGCCGATCAATACCTGGGTCTTTCTCTACGGTTCCTGGATGGTCGCGATCGCCTGCGCGTTCGTGCTGACTCAAGGATCGGGCGGTCCGGCAAGCGAGACCGACGAGGGCGAGGAATAGAAGCTCATGTTCTCTCCTTGGACCATCATTGCTGTCATCGTCGCGTACGTCGCGGGGCTGTTCCTGATCGCTCAGTGGGCCGAGCGGGCCGAGATTGGGAAGCGAGCCTCGAAGCTCTCCGGCGTCTATGCGCTCGGGCTCGCCGTGTATTGCACGACGTGGACCTACTACGGCTCCGTCGGCAAGGCGGCGACGGGAGGCATGGGTTTCTTGCCGGTCTATCTCGGACCGACGCTGGCCCTGCTGCTCGGGTGGACGATCTTCCGGCGTATCGTCCAGATCAAGCACTCACACCGCATCACGAGCATCGCGGACTTCATCTCCGGGCGCTATGGGAAATCCCAGGCCGTCGCCGCGATGGTCACGTTCATCATGCTGATCGGGATCATCCCGTACGTCGCGCTCCAGCTCAAAGCGGTGACGGATACCTTCACGCAGATCACGGCGGGTAGCGGGTCGACGAGCCTCTCCGGCTGGTCCAGCCCCATCATCGCGACGTTGATGACCGTGTTCACGATCGCGTTCGGGATCCGTCACCTCGATGCGACCGAACGCCATCCTGGCATGGTCGTCGTGCTCGCCACGGAATCGATCTTCAAGCTCCTTGCCTTCCTCGCGGCGGGCATCTTCATCGTCGGTTCGGCATTCGGTGGCCTCGGTGGATTCGTCGAGCACTTCACCGCTTCGCCGCCCAACCTCCCGCTCCTCAAGGCGGGCGACACGAATCAAGTCCTCACCTGGATCACGGTGACCTTGCTCTCGATGTCGGCGTTCTGCTTCCTGCCGCGCCAATTCCACGTGGGCGTGGTGGAGAACGACAACCCCGACCACGTGCGCAAGTCCGCCTGGCTCACCCCCCTCTACCTCCTCGTGATCAACATCTTCGTGGTCCCGATTGCAGTGGGCGGATCGCTGCTCGCTGCGCCCGGTACGACGGGAGACCAATACGTCCTGGCGATCCCGATTCAGTCGGGGCAATCGCTGCTTTCGCTCGGGGTGTTCGTGGGCGGGTTCTCGGCCGCGATCGGCATGATCATGATCGAGACCATGACCATGGCGACCATGATCTCGAACCACCTGGTCATGCCGGCGTTGGAAGCCTTTCCCCCGCTTTCGTTCTTGCGGCGGAAGATGCTCTACGTCCGCTGGGTCGCCGCCGCGGTGTTCATCTTCGCCGGCTATGCCTTCGAGGTCGGGCTCGGCGGATCGCACATGCTCGTGGCGATCGGACTCATCTCGTTCGCGGCCGCGTTCATCGTCGCTCCGGTCGTCTTGATCGGGTTGTACTGGCGCGAAGCGAGCCGCGTGGGGGCGCTCCTGGGCCTGAGCGGCGGATTCATCGTGTGGGGGTACACCCTGTTCATGCCCAGCCTCGTGAGGAGCGGTTGGCTCCCCAAGGCCATCCTCGAGCAAGGTCCGTGGGGCGTCGCGTGGCTTCGCCCCGAGGCGCTGTTTGGACTGGCGGGTCTCCCGTCGCTGACCCACGGCGTGATCTACAGCGTGTTCACCACGCTCACCGGACTCTTGGTGGGTAGCGTGCTGTTCCCCTCCGGGAAAGAGGAACGCGCGCTCACCGACGAGTTCCTCGACGAGAGCGGCGACTTCTCGTACCTCGACTCGAAGAACCGCACGATCGACGCCAACGAACGCAGAGAGGCGACGCTGCAGGTTCTGAGGGCCTACTTCGCCGAAGAGGAGGCCGCCCGCATCTGCCGCCAATCCTTCGCGGACGTCTCGATCACGGACCAAGCACGCCTGACCGTCGTGGAGTTCGCCGAGCTCCACAATACCATCGAGCGCTACCTCTCTGGCGCCATCGGTTCGGCGTCCGCCCACGGTGCCATGCGCTCGTGGGGAAGCATCGACCGTCAGGACTCCCGGTCGCTCGCCCGCGAGTACGGGAAGATGCTCGCGAAGCTCAAGCTCTCGCCCAAAGAAATCAAAGACAGGATCGACTTCCAGGCGGAGCGCGAGACGCTCCTCAACGAGCAGTTCAAGGAGCTGCAGCAGAAGGTCGACGAGCGCGACGCCGAGATCGTGGAGCGCCGGAAGGCAGAAGTGGCGCTACAGGAGGCCCACGACGAGCTCGAGTCGCGGGTCGAGCAACGCACGTCGGAGCTCAACCAGCGCAACCACGACATGCGTCTCGTGTTCGACACCGTGGACCAAGGGTTCATCACGATCGACGTCCACGGTGGGATCGGCTCGGAGCGTTCCCGTGTCATCGAGGAATGGTTCGGGATCAAGCCCGGACATACGGACCGCACGCTCCAGACCGTCCTCCGAACCTTCGACGACCACGTGGGTGACCTGCTGGAGCTCGGACTCGAGCAGATCCGCGACGCCTATCTCCCCCTCAGCTTGTGCCTCTCTCAGCTCCCCAAGGCGTTCGAGTTCGAGCAGAAGCACTACGAACTGACGTATCACCCCGTCACGCGCAGTGACGGGAAGCTCCAGCATATCCTCGTCGTCGCGACGGACGTCACGGCGCGCGTCGAGAGTGCGCGGGGAGAAGAGCGGCAGAAGGAGGTCGTCTCCCTCTTCGAGCACTTCATGCGCGACCGACCCGGCGTGCTGCGGTTCTTCGCGGATGGCGACCGCTTGGTCGAGAACATCGCGGCGTGGAGCGACGATAGCGATCCTGTCGTGGTCAAGCGCGACATTCACACCCTCAAGGGCAACGCGGCCATCATGGGGGTCACCTCGGTCGCCCGCCGGGCCCACGAGTTGGAGGAGGCCGCGGCCGAGCGATCCGGGATTCCGAGCGCCGCCGTGCTCCATCTCAAGAACGAGTGGCAAGGACTGCGGGCCCGTATCGACGAGATCATCCAGACGGACAATGCCGGCATCCATCTCGAGGAGGCCGACTACCTCGAGATCCTCCATGCGCTCGAGCGGAATGTCCCGCGCGACGAGCTTCGAGAGATGATCGCTCGTTGGCGATTGGAGCCCACGCGCCGCAGCCTCGGTCGTCTGGCGGCGCAAGCCACTCGCCTGGCGGATCGCATGGGGAAGGGCGACGTCAACGTCCACATCGAAGACAACAACGTCCGCCTCCACGACGAAGAATGGGGGGACTTCTGGTCGATTTTGGTCCACGCGGTGCGAAACATCGTCGACCACGGCCTCGAAGACCCGGAAGAGCGCGTGCGAGTGGCCAAACCCGAAGCCGGGACGATCCGACTGCGCACCGAGGAAACCGAGGACGCACTTCGCATCGAGCTCAGTGATGACGGTCGGGGCATTGCCTGGGACAAGCTCAAGGCGCGCGCCGAAGAGCATGGTCTACCCCATCAAACGATCGAAGACCTCCGCGAGATCATCTTCCACGACGGTATCTCTACGCGGGACGCGGTGACGACCATCTCGGGTCGTGGCGTGGGCATGTCTGCGATTCGAGCCGAGACCCAGCGTAGGGGCGGCAAGGTGTCGGTGTTCAGCGAAACCGGCGTTGGAACCACGCTCGCGTTCGAGTTCCCCAAGGCGAGCGCCCGCGGCAGCGAAACCGCGGCTTGAGACCCTAGATGTGAGCGCCCGCCTTCGGGCGCTCACGTTGGGAACGCGGAACCATGCGTTCGACCGCTTGGATACCGCGCCGCGCGGTGCCGAGGCGGTCGAGTCATTTCACGTCGGGCCGTGCCACGGAATCGCGATCCTCGAGAATGGCGCGGAGCAGTCCACGGAGCTCGGGGGTGTCGCGTTGAATGAAGAAGTGGTTGCCGGGGACGAGCTCGAGCGTGAACCGACGCGTCGTGTGCTCGGCCCAACCGACGAGGGCGCTGCGGGGGACTTCGAGATCGTCGCGGCCCCCGATGGCGGTGAGCGGGACATCGACGCTCGCGGTGGAGTCGTAGGTCCACGAGCACAAGACGTCGAGGTCGGCCTGCAAAAGCGGTTCGAGCAGCTCACGGAGCGCGTCCTCGGCGAGGATTTCTGGAGGGAGCCCACCGAATCGCTGGAGTTGGGTCCAGACGTCCTGGTCGGGCGCGTTGCGGTGCTCCCGTGCGGCAAGGGCAGGAGAACGGATCGCCGCGAGCACGAGGTGCTCGGGGAGGCGGAGGCCCTGCCGCGCTAGCCTGCGCGTGAGTTCGAAGCCCAGGATGCCGCCCATGCTGTGGCCGTAGAGGACGTAGGGTCGATCCAGGAGCGGAAGCAGAGCTTCGAACGTCGCCTCGAGGAGCGCCGCGAACTCGCGAATGAGCGGCTCACGTCGGCGATGGGCACGTCCGGGCAGGTCGAGCGCCAGGACCTCGGTCTCGGGGACCATGTCGACCAGGGGCACGAACGCAGACGGGGTGCCGCCGACGAAAGGTAGGCAAAGGAGACGTCGGGCGTGTGACTGCGGTGACAGCCGCCGAAACCACGGGGTCCCTGTGGAGCCCGCCGTGGCGAGGGCCGGCGGCGATGAACCTGATTTTGGTGGTCCGAGGGTCTGCTCGAGCAGCTCGATGAGCCCTCCCAGGGTGCGGATCTCCCACGCCCGCTCGACCGGAAGCAGACACTTGAGGCGTTGCTCGAGGAGAGCGTGCAACGAGAGGAGGGAGACCGAGTCGACGCCGAGATCGTCGAACGTCGCCTCGAGGGTCGGCGGCTCCTTGAGTACGGCGACCTCTCGAAGCGCGGCGAAGACGATGTCTTGGAGCGGCGCGTCCGTGCGGGGACCGGGATCTTGCGGTCTCGGGGGGGCCGGAGCCGGAGCGGGATGTGAGGTCTCGATCCAGTGACGGCGATGCTGGAAGGGATACGTGGGGATCGGAATGAATCGCCCCCCTTCGCAGGCATGAAAGGCGCCGTAGTCGATCTCTACGCCGGCGAGATCGAGCGCTCGCACGGCGGCGGCGAGCGACGCCTCGTCGTCGCCCGCGGCCAAGCAAGGGACCGTCGGGGCGCCGTCTCGAGCGGCTTGCGCCGTGGGCCCGGGGCCGAGGACGAGGACGAGATCGGCTCCGGTGAACGCCGTCGTGGGATCGACGGGGGCGGTCCCTCGTGCGGACTCTCGCAGCGCGGCCTCGAGCTCGGCGCCGCGCTCGGTCACCACACGACCTTCGGAGTCGCGGAGAGGGACCGAGGGGATGGTGATCTCGCAAGCACGGTCACCGGCGAGGGCGGCGGATCTTCGGAGTGCCAGATCGGGGGCGAGCGCTCCGGCGATGGCCGCTGCGGCCCACACCCCTGATCCAGAGCCAACGACGAAGGCGGGGGCGATGCCCCAGCTCCTGAGGAGATCCGCGAGGGCGAGTTGGATCAGAGTGAAACGGGCGGTCGGGTCGCCGCGCGTGAGCAAGTCGACGTCGGGCTCGATCCAGCGGCTCGCCTCGATGCGCTGACGGAACGCAGGGTCGCAGGCGTAGAGGTGCAGGCCGGAGCTCGGCTCCGCGGTCGCGACATCGTGGCAGACGAACGCGATACGCGGACGGCGGACGCCCTCAGGTGAAACCGGAGCGGATTCGAGGGCTCGCGCGAGGGCGTCTGCCGACGTTCCCGTGACGCAGAGACGATAGGGAAGGCGCTCGCGATGGAGGTGCACGGACGTGGTCCAATCACAGAGTGCAGGGGACGTCGCGCATAGGGCTCGGGCGTGTCGCTTGGCGAGCGCCGCGAGAGCTTCGGGGCTCCGGGCGCAAAGCGATAGGACGTGGGTCGAGCGGCGCTGCGTGGACGAGGGACGAAGGGTCACGGCGGGCTCGGGCGGGTGCTCGAGCACCACGTGGACATTGGTGCCGCTGACCCCGAACGAACTGACCCCCGCGCGGCGCGGCGCAGGACCACGAAAGGGTGAGCGCTCGCGAGGTATGGAGATCCCGGAACCTTCGAGGTGCAGCGCGGGGTTGAGCTCGCGAAGTCCCGCTTGGGGAGGGACTTCACCATGCTGGAGGACGAGCAAGGCACGCAGGACGCCGGCGAGACCCGCCGCGGCCTCCAGGTGCCCCAAGTTCCCCTTGATCGATCCCACGTCGCACGGCGTGGCGCCAAAGAGGTCGCGCAGGGTCGACGTCTCGACCGGGTCGCCCAAGACGGTTCCGGTGCCATGGGCTTCGAGATAGCCAATGCTATCCAGCGTGCAGTTGGCGTTGGCGAGGGCCGCCTCGATGACGCGTCTTTGGGCGAGACCGTGGGGGGCCGTCAACGCGGTCGAGGCCCCGTCGTGATTGACGGCCGAGCCTCGCACGATCGCGAGGGGTTGCTGTCCTGCACCCGCTGCAGCCGCGGTGGAACGCAAGACGAGGACGATGGCGCCTTCCGCCCGGACGTAGCCGGTAGCCCGCGCGTCGAAGGGGCGGCACTCGCCGTCCGGGGACAGCACCCGGCTGGCGGCGAGAAGATTGGACGCATGGGACGAGAGCAGCGCGTTGGAGGCCCCGACGATCGCGGTATCACACTCGCCGCGTCGCAGGCTCTCGCACGCTTGATGGAGGGCGACCAGAGAAGACGAGCAAGCGGTGTCGACGACCACGCTCGGACCACAAAACCCAAAGTGCCAAGAGAGGCGTCCCGCAGCCATGCTGGGTAGGTTCCCGGTCAGCGGAAACGCATCGGTGGGCGTGAGCAGGTCGCGGCGGGAGAATGCGTAGTCCGAGAATCCTTGGGCGACGAAGACCCCCGTCCGAGAGCCGCGGAGCTGCTGCGGGACCATGCCCGCGCGCTCGAGCGCCTCCCACGTGAGCTCCAGCAAGATCCGCTGCTGTGGATCGATGAACCGTGCCTCGCGATCGCCGATCGAGAAGAAGGCGGCGTCGAAATGCGAGGGATCGCGCTCCGAGAGCGACGCCCAGCGGGCGGCAGGAAAGGCGTTTTCATGGGACGGCCATCGGCGATCGACGGGTCCGAACGTCCGCCCCGCGGCGGTCAGCAGCGACCAGAGGGTCTCGAGGTCCGAGGCGCCCGGAACCTCGAACGCCGCCGCGACGATCGCGACCCCGATCCGCTCTTCGTGGATCGGTTGCGGCGGGAGTTCGGCAGCGGGGGCGCTCGCGGTTTGTCCGGCGAGGTGGTCGGCCAGGGCCCGCAGCGTCGGGTAGTTGTAGATCGCGACCGGGGAAAGCTCGAGGCCGAGGCCGAGCCTCGCCCGGACGAGCAACTCCGCTTGGGCGGAGGAATCGATCCCCTGGTCCATCAACGGTCGGTCGGGGTCGATCTCCTCGGGAGGGCGCTTGAGGACTTGGCCGACCTCCTGGCGCAGCGCCGTGAGCATGGCGTCCGCACCCACGGAAACGGTGACCGACGGTCGCTCGCCCGTCAGGTCCCCGCTCAAGTACGCCTCGCAGGCGCGGCGGCGTTGGAGTTTGCCGCTGGAGGTGAGGGGGATCCGGCGCGGTGGAACGACGACGACATCGTCGAGCACGAGGCCAAAGGCTTCGGCGATGGCGAGGCTCACCGCCGCACGGATCTGACGGCGCTCCTCGGGCGTGCGCTTGGTGCTCTCGATCAGCATCACCAACTTGGGCCCATCGGCGCCGTCGAACGAGACGGCGGCGCATCGAGACGCGCGGATCCTGGGCTCCGCCCGCTCGGCGACTTGCTCGAGATCTTGGGGGTAATAGTTGCGACCCGCGACGATGATGACGTCTTTGGCGCGGCCAGAGATGAACAGATCGCCTTGCCTGAGGAAGCCGAGATCGCCGGTACGGAGATAGGGGCCCTCACCCGAGGCCAAGTAGCCCCCAAACACCGCAGCGGTGCCCTCCGAGTCTTCGTAGTACCCGGACGCCACACTCGGGCCTCTCGTCCAGATCTCACCGATCTCGCCTTCGCCAAGGACGACGTGGCGCTCGGGATCGACGATCCGCACCTCGTCACCGGGTGCGGGAGGGCCACAGTTCGCGACGTACGCCGTGCCAGTACCGGCCGGGATCTCCGCGAAGGCTTCCAGGGCGGGGGTGGAGGACGCCACTTCGAACCTCGGGCACGTGACGATGAGCGCCACCTCGGCCAACCCATAGACGGGGCGAAAGCTTTGGGCGGCGAAACCCCAGGGGCCGAAGATCCGACAGAACGCTTCGACGGTGTCGCGCCTCACCGGCTCTGCGCCGGTGAGCGCCAACGTCCACGTCGAGAGATCGACACCCTCGAGATCCGAGGGGCGAACTCGTTGTGTGCACAGCTTGTAGCCAAAGTCCGGGGACGCAGCGATCGTTCCACCGTAGTGGCTGATCGCCTTGAGCCACAGCACGGGGCGCGCCATGAACGTCGCCGGCGCCATCAACGTGGACGGCAGCCCGACGAGCAGCGGCTCCAAGCATTGCCCAATGAGGCCCATGTCGTGATACATGGGGAGCCAACCACAATAGCAATAGTCTGAGGTTCCCTGAATATGATATTGAATCGACCGAGTGTTCGCCACCACGTTCGCGTGGGAGAGCGCGACGCCTCGGGGCGTCAGAGTCGATCCCGAGGTGAACTGGAGATACGCGATATCGGTGGGCGAGACGTGGACCGCCACGGTGCGTGGGGCTGCGGGCAACACGTCCGTGCCCAGGACCGGCGTGGTCACCGTGGACGGCCCGAGTGCACTGCGCGACTCGAGCAGCGCTGCCACGTGCTCCTCGGTCGACAGGAGCACCGCCGGTCTCGTCTTGGACGCCAGCGCAGACAAGCGCTCGAGACCGCCACGAAAATGGAGTTGATCGGGCAGGTACGCAGGAACGGCGACGAGCCCAGCGATCATGCATCCGAAGAGCCCAGCGAGGAACTCGAGCCCCGGTGGATAGAGGAGAAGCGCGCGATCCCCCCGGTCGTAGCTTTGGTGCAGCTCGAAGGCCACCGCGTTGGCCCGCTCGAAGAGATCGGCGAAGGTCCATTCGACGCGGGGTCCATCGGCGACGCCGGTCTGCAAGAAACGGTATTGGACTCTGCCCGGAAAGGTCTCCGCCCGGAGCCGCAGCAGCTCGACGAGCGTTTCAGGAGCTTGCATCATGCGAGGCGTCTAAGCTTCACCGTATCAGGATTCTCTCGCGAACGTGTGCGGGCGTCGGTCAGCGCCACGTGTAGTACGAGACCCCACGCGATCCATGCACGTGGTCGACATCCGCAACGGGTCGAGCACGCCCACGCTTCCGCGTTCTGCGCGACCAGAGCGCGGCGAGCGAAACCGCGGATTTCGCGGCGCCAACCCGCCCGATTTTGCCGACCCTCGGTTGATCTGAGCCGCGCCTGGGTCAGACCCCGCGACATGGGCCTTCGATCGAACCTCGGGAAGCTGGTCCGCACACGTGCCCTCGGTTCGGCGCGGGCTCGTCGCATCTACAAGCGCTGGTGGTGCACCGGGGGCGATGACTGGGCCGCCTTGCTCCGCGACGCGCAGCAGTTCCACGCGATCGGCACGGATTGCTCGATCCAGGCCAACGTGGTCATCACCGATCCCCGGCTCGTAAGCATGGGCAACAACGTGCGGTTGAGCGGCTGCACGCTGTTTTGCCACGACGGTTCCGTCAACATGCTCAACCGGGCCTACGGTCTCAAGCTCGATGCCGTGGGTCCAATCGTCATCGGCGACGACGTGTTCATCGGCCACGGAGCGATCGTCCTCCCGGGGGTTCGCATCGGCTCCCGGGTCATCGTCGCCGCGGGTGCCGTGGTCTCGCGAGACGTCCCCGACAACGTGGTCGTTGCTGGGATCCCCGCGCACGTGGTCAGCACGCTCGATGAGCACGTGCAGCGGGTGGAGCGTCGCAATCGCGACTATCCGTGGCGCTCGCTCGTAGAGCACCGCGCGGGTGGCTACGATCCGAAGCTCGAGCCCACCCTGCTTGCGATGCGTCGCGCACACTTCTTTGGCGATCACGCCACCGAATCCGCACGCGAGATCGCCGCGGCGGAGTAGGCCTGGCTAGTCGAGCTCGACCACCAGCGACGAGATCTCGTCGTCGAACGCGTCGAGGTAGGGAGTCTCCGCGTCATACGTCGCGCTCGCGCCGGTGAAGCCGGCGTGCTCGTAGACCGTCACCGAGTACCCGGGGGCGACGGCGATCGACGAGATTCGGTCGTTGCCGATGGCTCGCGCCTGGAGGTCGATGAGATCGTATTCCCCCTCGCCGAGGGTAAAGCCGTACCCACCGTTGTAGGAATGCTCATAAACCCGGACCCCGACGGGGGCCTCCACGACCGCGCCGCCCGAGAAGATCTCCCAGAGTTCTTCCATGGTGTGACCGGTCAGATCGACCCAGCTCTGGCTCGTGTACGTGCTGGCGAGGAGCTGCACGTGGAGCGAATCCACGATGGGCGTCTGCCCGACGCGGTAGTTCTCGTCGATCCAGCGGTAGAAGTTCGCCGCGTGGTCATAGCCGTTGAGGTAGTGCATCCCGTAAGCGTAGGGCTGCGCCTCCATGGGGGGATTGGTGAACTCCTGCTCGACGAACGTGGCCATGCCCTCGATGAACCCGGGTGGCGCGTAGCCGAGATAGGGCACCTGGAGCACGTGGGCCACTTCGTGCGCGACCAGATCGATGAGCGTCTCCGTGCTCGCCGTCGAGACACCGGGCTCGTCGTAGTACGTGTGTCCAGCCCACATCCAACCAAAGCCATAGGAGTCACCTTCCCACAGGTGCATGCCCACGGTGGTCGGAGGCCCGCTCCCGAACCGCCCGATGAATCCGGGGTAGAGGTCATAGAACGCGCACAGCATGGTCTGCAGCCGCGCGGGATCGAAATCCTCCGCGCCCGTGACGACCAGATTGTACGGCACCCCGACGCCACACGAAGGTCGCGTGTTCACGCTGCGGAAGTGCAGGTTGTCGAACACATACGGCGCACTCGTCGATGGACCATTGATCACGATCCTGAACCTCAAGTCGCTGTAGTCTTGCGTCAGGTAGGTCATCAAATGCGCAGGTATGTCGAACGTGAGGTCGGTGAATTGCCCTGCGGGTAGACCCGCGAGGAACGCTTGGTCGACCCAACCATTCTGGAGGCCGAGGCTCGGGATGCTGACGAACAGCTGCACCTGCCCCCACGAGACCGCTTGTGGCAACCGGATGGACAAGCCGAGCTCGTCCGAGGCATTGACGAGCGTGCTCATCGGCGGCGACGTGAGCTCCGTGTAGCCGAAACCTTGCAGACCGAGGGCCTGCTGCCCCTCCACGTGTTGGCTCGCGGCAGAGATCGTTCCGGCGGACGCCGTCCAGGCGTAGGGGCTCTCGAACCCAAAGCTGTCTTGGTGCGCGGCGACGCGGAAGCTCGGCGTTTCGTCGAACGCACCGGTTTCGGGGGCGGCGTCTTCACATCCGGCCAAACCGGCACAGGCCGCGAGGGCGGCATGAAATAGCGGTGAACGTTTCATGTGGACTCTCCTTGGGCTCCACACACGTCACGCAGCAGCCGAGCGGGGTGTAGCAGGCCATGGCGCGAAAAAATGCAGGTGGCCAAAACCTGGGAGTGCGCCTGCGCTCAGCCCGATGACTCACGCGTCGGACCTTGCCGACTCTGCGCCCCGAGAATGCGCTCGAAGCTCACGGACCATTCGTCGCTCACGAGGCGTTCGATCGAATCGAGGTCTTGCTCGACGGAGGAGAGGCGCTCACGAAGGGCTGCACGGGAGCCCTGCAGCAGGCGCGCACGGATCCCAGACAGCCATCTCGCCACGGTCACGCGGTGCACCGAGTAGATCTTCCCGATCTGATCGGCCGTCAGCCCCTCGAGATGGAAGCGCAGGACGTTGCGCTCACGCACCTCGAGCCGATCGACGGCGTCTGTGAACGCTTCCTTGAACGCCACGCGATACGCACCGCGCAAGTGTTGCAGCTCGGCGTCCACGATGCCCTGTTCGATGAGCGGGAGGGTTGCCCCCCGCGCCTCGCGGCTGCGCTGCTGACGACGTGCGTCCAAGCTGAGGCGAACGGCGACCACGGTGGTCCAGCGGCGGAGATCCCCGCGTCCCGTATATCCGGAGATCTTCGAGTCCGTCCCCCGGAGAAACAAGTGCTCGTAGAGCACCTGCAGAGCATCCTCCGGGGCGAGGCCCCCGACCCGTGCGACACCGCGAGTCACCGCGTCTCGCACGTGCTCGAGAAAATGCGCGGCGGCGGGCGCCGACCCAGCCAAACACGCGGCCGCCAAGTAGACCTGCGGCAGCGGCATCTCGAGCAGTTGACCCGCGAGATCGGTCTCGGGCTCGAGGCGCTCGCGCAAGAACGCGGCGAAGGTCGGGAGATCGACCTCCACCCCACCCCACGTTTCGCAAGCCTCACGCACGCGTCGCCCGAGCTCCGCCGCGTTGGGATCTTCTTCGGACACGGCGTCACCGCGCCACGCTCGGCGCAAGATCGTGTTCAACGCGTCCAAAAGTCTAGCTCCCAGATCCGCGCGGGACCCATGAGCGCGAGCCGCCGACCGTCCGGAGCCAGCGCGATCGCCCGGATCTCTCTCCCGCCGAAGTTGCGAAACTCCACCCACAGGGCGCCCTGCGGCTCGTGAATGGCGACGCTGCCGTCTTGTCGTAGCGCGGCGATCCGCGACGGGCTCACGGAGAGTTGATGATGCGCGAGGTCCGACCACGCCTCGGGAACCGCGCCGGGCACCAGGACATCGGGCCAGTGCCAAAGTCCGGTCTGACCGGCGAGCACGAGAGCGTCGGTCCCCGGGACGAACGCGAGCTCGAACGCGACGCCCTCGAAGGCCGCGAGCAACTGTGGACCACGGGTGGGTTCTCCGAGGTCCCATCGCAGCACTCGCCCCCCGAAATCCGCCGAGACGAGGGTACGACCATCGCGCGCGCACACGAGGCTCATGAGCGGTTGGTCATGTCCCTCGAGGGTCTGCGCGTCGGCGTCCTCCGGGCGCCAGATCGCGATCGCTCCGCCGCTGCGGTAGGCCGCGATCCAGCCGGTCCCAGGGCACACCGCGAGCGCGACTCCGGTGGCCTCCGCGTGGTTCCAGACGTCGGTCTGCGTCCATGTGCCCGCGGCATCGGTGACGAAGCGTGCGACGGTGCCGTCGGCGTGCAGCGTCCATCGCCCACCGCGATCGTCGGCAAGGAGCTTCATGAGCGGCGCCACCGGGTCGAGACCCACCCGGACGCGCGGGCCATCTTTCAGGCGGTGGAGCGCCGCGTTCCCGCTCTCTCCCATCCAAAGCCCGTCCTCCATCCATGCGTGGACACGGACTCTGGTGTTGGCGGGGAGGGGCTCCGCGCTCGTGCGCGTGGCGAGGGTCCATGCATGTGAAGCCCACGCGTCGTAGAGCACGAGTCGGTCGCGGAGCACCTCCATGGCCAACGACACGCTGGCGGGCGCATCGACGGACACGGAAGGTTCGCCGGGTGCTCGCGCGTAGCCGCGGACCCGCCCGTCGAGGCCAGCCACGAAGATCATGGAGCTGTCCGTGGACCACGCCAGCACGTTGGAGGAGCCGTTGGGCCCCTTCCACTGCTGCTCGGGGACCGCCGCGCCCGACCGCCCAACGATCACGCGACCGTCGACCAACCCCGCCGCCAACGCGGATCCATCGGACGAGAACGAAAGGCGCCCGACGCTCGCCTTCGCTTCGGACTCCCACACCGAGCGCACGACGCCTTGCAGCGACGTGAGCACGACGCGACCATCCGTCGTGCCCACGGCAAGCTGGGCGCCACCAGGCTCGAACTTCACGCTGAAGGGCTGCTCGATCGACAGCGTGCGGGGTGTCGCCGTCGGCGTGCGTGGATCGGCGATGCGGACCCGCTGCTGCGGGTCGATGTACGCGACGACCCCGGTATCGGCGACGTCGATCGAAACGTAACGCGGAGAGGTCTCCGGCCACACGCCTTGGAGCTTGCCCTCGGGCAACGACCACACCCGGAGATCGTCCTTCCGATCGCGGGTCGCGGCGTAGCGGCCATCCGCCGACAAGACCACGTCGAGCGCATCATCATGGCCTGGCAACGACACGGAGGTCCCGTCGTCGCGTTTGCGAACGTGGACCTCGGCCCCCCCGTCGGTCTCGGCGAGCCACGGCCCCGCGAGCGCGATGCTCATCGCGGGAGCGCCGGTGGAGGCGGTCCCCATGCTTTCCTCCGCGAGGACGGGATCGAGTTGAAGCAACAACCGCATGCCTCGAGTGCGCGGGATCACATGAAAGGCCACCGAGCTTTCCGTCGTGGAAGGTGGATCGTCGATCATGGCCCGGGTGGCCATCTCCACGGACCGCAGCACGCGACCATCTTCCCGGAGGCGTTCCGAGGTATCGATCTCGGCGACCGCCAAACGTTTGGCCGCGGAGAGGGCCTCGACCTCCGCCCGTGCCGCAGCGCGCTCGGCATGCTCGTGCGCTTCCTGGGCGAGCGCCAACGCATGATCGGCTCGAGCCCGCGCCGAGGCCTCGCGCTGCCAAAGGATCGCCGTCGATGCCAAGCCCAGGGCCAGCGTCGACGACACGGCCGTGAATCCGAGCAGCAGCGCTCGATTCCGCCGCGCGAACCGACGGACGCGATCCCTCGTTCGATAGGCGTACGCACGCACGGGCGCGCCCGAGAGAAACGCTTGGAGGTCCTCGGCAAAGGCTTCTCCGTCCACATAGCGATCGAACGGATCGGGCGACATGGCCCGCTCGACGATCGCAGCCAGCTCCGGTGGGACCTCACCCTCGCCCGAGCGCAACGGCGCCCGCCGACCTTCGCGAACCGCATCGAGCACGGCTTCGGTCGAGGCCCCGGCGAACGGTGGCTTGCCGGTCAACACGAAGAAGAGCAGCGCACCGAGGCTCCAGACGTCGGAGCGCGGCCCCACGAGATCCGAGCGTCCGTCGGCCTGCTCTGGGCTCATGTACGCGGGGGTCCCGAGGATCGTCCCCTCCCGCGTCGAGCCCATCTCCTCGGTGTCGTGCTCGACCGATCCCGTCTCCGGCGGGGCCGCAGCGCGGGCCAGGCCCCAGTCGAGGACCCGCGTCTCGCCGAAGCCTCCGACCATCACGTTGCTCGGCTTGACGTCGCGGTGCACGAAGCCCCGCGCGTGCGCGGACGCCAAAGCCTGCGCGACCTGCACGATGTTCGGGACGAGCCGCAGGCGATCGGCGAGCCGAGGTGTCGCCTCGACGACCTTTCCGAGGGTACGCCCTTCGACGAGCGGCATCGTGTAGAAGGCGGCCCCATCCGGTCGGACCCCGACCTCGTGCGGCGGGAGGACAGCGGGATGCGACACGGCGCCCGCCGCCCAGATCTCGCGCAAGCAGCGGTCGACTGCGCTGACTTGCCCAGGTTCGCCGCCTTGGAACTCCTTGAGGGCCACCTCGCGCTTCATGTGCCGGTCGTAGACCCGCAGCACCCGCGACTGCCCGCCGCGTCCACACTCGCCGCGTACGACGTAGCGCTCCTCGTGCGTGGTATCGCTCGTCCCCGCGAGTGCCACGACCAACGCCCGGCACGTCTCGCAGGCGTCGAGGTGCGCCTCCAGCACGTGTGAGACCTCGTGCAAACCGCCCTCGACCAGGGCCAAGAGCGTGGACTCCGACGGACACGGCATGCGGGACGCGGGAAGAGTAGGAGATGCCGTAAGCCCGGCGGTCATCTTTGCGCCGCCCGTTCCCGCGCGCGGTATCGCGTGCCCCGAGCAGCGTTCAGAGAAACGCGGGACGCTACGGCAAAACGGGACCGCCCGCAGCGCCGCACCTCGGCGGCGAGTTTGCGCCGTCGAAGCCGGAGTATGCTCGGGCTCCGTTCGCCATGAGAAGACAACGACTATCCATCTCGACCTCTGTGCTCGTCGGGGGTGCCGTCATGCTCGTCGCGTCGCCAGCGTTGGCCGCGAGCTGGGAGACGATCACCGACTACGGGGGCGCCACCAACATGGTCATCTACGTTCCCGATGAGGTCGACGAGTCGCCCGGGATCGCGGTCGCCCTGCACTCGTGCGGCAACCAGTATGAAGGCGACTCCCAGAACTACTTCAGGAGCTCGGCCGACGAGCACGGCTTCATCATCATCGCGCCGACCAACGGCTCGCCCGACTGCTGGAATGCCAACGCCGGGCAGGATGGCGAGAAGCCGGACATCGTCCGGATGGTGGAATGGGTCATCGAGAACCACGACGCCGATCCGAGCCGCGTCTACGTGGGCGGGGCGTCCTCCGGGGCGTGCATGACGGCCGCGATGCTCGCGACCCATCCGGACGTCTTCGCGGGCGGCACGATGATGGCTGGCGTTCCGTATGGAGCATGGAGCGGCGGAGGCAGCTGCGGGGTCTGCAGCGCGGCCGCGACCCCGATGAGTGAGCAGGCATGGGGAGACGTCGTGCGCAGCAATGCCCCGCAGGGGTTCGCCGGTCCGTGGCCGAGGTTGCAGATCTGGCACGGAGATGCCGACACCACCCTCCGCTACGAATGGGCCACCGAGACCGAGAAGCAGTGGAAGAACCTGCTGGGTCTTTCGGGCGAAGGTACGATGGTCACCGGTCCAAGCGGTTGGAACCGGTTCCAGTATGAGGATGGAGACACCGTGGTGCTGCAGGTGAACCGCGGCCCGGGGAAAGACCACTACCTGCCCGACGACATCCCACAGGAAGAGATGATCGCGTTCTTCGGTCTCGACCAGGACGCTCCCGTCGGCTCGGAGGAAACGACAGGGGCCTCGGAGACCGGCAGCGACGACGACACCTCCGGCGGTGACACCTCCGAAGGCGACGCCACGACGGACGCCGAGGCAACCAGCGTCGCCGACACGACCGAAGAAGACGATGACGGCTCCACCACGGGGGCCGATACGGGCGACTCGGGCTCGGAGACGACTTCGGACGACGAAGACACCGCCCCTGCGGAAGAGGACGAGGACGAGGGCGCGGACGAAGAGGAAGGCGAGGAAGAAGACGACGGCTCGGGCGAAGACGAGGACGCGTCCTCGGACGACGAGGGCGCATCCTCGGAAGGAGACGACGGCGGCGGAAGCAGTGATGGCGGCGGAGGCAAGGGCGGTTGCTCTGTGGGCCGCCCCGGAGCCCGCAGCAGCGAGCTCGCCCCAGCGCTGTTGGGCCTCGGCGTACTCGGATTCATCCGCCGCCGACGTCGGCGCTGAGCCAACGGGAGACGTCTCGGGCAGCCTGGGCGTTCAACGCGAACGCCTCGGGCAGCGACGGTCACGTCCGTCGCCGCCTGGGCGTTCAACGCGAACGCCTCGGGCGGCGCCGGTCTCATCCGTCGCCGCCCGAGGCTTCGAAGTGGCACCCGCCGGGCTCACGACCCGAGCTTGGAGCAATCTTCGACGCTGTATTTTCCGGCGATGGCCTTGTGCTCGGAGTCGACGCCCCACTCGTAGCCCCACTTGGGGTCGTAGATCACGCTGAAGGTCTTGTCCGCGGGTAGTCCGGCTTTTTGCAGGGTCGAGGCGAGTTGCTTGACCCCGCACTTGGGCAGCGGCGTGGCCTCGGCGCCCTTCCACGGTTCCATCGCGCCCCACTTCTTGCCAAAGCTCACGACGGTTGGGCCGAAGCTGAACTTCTTGATCGAGTCGTCGCGGGTCTTCTTGGCCGCGCTCGCCACACGGCCCGGTGAGATGTACACGACCTCCGCGCCCTCGTTGGGATTGACGGTCCCGTCGACGGAGACGGCGCGGAAGTTGACGCTCCAGAACACAGCCTCTTTCTTCCAGCGCTTGGCGATGCCCTCCACGGAGGTCAGCATCTTGTCGCCATCGGGCTTGGCACGATCGAGGCCGAGCGCAGCATAGCCGGCGGTGCCCTTGCCGGAGCCGAGGTAGTTGGACTTGACGTAGTAGAACCCTACCGCCAACGCGCCCACCACCACGGTGCCCACGACCACGCCGACGGCACCGAAGCGACCGAAGAATCCAGCCACGGCTCCGAGCGGGTTGCTCATCAAGTCCTTCGCCGAAGGCATCGGGGGAGACGTGTTCACCCCCATCGCCGCGGTCGGCATCTGCGGCATGGCCGCGGCGGGGCTGCCCGCCATGGTGACCTGGGTGTGGCACTGGGGGCAAACGCCAACGCCGACTTGCGGGACGATATGCACGCCGTAGCGGCACTTGGGGCAGGCCTGAGTGATGAAAGGAGGCTGGTTCATGGTGGCTCGATCTGGGGGCACGAGGCCCGGAGTTGAGGTTCGGAGAACCGTCGCTTGGGACGCTTCCAAGCTGCAGTGTCGAAACCCGTCGCAACCGTTCGCAGAAAAGTTCGCTCGCCGCCCTAGGCCCACGAACAGCCCGTAAGGCGGCCAAAAGCGCCATCTGGAGCGTTCGCGAGGGACCGATCGCCGCGCTGGGAAAGCTCCCCGTACACTCGGGCACCGCATGCTCGGCCCCACGCTTCGACTCGCGGCGATGCTCGGTGGTGAGCCCAACGTGCAGTGGTCTGCGCCGCCGCCATGTCCGAGCGCGAGCGAAGTCCTCGGTCGAATCGCCGCGTTGCTGGCCGAGGGCAGCTCGGACCACGGAAGCGACGTCGCGCTCGAGCTCGTGGTCACGGCGACACCGGATGGTTTTTCGCTGCGCGCGTCCGCCGAGTACCAAACGGGGGAACGGAGTGAGCGCCTGATCGCGGGGCCGACGTGCGCCGAGGTCACCGAGGCCGCCATCCTCGTCGCAGCGCTCGCGATCGATCCCGAGCTGGAGGCCTCGGCTCCACCGCCCAGCGTGGACCCACCGGGACAAGACCTCGTGCCGGCTCCCACGAGCCCGCCGGCGGCTCCGGTGGTGCCCCCGAGCCCTCCGCCCGCGCCACCGGATCCACCGGTCCCGGCACGCACGCGGAGCGAGGGGCCCAAGGTCGTGCCGACCGCGTCCCCGCCGATCGTGCCCATCGTGCTGGGCGATCTGGGGCTCGGCTTCGGGCGCCTGGCAGAACCTTGGCCGATGCCCTATTTGCGTTTCGGCGCAGGTTTCGACCGCGGGCGCCTGCGCGTGCTCGGGCGCCTTTCGGGGTTCGGCCCGAGCTTCGGCACCGTGGAGGAGAGCGAGCAAGGGGGATCGATGGGGCTCGGCGCGATCGGAGTCGCGGTCTGCGCGATGTCCCGCGGTCGCTGGCGCGCGGTCGCTTGCGCGGCGACCGACGTCGGCTTCGTCGCCGGCCGCGGCCGCAACACCGAGGAAACCGCGACGCAGTGGTCGCCCTCGTGGGGTCTCGAGGCAGAGCTCGGCGTCGAGTTTCGAATCCGGCCGACGCTCGCCCTCGCACTCCGTGCCCACGGCGGCGGCCAACCGGTGACGCCCGATTTCGCGGTCGAAGGCGGCGGCCGGGTGTGCTGTGCTTCGTGGGCCGCCGGGCTCGGCTTGGGCATCGTCGGTAGCTTCGAGCGCGAAGGTGAACGAACGCGGTGACGAGCGGACATTCACGGGTTGTGAGTCAGAGGGCGCCTCCAGCGCAGCACCCTGAATCGCCGGGCACCCAGGAACATGTCGACTTCGAGCACATCTACCGCGAGCACGTGGCCTTCGTCTGGCGCACGCTGCGAGCGACCGGCGTGCCCGAATCTCTGCTGGAGGATGCGACGCACGAGGTCTTCGTGGTTCTGCACCAGCGACTGCACGACTGGGATGGCCGGTGTCGCATGACCACGTGGCTCTTTGGAATCGCGCGCGGCGTCAGCCGCAACGTGCTGCGTGGGCAGAGGCGTGCCGATCGCAAGCTCACCGCCGTTCGGCTGGAACCCCCCAAAGAGCCGGAGCGTTTCTCGGCACCTGACGGCGGCGTCTCCCGGGTCGAGGCGGCGCGCGTGCTCGAGAGGTTCTTGGCGCAGCTCGAACCTCGCAAACGGCGAGCGTTCGAGCTGTGCGAGATCGAGGGGCTCTCGGCGGGCGAGGCCGCCGAATGTCTGGGGGAAAACGCCAACACCATCGCCACGCGACTGCGGCGCGCTCGCTTGGAGTTCGACGCGTTCCTGCGCGAGCTGAATGCGAGGTCGTCGTGAAACCAACCCGAGATCACCTGCTCGAGGCGTTCCGCGAGGTGCACGGGCCTCCCCAGGCCTCCCTGGACCGCATCCACGCGCGACTCTCCACGTTGGGCGATCCCAAGGCACCTCGCCAGCGCGTCCGCGAGCGCCCTGCCCCACCTTGGGGTCGCATCGCCGTGGCGGGCTCGGCCATCGCGATCGCAGCGCTGCTTGGACTGTGGCTCCGGAGCAGCATCGCAGAGCCGCAGCTGCAGGTCCGCACCCCGCCCCTCGCGTCGCACGAGGCGGAGCGCGACACCCACGGAGGCACGCTGGCACCGCGCGAGCAGGTCATGGACTCCACCGCAGTCGAGGAATCGGACCCCCAACCGCAGACGGCGTCCACGCCGACGGCCAGACCCATCCCTCGGCCGCCGCGGGTGCCCGCGCCTCCAGAGGGTTCGTCCCCCGTGCCTTCGAGCGCGACCGCCCCGACGAACGCCCCCTCGCACGACCCCACGATCCCGGGTCCCATGGGACTCGCGCGCGAGCTGGCCTTGTTGCAACGCGCCCGCCATGAGCTGGCCCGCGGCGAACCGCAGGCCGCACTCGCCACGACATCGCTCTATCACGAGCGTTTTCCGAACGGCACGCTCGTGGAGGAAGCCAACGCGGTGCAAGCGATGGCTTCCTGTCACCTGGAGCCTGCGGCGGGACCTTCGCTGCTCGCGAAGTTCACGGCGCGCTATCCTAAATCGCTGTTCCGCCCGCGAGTCGCGGCCGCGTGCACGAACCCACGCGAAGCCGGACATCCACTGCCATGACGAAACGCTACACCTTGTTGTCGAGCCTCGGCCTCACCGCCTTCGCGCTAGGCGCGTGCGACCTTCCCACCAAGTCGCTGACGGATGGCGGCATGGAGGACGACGCCGCCATGGAAGAGTCTTCGGGCTCGGCCACCAGCGGCGGAACCGGCACGAGCGAAGGTTCGACCTCGGGCGCCGACTCCATGGAGGCCACGTCTTCGTCCGAGAGCGGTTCTTCGTCCTCGTCCTCGGAGTCGAGCTCCACGTCCAAGGGATCCGAAAGCACCTCGATGGACGGCGACGATGGTATCTCGTGCACCGCGATCGGCTGCAGCGACGGCGTCCTCGTCCACCTGCTGCAGGAGCGCATGCCAGACGGCGTGTATGAAATCTACGTGTACTCGAGCCCATGGGTAGACGTGGCCACGCAATGCGGCTTCGTGCTGTCGGGCGGTGAGGTCCTCGAAACCAGCTGCGAGCACGCCGTGGTGGTGAGTGACGGCGTGCAGGTCTTCATGAACGCCGCGTTCGAGACGATGCGGTTCGAGGTCGTCCGCGATGGCGCACTCGTCGGGGAAATCGAGACGTCCCCCGTCTACGAGGAAGTCATGCCCAATGGGCCCGAGTGCCCTCCCGTCTGCCTCCAAGGCGATGTTTCCATCCCGCTCGTGTCGTTTGGCCTCGCCTCGTGCCTGGTCAACGGCATGACGTATGAGCACGGCGCGACCGTTCCGGATCCGTTCAGCTGCAACACCTGCTCCTGCAACGACGGCCAAGTGGACATCTGCACCGAGATCGGCTGTCCCATCGAGTGCCCGGAAGGCACACTCCCCGGTACGGAGTGCGCCGAGTGTGGACCCACGGACGCGTGTCTCGTCGTCCACACCGGCTGCCTCCCCGTGTGCAACGAGGCGGCCGATTGCGCGGGCGGTCCGTGCATCGAAGGCGTGTGTCGCTCGCTCTGCGGCTGATCTCAAGGCGCCACCACAAATGGCGAGCGCGGTCGCTCCGCGCAGAACCCCGCGGCAGCTTGCTCGTGAGCCGCCGCGGTGACACGCTGGCCTTCGTGACATGCCCCGAATGGGTGCGCCGGTTCGGCGGCAGCACGGCCTCGTGTCTCGCCTTCGCGCTCGCGTGCGCCGGTTGTGCCATCGGCGTCCGCGAAGACTTCGACGACGAACCGGTGGACGAGCCCATCATCGACAGCGCATCGGATGAATCCGACGGCGGCGTCTTGATCTTGCTCGATCCTCCGCTCCCCGGAAGCGTGTCCACGGTCGGCAACGTGGACATCGTGGAAGCCCCGACGTCCATCTGCCCCAACGCCAGTTCCCAATGGCTCTCCGTTTCCCAACCCCCGGCGAGCGAAGTCCTCGCAACGCTCGGCCGCAGTGACGTGTTCTCGGGGCGATTCGAGTTCTCGTTCTCCCTCTGCATTCGTTCCGGGGTCGGTCCGATTCGCGTCGAGCTCGTTTCCGTCGCCGGTGACCCGTCGCTCGGCTCACTCGACTTCCTGACCGATGGATCACTCCTCGCGGACGACTCCCGCGATTTTGGGAGGTTCCAGCATGGCCGCGTGGATGTCCGGGGCCGCATCGATGAGCAAGGGGTCGAATACACGGTCGAGAGCGCACGGGAGATCGCGGAGCACACGGCTTCGCACGCACGGCTTGGCGAGCTAGGTTTCGCGGGCGTACGCTTCCTGATGCCCTCGTTTGGAGCGGGCGAGTACTACCTCGACGATCTCCGGGTCCAAGGTCGCCCATGATCACCTCCGACATCGCGGCGCGTCCCCGTGCGATCGTCTTCGTCATCCTCGCTGCGGTGGGATGCGGACGGACTGCGATCGGCACGCCGCCGCCGCTGGAGACTGCCGCCGACGACGAGACCGCCGCCGACGAGATGTCCGCGGGGAACGAAACCGCCCCAGCGGAGGAGAGCACAGGCGATGCACAGCGGCCTCCGGAGACCTTTTTCTTCGAGGACTTCGAGGACGAGGACGCGCTCGAAGGCTGGGAGTTCGACGAGCTCTGGTCCGTGGAAACCCTCACCGGCGACGGCGCCAACGACTCGCTCCGCGGCTCCTGGCGCGACTTCGATGTCGGCTGCTCGGTAACGGCGTTCGCAAGGTCCCCGCCCATCGATCTGAGCGAAGAAGACCTCGTCCTCGAGTTCATGCATCGCGGTTCCGTCTGCGCGTACGATGTCCTGATCCTCGAGATCGAGATCAACGGAGAAACCAGCGGGTTGCCCGTACCCATCCCCGACTCGAATGAATGGACGCCGTATTCGCTGCGCCTGCCCCCGTGGACGCGAGCACCGGACGCCCGAATCCTCGTAGGGTTCATGAACGTATGCGGTGATTCCTGTGGAGTCGATTGGGCGATCGACGACCTCACGATCTATCCTGACGAGGACTGAACACACGGCCCTTTTGTGCTGGTCGGTGAGGCGAGTCCGCGGTAAACGAACCCCGGACCGGAAGGTCACGGAGGTTCATGTCGGTCACGCTCTACCACCACCCGTTTACGCGAGCCGCGAGCACAGTCTGGATGCTCGAGGAGATCGGAATCCCCTACGACTTGCACTTCTTGGATGTTCGCGCGGGCGCTCACAAAGCACCGGAGATCCTGGCGCTCAACCCCATGGGCAAGCTGCCGATCCTCGTCGACGACGGCCACGTCATCACGGAAAGCGCGGCCATTGGCCTCTATCTCGCCGATCGCTATGCCCCCGGTCGCCTCGCCCCGAGCCTAGACGACCCCGCGCGCGGCACCTACCTGCGCTGGTCGCTGTTTGGTCCGTCCGTGATCGAACCCGCGGCGATGGCCAAGAGCGAGGGTTGGCAAGTCAAGGCGTCCGCCGCCGGATGGGGCAACTACGACGACGCCGTGAATGCGATCGAAGCCGCCATCGGAGACCGGCCCTACCTGCTCGGCGAGAAGTTCACGATGGCGGACATCCTCTTCGGGGGCACCGTGCGGTTCATGCTCCGCTTCAAGATGCTGGAGGCGCGTCCCTCGTTCGTCGCCTACGCGGATCGCTTGTCCCAGCGCCCCGCCTCGCGCAAGGCCGAAGCACGCAACGCAGAGATCGCGGCCCAGCACGGCCTCGGCGGCTAGTCCCTACCCCGGCGCCCGCGCGGTGCTTTGCCGCACCACGAGGTGCATCGGATAGCGCCGCGGCGACTGGGACCTCGGTTCGAGGATCGCCTTACAAGCCGTCATGCCGAGGTCCGTGATCGGTTGTGCGACCGAGGTGAGCGGCGGATTGACGAGGGCGCCTTCGGGCACCCCGTCGAAGCCGATCACGCTCACCTCCTCGGGCACACGCACGCCGGCAGCCTGCACCGTCCGCATGAAGCCGAGCGCCATCGCATCGTTGGCGAGGACGACCGCGGTGGGTCGGGTACGCCACGCCAAGAAGCGCTCGCCCGCCGCATCGCCGCTGTCGACACTATAGTCCCCTGCGAAGCACGCATGCTGCGGCTCGAGCGTGAGCGCCGTGCGCCTGAGGCCACGCAGACGACCACGCGTGTCCACGGACGTCTCCGGCCCGCCGAAGAACGCAACCGAGCGATGACCGAGCTCGAGCAAATGCTCGCCCGCGATCTGCCCTCCCCGCTCGTTGTCGAGGCGAAGCAACGTCGCCCCCCGCACCGCCTCATCGGGAACGACGAGCGACACGGAGAGCTCCGCCTCCAGTGCTGCCCGCACCAACGCCCGCTCGCGGGTCCCCGAGCGCACGAAGATGAGCCCATCCACACGACGCTCGCGGATCCACGCGGTGACCGGAGACGCATCGTATTCGCCGTTCAGCTTCAGACTGCACAGCGTGACGCTGGCTGCGTGTTGACGAAGCCCCATCTCCACGCCGTGGAGCAGCTGGATGAACCATGGCGCGCGTGAAGTCGCCGCCACGAGCCCGATGATCCCCGTCCGCCGCAGCTTGAGGTTCCTCGCCATCTGCGACGGCACATACCCGAGCTCCGCGATCGCTCGCTCCACCCGCTCCCGCGTCTCCTGACGCACCGAACCGCCGTTCAGCGCCCGAGAAACGGTTCCAATGCCGACGCTCGCCGCCGCCGCGACATCCACGATGCTCACCGATCGTCGGCTCACTCGCGGGCAGCATACACGCTTCGCGATGAACGACCCCCAAAACACTGCTCGGCGCCAACCCTGTCGATTTCGACCTCCACGGGCGTCGTTGGGCTCCCGACGCGTAGGATCGCATGGCGCCGCTATCGCCACCGAGCCTACGGTGCCAATCCCTCGGAGATCGTGGACACTCGATCCATGCCGAGGCCCCTGTTCCTGGTCATCGCCGCGCTCGCGAGCAGCACTGCGGTCTCGTGCGCTTCCCATGAGCGCCCCTTCGACGAGGCCGATCGCGCTTGCCCGCGCCACGATTCCGAACCGTCGCGAGCCTTCGTCATGGAAGCTCCCCCGCGCCCGAGCGAGGTCATGCTGACGATCCGCACCAAAGACCAGGAAGTTGCGGTGTTTCGGCGCGCCCACGCGCTGCGCTTCATGGTCGCAGGCCAAACTCGCTCGCTCGCGCAGGCCGAGTTTGCCCGCGCGTTCCCAAAGCTCCACCAGCACTTTCAAGACGCCCTCGCCGAGAACGAACACGCGATGCTGCTCTCGCTCTAGTGCCGACCGAAGAGCTCCGACCTGGGAGGACGCCGTCCGCCTTACCGCCGTCAGTACGCCTTCCTCGGCGGACGCCCAACGGGCGCCTGACCACAGGCGCGATCCCACAGCCTCAGCATGCGCTCGACCTCCGGGTCCAAAACACCCCTCGCGAGTTCGCCGAGCTCCTGCCGCACCTGCGCGCACGCCCCAGGCGCAGGCACGGCGCCGGGAAACGGAGGCGTCGCGAGGGTCTCCAGCCCATCGATGAACCGCACCACCACTTCCGCCTTCTGGACGTTCACGCTCGACTCGAGCATGCGGTCGACCCCGATCGCATAGCTCTCCGTCGTGGGCGCCCCCGTCTCCGCATCGAGATAGTCGATCTCTAGCAGGATCCCGTCCTGCGGCCGCAGCTTGCCCTCCCACGCCTCGAGCTCCGCGAGGAACAGCTGCCGGCTGTCCGCGAAGAAGTGCACCGCTTGGACATCCGACTTCACCGTCGACGCCTCTTCCCCATGGAACGCCACGATGCGCAGCGTCGGCGGCAACTGCAGCCGGAAATGGACATCGTTGGCGATCGTCTCCACCAGCGACGTAAAACGACGGCCGAAGATCGTCTCCACCTCCGCCTCCGAACCCAAAAAGACATACGCCCCGCGCCCCGCTTCCGTCAGCCGGTTGAGCAACGCGTCGTTGAACTCTTGCCCCACGCCGATCCCCGAAAGCCGGATCCGGCGCGCATCGTAGTAGTCCGAGATCATCGCGAGCGTCGCCGGGTTCGTCTCACCCACGTTCGAGAGCGCATCCGTGATGAGCAGCACCCGATTGGTGTAGTGCGGTTGATACGCCACATCCGCGAGCTCGTACCCACGCCGCAACCCCGCATGCAGGTTCGTCTTTCCGGCGGGTTGCAGCGCACGCAGCACCCGCTCGAGCACCCGCGGATCGTCCCGGCCCACCACGAAGTTCTGCAACGGAACGCACACCCGGTGGTCGAACGTCACGAGGCTCAACAGATCCCCCGGTTGGAGCTCCGACATCATCCGGTACAGCCCCTGCTTGAGGTACTCCATCCGCCCCTCCGCGCGCATCGACCCCGACCGATCGAGCACGAGCGTCAGCGCCACGTTCCGACGCTCCATCGCTCGAACCGGACGACCCGCGACTGCGAGCGCCAGCGTGTACGTGGAAGGCCGCAGCCGCGAAGGTGCCATTTGTCCGAGCACCGAGAAATCGTGCGTGGGACCGACCGGTGCCGTCGCGAACGAGAAGTAGTTGAGGAACTCGTGCTTGCGAATGTGCTCGAGCGGGATCTTTTGACCGGTCTCGATCGCGAAGAGGATCCGCTGCGCCGAGGAAAGGCTCATCGAGTCGTCGTTGGAGAGGAAGATCGAACGACCCCAACCCACCGCGGACGGCGGGGGCTCCGGGGGCACGACGACCACCTGCTCCTGCTCCTCGTGTTGCTCTGCCGTCTGGGTTGGAGGCGCATCGGCTTCGCGACGCGAGTCGCCCTTGGCCTTGCGCTGCGAACGGCGCGGGCGTGAATCTTCGGACGGAGCTGCGTCGTCCTTTGAGGCAGGCGCGCTCGCGGAGGCCTCGTCCATGCTGGATTCGGGTGGCGCGGTGCCCTCGACCGCCGGCTCTGGTTGGGGTGCCGAGGAGCCTCCGACCGCGGGCGCCCGTGGGGGTGCCGAGGAGCCCCCTGCCGCGGGCGCCGGTGGGGGTGCCGTGGTCGAGGGTTCCGCCGCCTTGGCCGACGAGCCTGCAGGTGCGCTCGAGCGCGGGGCCACCGTCCCAGCGCCGCGTTGGGGCGTCGGCTCCGGCACGGCTCCCGCCGCCACGCACCGGCCCCGCGTCGAGAGCTGCGGCAGCGTCCGCTCGTCCACACGCACGGGAGATGGGCGCGCGTGGTCGAACTGGGCAGGCGCCTCGAAGCGCTGCGGGGGCAGTTCACCGTGGACGACCTGTGGGGTCGTGGCGCGCGGCGGGGACTGCCACGGCTCCGGCTCCCGCGGATCGTAGATCGGCGGAGCGCAGGCCGTGAGGGCCGCCAGGACAGGAGCCACGACGAAGGACAGGGGGCGCATGGTCACGCCTCAACGGCCGCACTCTGCCGGTCCTTACACCGCCGGAATCCTGTCTGGGTCGGCTTCCCGCCCTCAGTGATTTTCTTGGATTCGTGTCTCACTTGTCGTTGGCACAGAGGGGTCGGCCTCCGCGTAAGGCCGCATCTGCGAGCCCGCGCGCTCCGCGACCAACGCTCGCTGAGTCGCAGGTCTTTGCAGCATGCGAGCACGGTGATCAAGCACGCGTGGGAGCTTCGCGGTGTCGACTCCGTCGACTTCCAACCACTGTGCGAGGGTGAAGAGGTGCGCGTCACAGATGCTGAACGCGTCACCCAACACCCAGGGACCCTCAAGCTTGCGTTCGATGACAGAGAAGGCATCGAGGACCGACTGCGGCACCTTGCGTTGCATGGACGCGATAGCCTCTGGATCGTCGGACCAGCGTGAACCACGCATGCGGCGAGCATGAGCGACATGCACCGTCGAGGCAAGATACGAAAGGAACGAGACGGCACGTGCTTCGAGAAACGCTTCCGTCGGCAGGAGTGCTGCTGCAGGAACTGAACGCGCTAGAAACGTCAGAAGAGCAGGCGTCTCGGTGAGCAGGCCATTCTCGGTGCGAAGCGTAGGCACGCGGCCAAGCGGATTCAGGTCCAGATATTCGGCCGAGCGCTGCTCGCCCTTGGCAAGATCGACGCACTCGAGCACGTAATGTGCCCCGATCTCCTCGAGCACGATGATGGTGGCGAGCGAGATTGAGTTGGGCGCGAAATAGAGGGTGAGTGGTCTCATGGGATGCTTTGTCTCGTCTCCTGCCGCGAGGACCTAGACCAAACCTCAGGATAGCGCATGACTCAGCCGAAGGTGCACGCCTCTGCGAGTCGTTTGTCCTCGTCTGCACTTCCTCGGAGGCGGTTCAAATCCCAACGCTTCGGATCGGGGTGCCGTATCACGACAACCTCGACCCGTTCCCTTTGACGAATACTAGCTGCGGGAGCTACCCTTGGACACAGGACCTGAACGCTGCGAGGAACGACGCCTCATCAAACTTGAGCTCTTCGTTCGCCTCGACGAGTGGTTCCGTCGCGGCGACGAGAAGCAGGGCTTCCCGGACTGCCGAGCCTGTGCTGGTGCGCGACAGCCAATGGGGAGCATTGGGAGATGCGAGTAGTTTCGCGAGGGCTTCGCATCTCACATGCACCGCGAGCCCGCGCCATCGTTCGAAGGCCGCGAGAAGTGGTTCGAGGATATCCTGCGGGGTCGCGACCTCTGCTGCCGGGAGTCTCGCGATGAGACGCAAGGCAAAATCCATGTCTTCTTCGGATACATGGATGGCGTTGAGGTCATCGACCAAGGTCATGGTTCGTCTCCGCCGCTGGAATCGTGCGTTGCGTGCAGCCAGCGCTGGCGTTGCTTCGATCGAACCGCTCTGTGGTCGCGGTGACATCGTCGTGCACACCCATGGTCTCCCAAGCAACTTCGAGCGCTCGGGCGGTTCGCATATGGTCGAGCGGGTATCGGCTGAGCGGAGGCAGCAGGGCCGCCACCTCCACCGTCCTGCTCCTGAACGTGCGTCGCAGGGCCCGAAGCTCGCAAACCTGGTCGTCGACCGCACAGATTCCGTGGGATCGCTGCATGTCGCCGAACCATTGCGGTGAGGCGAACCCAACCACTTCCACGCCGAAGGCCGAGAGCTCGTGTTTGAGCCGCTGGACGTGATCTTGGGCGTTGGCTTCGGACACCGCGCCCGCGAACAGCAGGCCGCCGAATTGTGGCGTCGACATCTTGAAGGTCCACCGCACCCGGTCTGCCCGAGGCGAGAGCGCTTCCCAGCTCGAGGGGAGGGCGAGGTGGAACCTGCTGCAGCGGTGGGTTCGACGGCTCTCGATCACGAAGCGCGCCGGTGGGCTCGCCATATTGAGGCACGTCCCGCACGGCCATAGCGCGTCTTGCACCTTGGGCCAGAGCCAGCGTGGGGCGAGGGTGTCCACACAGACGAGCGCGCCATCGTGCAGAAATGCCGTCTGGCGGCGGACTTGGAGCGCTCCATGCTCGGCCCGGAACCCGCAGAGCTCCACCCGGCCGACGAAAAGCCGCCGAAGGTGCCTCGTTGAGACGATCTTCCAGCCGCACCATTTCCACCGGTATGTAAGCCACGCGAGCGGATCGACCTCGTACCCGAGGCGTTTGGCGGAGACGATGATGCGGGCTCCTTCGTCCGCGTCCGTTCCGCAAAACGCGGCCAAGATTTCGGGTGCCGCAGGGCTCGACCCGCGCCGCAGAATCGGCGCTTGCGCCCAGGTCAAGGGCACGGGGATCGTAAACCCCAAGGTCGAATCCTGGGCTGGCACGATCGCGCGAAAAGCATGGCTCGCGTAGAGCCGATCCAGAACATGCTCCGCCGATTCGAACAGGTCCGAGCAAGCGTTCATGGCGCGCCTCCGTTCCAATCGATGACGGCACCTCCCAGGTCGTCGGCGCAGAAGAGGTCTGCGAGAAAGCAGTCTCGGGCGACTTCGTCGGGGCACCGGAAGAGCGGGGAGAGCCTCTCCGTTCTGGAGACCGATGGCGGAAGCCTTGGGTCGCGCGGATCGACGGGGAAGCGTTCGGTGGGTGGCGTGTGCACGCATCGGGACTCAGCACATTGCGTGCCAGATCAGAAACCTGCTGCGGGCGTCCGCCCGCGCTCACGATACCCAAGAACGTCCGGCGCCCGAGGACTCGCTCCGAACCGACCCGGGCGGTTCACGAACCCTTCGGTATCGGACGCGCCACACCGAACCTGTCGAAGGCACGAAACAGCGAGCTCCTGTTCGCGTAGCCCCCATGCGCGCGGATGGCCTCGATGTCGCCGTCGTGCAGGCGCA
>Ga0315910_10000118_pt1 | contig 100113 bp, 89 predicted proteins | sample EdamamesoilMG_FD_204470 | JGI IMG/M metagenome (GOLD analysis project Ga0315910, IMG submission 204470) | Garden soil microbial communities collected in Santa Monica, California, United States - Edamame soil | ecosystem: Environmental > Terrestrial > Soil > Garden | place: USA: California...
TGAAATCTCTCCGTTTTATTGCGCTAGTGCTGATCGCGACAGCGTTTACATTCAGACCTGCCAAACCCCTCAAGTTGCAATACACTTTTGTGGTAGGCGATAACTACGAATTAACCCAGGCTTCCAAACAAAACATCAAACAAACTATTCCGGGCATGGGCGATGTGGCTGTGGATATCGACCTGACTGGTGTTATGAATCTCAAGGTAGTAGAACTCACGGCAACAGGAGCCAAGGTTGAAACTACCTACAAGTCCATTAAGATGATTACCAAATCTCCCATGGGCGATGTATCGATGGACAGCGAAGGACCAGCCGACAACACGCAGAACAAATTAATAAAGGCGCTTACCGGCAAAGGCATTTACATGTACCTGACCAAACAAGGTAAGGTGGAGAAAATTGAAAATGCCGAGAATCTTTTCTCAGGGCTGGGCGAGCTTGGCCTTGATGAAACAGCGGCTGCCGCAGCTAAACAATCCTTGCAACAATCGTTGGGAGAAAGTGCTCTTAAAGCCAGCATTGAAGGCGTACTGGTAAGCTACCCCGAAACAGCCGTGAATGTTGGCGACACCTGGAAATCATCCATTGGATCTGCCAGCAGTTTTGCTATGAAGACTGAAAACGTGTGGACGTTGAGCAAGCAGGATGGAGGTACCGCTAACATTGATGGCGATGGAACAGTTGTAACAACCGACAAAGAAAAAGTAACACCCGTGAATGGCATGAATGCTAAAGCTGACCTTAACGGACGTCAGGCTATGAAAGCCACTGTAAATGTTAAGACCGGCTGGCCTACGGAAGTAAAAACACTTTCAGAGATCAAAGGTATACTAACCTTATTGGCCGGAGGAATGATTCCGGAGGATATGGCAATACCCATGGAAATCACCAGCGAAAGCTCGTTCACCATTGTGAAGAAATAATCTCACGTGATGAAAAGTACTGAGGCTGTCTTTCGAGACAGCCTCTTTTATTTTTTCTTGTTTCTAAAAAACATCCCCTGCAGATCGCGCAGAATTTCAATAACTCTTTTTATTGATTATGGCCTGGCGACCATGCTTAAAATATCATCAACATACTCGCGGGAGTTTGACAATCGTGGTACTTTATTCTGTCCACCGAGTTTTCCTCTTCGTTTCATCCAATTATAAAAGGTACCTTCATCGACACTGTGAATGATGGGTGCAACCAACGCCATATCATGCATGCGCTTGGCGTCATAATCAGAATTGATAGAACGTAACGACTCATCCAGCACCCTGCCAAAATCATGTAAGCTTGATGGCTTCACTTTAAATTCAATGATCCATTCGTGGCCACCTTTGCTCGCTTCTGTTAAGTACACGGGTGCAGCCGTAAAATTATGAAGTACGGCACCGGTCTGTTCGCAGGCTTTTGTAATGGCTACCTCAGCATTCTCTACAATCACTTCTTCGCCAAAAGCATTGATAAAGTTTTTTGTTCGCCCTGATATTTTTATTCGGTAAGGCGATAGTGAAGTGAATTTAATAGTATCGCCAATAGTGTATCGCCACAGCCCGGCATTGGTTGAAATAACCATGGCGTAATGCTTATCCAACTCTACCTGATCTAATCGAATGGCGCGTGGATTTTCAAAATCCACTTCATTGATCGGAATAAATTCGTAGAAAATTCCATAGTCGAGCATGAGCAACATTTCTTCAGAATCCTTTTGATCCTGAATTCCGAAGAAGCCTTCGCTGGCATTGTAGATTTCCCAATAGCGCATGCGATCGGACGGAATCAACGATTTGAATAGTGCACGATACGGAGCAAAAGAAACCGCTCCATGAAAAAATGCCTCCAGGTTTGGCCAAACTTCCAGAATGTTCTGCTTCTTTTCGAGTTCTACAATTTTTTGAATCAGCAGAATTGTCCAAGTAGGCACCCCGGCAATGTTAGTTACATTTACGCTCGCTGTTTCGCGCGCCATCTTTTCAATCTTTTCTTCCCAATTACCCATCAGTGCAGTTTCCAGACTTGGGGTGCGGATAAACTGCGCCCAGGGTGGAAGGTTTTGCATAATCACTGCAGACACATCACCATAGTATGAGCTGGCCGTGGGGTCAAGTTCATTGATCTGATGGCTGCCCCCTACGGCAAGTCCTTTACCATCAAACAAGGTTGTATCTGGATGACTATTGACATAAATCGAAATCAAATCCTTTCCACCCTTGAAGTGGCAATCTTCCAAAGCCTCGTGCGATACCGGAATGAATTTGCTTCTGGCATTGGTGGTGCCCGAAGACTTTGAAAACCATTTAATTTCTGATGGCCATAAAATATTTTGTTCGCCCCGCATCAGGCGTTCGATGTAGGGAAAGAGCTGCTCGTAAGTATGAATGGGAACGCGCTCACGAAACTGCTCGTAATATTGAATGCTACTGAAATCATACCGGGTTCCAAACTCGGTATGCCTGGCCGTTTGAAGCAACTTTTTAAATTGCTCATCCTGAACTTCGTTTGGGTATTTCATAAAAAGCTCAATCTGATGAATGCGCTTTTTCATCACCCAGGTCAATATCGAGTTAATCAGTCCCATAAAGTTTCAGGTAACTTCAAAAGTAAGAACTTGAATTGATTATTGGGAATGTGCGAGAACGAAACTCGACAATTAATGACCTTCTAATTTCCGGCAGGAGGAATCGTAATTTTTGCTCTTCGCAACTCAAAATTTTGCCCGAGGTAGACCTTTCTAACCTGCGGATCGTTAGCCAGATCTTCGGCTGTTCCCGATTTAAAGAGTTTTCCATCCACCATCAGGTAGGCACGATCGGTAATGGAAAGTGTTTCATCAACATTGTGATCGGTAATGAGGATGCCGATGTTTTTATTTTTCAGCTTTGCGACTATTGTTTGAATTTCTTCAACGGCAATTGGGTCGACCCCGGCAAACGGTTCGTCAAGCAACACAAACTTTGGATCGACTGCCAGGGCGCGGGCAATTTCCGTTCGTCTGCGTTCGCCACCCGATAACGACATGCCCAAATTTTTGCGCACTTTATGCAGGCTGAACTCATCAATGAGTTGATCTACTTTGTCCTTTCGCTCCTGCTTGGTGAAATCGCGCATTTCCAGCACCGACATTATGTTTTCTTCTACTGTAAGCTTTCGAAACACCGATGCTTCCTGCGCCAGGTATCCAAGACCTTTGCGGGCACGCTGATACATGGGCAACGCGGTGATATCTTCATCGTCCAGAAAAATTTTTCCTTCGTTGGGTTTAATCAATCCCACCATCATATAAAATGAAGTGGTTTTACCGGCACCATTCGGACCGAGTAACCCAACAATTTCGCCTTGCTGTACCTGAACGGAAACATCGTTCACCACCGTGCGCGACTTATACTTTTTCATCAGGTGTTCTGCCCGCAGTACCATTTCAAATAAATTTGATGTCTTTGATTCGTAATTGAATAGACGTGGTTCCGTTAAATGTATTTTCCTCAATGGTGAAAACCATTTTAAACGGATCGCCTCCTGCTAACCGATCGTAGTGTTCGGCCATATCAAAACCAACCGCTTGAAATACGTTGGCGCTGCCTTCCTGCGCCACTAGAAAACGAAGGTGCCTGTCCTTAAAGCTCGAAAGTGAATTGAAAACATAAACACCCGATGCCTCAAACACCGGCCGTGGATTCTCCGGACCAAAGGGCGCCATTTGCTTGAGCACATTCATAAACTTGGGGCCGATGTTATCAAAATGAATGATGGTGTCTATTTCAATAACGGGCGTCATCATTTCTTCGGTGATGCTGGCTGATACTACTTCTTCGAATTTGCGCTGAAACGATTCGAGGTTTTGAATATCGAGCGTGAGGCCGGCCGCGTACTTATGCCCTCCAAATTTTTCCAGCAAGTCGCTGCACTCCAGAATGGCGTTGTAGAGATCAAACCCGTTTACGCTTCGGGCTGAGCCGGTTACTTTGTTATTGGATTCTGTTAAGATCACAGTAGGGCGATAGTATTTCTCCACACATCGAGCAGCAACTATGCCAATTACTCCCTTATGCCACGTATTTTTAAAAAGTACTGTTGATTTTGCTGACCGAAGAACCGGGTTGCCTTCAATCATGGCAATGGCTTCTTCTGTTATATCGGAGTCGAACTGCCTTCGAAGATCATTCTTCAGATTGATTTTGCCAGCCAGTTCGTTGGCCTCTTCTTCGGTGCGGGAAATCAGCAGATCCACTGCAGCTAGTCCATGCGCTACTCTTCCGGCTGCATTAATTCGTGGACCCAGGGTAAACACAATTCCGGAAATATCCAGTTCATTTTTTATGGCGGCTATTTCTTTCAGCGCTTTTAATCCCGGGCGTGGATCATCGTTTAATTTTTTCAAACCATAATGTGCCATCGTTCGGTTCTCGCCCGTAATCGGCACAATGTCTGATGCAATGCTCACGGCCACCAAATCTAAAAAACCATACAGTTCTTCTTCATCACGATAGTTTCGGGCGTAAGCTTGCATCAACTTGAACCCAATACCGCAACCACTCAACTCTTTATAAGGATAGTCGCAATCTTTCCGTTTGGGGTCAAGCACTGCAATGGCACTTGGCACATTCTCATCGGGCAGGTGATGATCGCAAATGATGAAGTCAATACCTTTGTTGTGGGCGAGATCAACCAGTTCGGAAGATTTAATACCACAGTCGAGTGCGATGATGAGTGAATATCCATTTTGCTCAGCCCATTCAATTCCTGTTAGCGACACGCCATACCCTTCGGCATAACGATCAGGAATATAAGCGTGGCAATGCGGATAGAAATTATGCAGATAACTATACACCAGTGCAACAGAAGTTGTTCCGTCTACATCATAATCACCATAGATTAAAATTTTTTCTCCGCTATCAATAGCTTGCTTCAGCCGGTGGATGGCTTTGGCCATATCCTTCATCAGGAAAGGATCATGCAGATGTTCGAGCGCAGGGCGAAAAAAGTATTTGGCACTGTCGAAATCGGTGATGCCGCGCTGTAGGAGAATAGATGTTAAAAATGAATTTACATTAATGGCTTTAGATAGCATCTCCACCTGCTCCGGAGGCGGAGCGTCTTTAAGTATCCAACGTTTATCCATTAATTTGTCTTCAATTCAAAATTGATGTTCCCTCTGGTTCCTGGTGTTCCGGTAGCACTTTCCTGTCCGGGTTCTCCATCTTTTCCATTTCGTTTTGATGGTCCTAAACCGGCCGAGCCATGATAACCAGGTTTACCGCTCCTGCCTGCTGAGCCTCCTTCATTACGTACGAATATTGTTTTGCCTAACAAGTCATTCAGTTTTGGATTCTTACCACTGCTCAGTGTAAGTGTTCCTCCATTGGCACCATTACCTCCGGCACCAGCATTACCACCATTAGCACCGTTACCTCCGGTGCAATGTACAGTACCTGGGCTACCACCACCACCATGACCACCATTACCACCTTTCCCTCCGGTGCCACCGGCAAGATCTACCGTGAGCTTGCCCTTGAAGGTAACATGCTCAAGGTACAGAAAAAGATTGATGCCTGGCGTACCATCAAGACCACGGCCACCAACGCGCCCTTCCGATCCATTCTGACATGGACCCACTGGTGTTACGCCTTGTCGGCCGTTTCTTCCGGGCTGGCCGTTAATGCCATGGCCATCAATTACTGTGTGGTTGCCAAACACAGCCACAGATGTTACACGAATAAAATTGTCTTTCTTAAGTTTATTTAGGATAAGCCTGGAGGAATCCATCATAATTAAAGTATCCGCCACCAGAATATCCGATTGGCCAAGATCAAACGATTCATGGGGTTTGATCACCAGTTTACTTACCCGTACCTGTGCGGAGGCAAGTGTGGTGTGCAAGAAAAGAATAACCAGAAAAACGATGAGGCGGGTCATGGCACAAAAATAACGTTGTATGTGTCTTTTGAAAATAATTGATCCGTTATTGGATGATTAATAAACGCAAAAAGCAGTGCGTTATGCACTGCTTTTGAAAAATGATTTGTGCGCTTTGATTAATTCGATCCTTCAGCAGCCGCTGCAGGTTTATCGCTGATCACACCTTCCAGCACATCTTTGATTTCTACACGTTGACCATCTTTGTAGGGAACGATCCAGGCATCTTTCACACCCATTTCGCGCATATACTTTTTGAACGTGTCGGCTTCCCAATAATCGCGGAAAATACCGATGGTAATTTTTTGAGGTTCACCTTCTTTTGCTTCGCCACCAAAGTTGGGGTTATTTTCGAAGTACTTGGCCAGATCTTTATTTTTGAACGCACCCACCTGAACTTTAAACACAACACCCTTGGAGAAGTCGCCTGGGTTGGCTGATGTTGCCGGGCTTGATTTAAGCTGAGCCAGTTCTGCACGGGCAGCGGTAAGTTGTCCTCTCATTTGTGAGAGTTGATCTTCCAACTCCGTGATCTTAGCGTCTTTATCACTAATGGAGCTTTGCATCTGCGTTACCTTTTGGTTGAGTTCAGAAACCTGTGTGTCGGCTGTCTGTTTGTCTTCCGTCATTTGCTTCAGGTTCTGTGGATTCTTGGCGTATTCTTTAGCCTTCTTCTTCCACTCCTTCTTTTCTTTCTTCGAAAGTTGAGCGAAGCTTTGCGTTGAAGCCGTAATCAACGCGAGGCAAAACATTAGTATTACTACTCTTTTCATTCTCAGATTGGTTAAAATCATTTTAAAGGTACAAATATTTGTGAATAAATCGAAAACCGATGACCTGTTAATCCATAGACACCTTTCCATGTACCGATCGTTCCGCTTGAATTTTAGCAAGGTCGTCTATAGGCTTCCCACCATTTTTTCTGGGCGCACCCACTGATCAAATTGTTCTGGTGTTACCAAGCCGGTTTCAACGGCTGCTTCGCGTAAGGTCTTGTTCTCCTTATGCGCCTTCTTGGCAATCTTCGCAGCGCTTTCGTACCCAATATGTGTATTGAGTGATGTCACCAACATCAACGAGTTTTCCAAGTGTTGCTTGATGATGGCTTCATTCGGTTCGATACCAGCAGCACACTTGTCATTAAACGATACGCAAGCATCACCAATCAGTCTGGCCGACTGCAATACGTTGGCAGCAATTACTGGCTTGAATACATTCAGTTCAAAATGCCCGGTGGCACCTCCGATTGAAACCGCCACATCATTACCAATTACCTGAGCACAAACCATGGTAAGTGCTTCAGGTTGTGTGGGGTTTACTTTACCTGGCATGATGGATGAGCCTGGCTCATTATCGGGGATGATAATCTCACCGATACCACAACGCGGACCGGAGCTGAGCATGCGAATGTCGTTGCCTATTTTCATCAGCGATACAGCCGCACGCTTCAATGCTCCTGAAAGTTCTACCATGGCATCATGAGCAGCTAACGCTTCAAATTTGTTTGGTGCTGTAACAAAGGGAAGGTTGGTAAGTTCGGCTATCTTCTTCGCTACCAGTACATCATAACCTTTCGGAGTATTAAGGCCGGTGCCAACAGCCGTTCCGCCAAGGGCCAACTCGCGTACGGCTTCCAATGCATTCTTGATGGTACGTATACTATTATCGATTTGCTGCACATATCCGGAAAATTCCTGCCCCAGGGTTAAGGGAGTAGCATCCATGAAGTGCGTGCGTCCGGTCTTGACAATGTTTTTATAAGCCTCTGATTTCTGTGCTAACGTGCCGCGAAGTTTTAGTAACCCTGGCAACGTAATATCAACCACCTGCTTGTAGGCGGCAATGTGCATGGCTGTAGGGAAAGTATCATTAGACGACTGCGATTTGTTCACGTCATCGTTAGGATGAAGTATCTTCTTTTCGTCTGAAAGTTTCCCGCCATGAAGTACGTGCGCCCGGTATGCAATCACCTCATTTACATTCATGTTGCTTTGCGTACCCGAACCGGTCTGCCAGATCACCAGCGGAAATTCCCCATCCAGTTTGCCAGCCAATATTTCATCGCATGCTTGCCCGATCAGATCTTTCTTATCGGCCGGGAGCACACCTAGTTCGTGGTTCGCCTGCGCTGCGGCCTTCTTCAGGTAGGCAAAAGCATAGATAACTTCCTTCGGCATGCTCGCCTCCGGACCAATTTTAAAATTGTTACGTGAACGTTCTGTCTGGGCGCCCCAGTATTTTTCTGAAGGCACCTGTACTTCGCCCATGGTATCTTTTTCGATGCGGTAGCTCATGATGATGATGATTTTAGTGTGACAAAAATAGTTCTACTTCGTAAGACCACAAGTGATTTTTGATTCTTAATTGGTAATCCTGATTAATCAATACCCCAACCACTCATCGCAGTGAGGTTCGGTTTCAATCGAGTTCGAGTTTCATCCGCAAAAAATCATTTCGGCATGTTGCGATTAATTGCTTTCTTCACGCCCGCTATGCATACAACAAAATTTGTACTCCTCTCGCTCATTGTTTTCTTTTCGTGTTCCGAAAAGAAAACAACTACCTCCTCCATCGAGTTTGAAAAAGGAAAAGAATTAAAAGAGCTTAAGGACAAGACACTGTCTGAACTGTCGGGGTTGGCCACAAGCTATAGCAATCCCAATTACCTCTGGACGATTAATGACAGTGGAAACGATAATAAAATCTTTCTCATTGATGAAAACCTGCACATTAAACTCACCTGCATTCTCAACGGAGTTGTGAACCGCGACTGGGAAGATATAGCCGTTGGACCCGGGCCTGATTCAACCAAGAGTTATGTCTATGTTGCTGACATTGGCGACAACGAAGCCATCTATCCGTTGAAGTACATTTATCGTTTTGAAGAACCGCAGGCCAATGATTCAACCCAGGAATTTACCATCACCCAATTCGACACTATTACAGTAACGCTTGCCGACAAACAGAAAGACACCGAGGCCTTATTGATCAATCCGCTTAACCGAAACTTATACATTGTTTCCAAGCGCGAAGAGCCTGTTCATGTTTACGAGCTGAAGTATCCATACTCTACTAAGGATACACTTGTTATTGAATCTATCGTGTCGATACCCGTTACTCAAATTGTTGCCGGTGATTTTTCTGCCGATGGAAAGGAAATCCTCATGAAGAATTACAACAACATTTATTACTGGCCCAATGATAACCAAAAATCCTTGGCCACAGTACTCCAGGAAAAGCCGATTGAAATTCCTTACAAAGTAGAACCGCAAGGCGAATCAATCACGTGGGCACGCGATTGCTCCGGATTCTATACGATCAGTGAAATGAATAAAGGCAAGAAGAGTTTTCTATACTTTTATAAGCGCAAGTAAAAAACTGTTATCAAGTCTAATTTCACAAAGTCTTTCAGATTGACTTTGAAATTGCCGTTATTCGTTAACCAGAAATAATTCCCCGTTTCCGGTTAACCTACGCTGCGGTATGAAAAGACTTCCCCTCCTTGTGCTGCTATTTATCAACCTTATTGCCACCGCACAGATAAACCGGTTCTATGATTCTTCTTTATTCTCAACACCTGTTCGACTGGGGGAGATAAAGAATAATGATCTGTTGGAAATCTCCGGCCTTGCTGCAAGCTACAATAATCCGGGATTCCTTTGGGCTCACAACGACAGTGGCCGCAAACCAGAGCTCTACCTGGTTAATGACAGTTTGGAGATTTTATTGGTCTGCGATCTGCGTGTGATCATGAATCGAGACTGGGAGGACATCGCTGTTGGCCCCGGTCCTGACCCCACCAAGAACTACATTTACATTGCCGAAACCGGAGACAATGTCGGCATCTTTAAAATAAAGTTCATTTACAGAATTGAAGAGCCCACGCTACCAAAAGATGGATCGAAAGTAGTACAGATTACGAACATCGCACGTCTTTCTTTTACTACGCCCGGCAAACCAAAAGATTTCGAAACCATGTTTCTTGATGGTACTACCAAAGACCTTTATGTAGTATCTAAACGTGAGAAGCCTGCAAAAATCTACACCTTACCCTATCCACAATCCGAACACGATACCCTTGCCTTAACCGAGGTGGCCTCCCTGGAACTTACCCAAATGGTAGGCGGAGATCTTTATTCCGATGGAAAAGAATTACTTCTGAAAAATTATCGCAGAATTTTTTATTGGAAAAACGAAGGCTCTAAACCAATACCTGAGCTTCTGAAAGAAGTACCTAAAATTATTCCGTATGCCGAAGAGCCTCAGGGTGAATCCATCGCCTGGACCCGGGATGGTTCGGGCTTTTATACGATCAGCGAAAAAATTCCCGGCAAGAAATCCTATCTGTATTTCTATCCCCGAAAGAAATAAGCACTAATACTGATCTATATTTTTTTATTCTTCCATCTGCCTGATCGGATGTAGAAATACGCCAGCGTAAACATTGTGCTCCAATACAGCCACTCAGACAACCAACCCCAGGTAATGGGCATATTAAAAATTTCCAGCACTATATATACATACACACAGTACACAACAATTGCGACAAGTTCAATCATCAGGTTCACTTGCGTATTGGCTGTTCCGGTTACGGCATTGAGCCATACGGTAGAAAACGACATCAGCATAAGCGCCACCGAGATGACACGAACCACCGGAACACCCGCACGAATAAATTCTTCGCCTTGCCCATAGAAAGAAAGAAACACATGCGGGATACTGTTGAGCAAAACAAAGAACACCAGTGAAATTGAAAAACTGATTTTCGTAATCCGCTTGATCAATGAAACTACTTCATCAGTTCGCCCCTGCCCAATGATGTTACTCACCATCATATTCGTAGTGGAGGCAAACGACCATGAGAAAACACCAAACAGCCCAAAAATATTTCGCATGGTATTGGATATGGCCAGCGCCTGCGACCCGTGATGTTCAATCAAAATGTAAAAGTATTCCCAACTGATAATACTCAAAGCATACTGGGCAATAAGCGGAGAAGATTGAACCAGAATAAGCTTCGATACTGTAAAATCAATTTTCAACCGGTCAAAAATTCCAAAGGTGCGATTCATGCCCTTAGCGGAAATCACGGAGAACATTACCAGAAATCCGGCCCCTTCGGCAATAATGGAAGCGTAAGCCGCTCCGTTAAATCCGATTTGAGGCAATCCAAACTTGCCATAGATAAGGGAGTAGTCGAAGAAGATATTAAAGAGAGTTTCACTCAATGTACCCCACACCAAAAAACGTGTTTGATTGGTTCCGACCAGCAGCGCATTGCAGGTAACATAAAGTGCGAGTAACGGCAGTCCCCATATCCGTATATGAAGAAACTGAATAACCTGTTCTGAGATGAGCGGATCGTGAATAACATTTCGAAGGATGATGGGTGAAACCGTATACGTGATGATGATCCCGATCGAAGAAATTCCCAATGCAATCCACACCCCATGAAAAAAAAGTCTGCCAATTTCTTCGGGCAAATTCTGACCCCCGCGCCTGGCGATGAGTGCCTGCAACCCATTGTTTAATCCACTGCCAATCACAGCAAAGATGAGATAGTACACACCGGTAATTCCGGCACTTGCCAATTCACGCTCACCTAATGCACCCAAAAAAATATTATTGGTAATGAAGTTGATCTGGGGTACAAGAATAGCCAACGAAATGGGCATGGCCATGCCCAGAATTTGCTTGTAGCCGGTGTCGATGCGTAAATCCAAATTCTTATCGGGTGAACAGATTAATCAGGCAGGTAGGGTTGAAGCTTAGCGTACACCCACGTTCCCAGCACAGCCGATGCAAACGTAACGATTGTTACCCCATAGCCTGCACCAAGCTGGGCATACAACGGACCAGGGCAGGCACCCGTGAGTGCCCAGCCAAAACCAAAAATCAACCCTCCGAGAATCACTCCGTGATGGTAAGGTTTGTTAGGCTGCTCAATCACTTCGCCATTCATGGCACAGATATTCAATTTTCGTATAATGAATATGGAAAGCGCTCCCACAGGCACGGCCGTCATAAAAATTCCATACATGTGAAAACTCTCGAAGAAGAACATCTCTTGCATGCGATACCAGGAAATAGCTTCCCCTTTTGTAAGCGCCAGGCCGAACACGATACCCGCTAGTAAATATTTTATCTGCTTCATTTTAGTTACAGCTTACTCTTTATGCTAAAGCGACATGATTAAAGGAAGAACAAAATGACTGAATAGAATTCCCCCGATAAAGAAGGATGCCGTTGCCACCAGCGATGGCCATTGAAGTCCGGCTAATCCGAAAATGCCATGACCAGACGTACATCCACGCGCGTATCGTGTACCAAAGCCCACCATAAATCCTCCTACAACCATCAACAAAAAACCTTTCAGTGTTAGCAGACTTTGCCAGTTAAAAAGTTCGGTGGGTAGTAAGCCCGGTTGATGTTGAAGTCCGTATACTGAAAATATCTCTACGGTTTGTGCACTGATGGCAACCGGCTCAGGATTCGCCAACAATTTTCCTCCGATAAAACCACCGATGAGAATCCCAACAACGAAGTAGAGATTCCAGCTATCTTTTTTCCAATCGTATTGAAGAAACGGAATGTTTGCCGGATAACACGCAGCGCAAATCTGCCGAAGTGTGGAGGATATCCCGAGTTTTTTATTCCCTAACAAGAGTAAGGCGGGCACCATCAACCCGATAACCGGACCAGCGATATACCACGGCCACGGCTTGTGAAGAAGATCGCTCATGAATTGATTGCATTTTTTTTGTACAGCCGTGAAAGTACGTGAAAGTATTTTTAATTTTCACCTTGCAACACAAACATAAACGTACACACCATCGCTGAACCCTTGGCGATGCAGGAAGTTCAACAACAAACAAAGCCATGAAGAATTCAAAAATAGCCATCATTGGAGGCGGAAATTTAGGTGGAGCCATAGCCGAAGGTTTAATCATCAGCAAATTTGTTTCTCCTGGTCAGATCACCATTACCCGAAGAAATATCGATCGCTTGCAATCGTTGGCCGCGCAAGGTGTAAAAACTACCAGCGACAATGCTGAAGCCATTCGTTCGAGCGATATTATTATTGTAGCGTTAAAACCATATAACGTAAAGGAAGTATTGGAAGGATTGAAGGCTAACGTTGATCCTTCAAAGCACATTATCATTAGTGTGGTAACCGGAATCTATCTGAAAGATTTGGCGACTATTGTGAATCATGGTGTGCCCATCTTCCGCGCGATGCCAAACACTGCCATCGCTATACAGGAATCCGTTACCTGCTTGTGCCACCTTGGCGCGAACGAGGTGCAGGTAAACTACGTAACTGAATTATTCGATCAACTTGGTCTTACCATCAGCATCGATGAAAAACTGATGGACGCTGCTACCGTGCTGGGCGCTTGTGGCATTGCCTACGCCCTGCGTTTCATTCGTGCTTCAACACAAGGTGGAATTGAAATAGGATTTGATGCCAAGACAGCTAACCTTATTGCCGCACAAACGGTGAAAGGCGCAGCAGAACTTCTGCTAAAACAAAACCGCCATCCCGAAGAAGAGATTGACAAAGTAACCACCCCTAAAGGTTGTACCATTGTTGGCCTGAACGAGATGGAGCACCGCGGTTTCAGCTCATCACTGATCAAAGGTATCAGTGCCTCCTATGAAAAGATTTTGAAGTAGGATCATTCCCCTTTACAGTCGTACGCGTACTTCGTCTTTATACTTTACCGGCACTTTAAGAGGCAAGCCGCGATACGATCCTTTGATGTGGCCTTCGTAACGAATGGCAAATTTCTTTCCACCCAACACACCGAGTAGTGTATCGAAGAAACCCAGTTCTTTTATGTTCAGGTCAACCTGAAGGGGTACGGTAAATTCACCTTTGGCCGGGATGGCAATCTTTACTTTATGGTTGATTACACCCGCCTTCTTGTCATTAACAAAAATATCAACATTGATTTTCCGAAGGCGGCCGCGCTGCGGATTAGGATTGTACAGAACAGCCTTTGCTTTCAACTTCGGATCGCTTGATCCATCCACCACCACATCTTTAATCTGGCGAAGTACCACTTGTTCCTTCGGGGTGGCACAGCCGATTATAATCGCAGCGGCAATCACCATCAACACCTTGAGCAATCTTTTTCGAACAGCACGATTCAATACATTCATAAAATTTAACATTCTAATAATACTTCAGCACATGTCGTACCATACTTGCAATCTTCATCCGTGAAGTGCCTTCATTGCCGTTTCATAGTCAGGTTCCTGACCGATGGCTGGCACTATCTCGGTGTGCACTACGTTACCTTTTTTATCGATTACCACAATACACCGTGCCATAAGCCCCACCATTCCGCCATCGGCCATTTCCACGCCATAACGTGCCGAGAAATTCAGGTTTCTAAAATCCGAAAGCGATACTACCTTATCAACTCCTTCGGCACCACAAAACCGTTTAAAAGCAAACGGGAGGTCTTTCGATATACAAAGCACGACTGTATCCGGCAATTCAGCTGCACGTTTATTAAACTCTCTAACGGACATGGCGCATACCCGTGTATCGATGCTGGGAAATATATTCAACACAACATTTTTGCCTGCAAATTCTCTTAATGATACTTCTTTCAGATCAATGCCAACAAGGGTAAAGTCAGGAGCGACAGATCCTACTTTCGGAAGGTCTCCCAGGGTTGTAACCAGGGCATCGCCTAGCTTTGTGTATGCCATAGTTTTTATTTTTTAAGTTCCATAAACGTGTGGCAAAATAACAGAATTAAGCGACCTTTGTTATAACCATTAGGTTGTTGATCTCATTTCCGTTGATTCCAGAGCCCGCAACTTTCATCAGAAAGTAATTCGAACAACTCCCTAATTTTTTAAACTCAATTTTTTCAAATGCCCAAAAAGAACAAGAAACAAGAAGGCAAAAAAACAAAAGCCAAAGACCTCAAAAAGAATCTTCGCAGCACGATTCTCGACCTGCTCAACAGCAATGCAGGCAAAGTTTATAAAGTAAATCAAATTACACAGCGTCTTCGATTAAAGAAACGCGAAGACATCAAGCTGGCTACACTGGCCATTTACGAACTGGAAGACAATAACCTCATCAAACAAATCGATGGAAGTTTTACCAGCAATCAGGAGCAAGAAGAACTTATTGGTATCGTTGATCATGTCAGCTCACGATTTGCCTACATAAGACTGGGAGCCGATAAGACAGACATCTTTATAAAAGCCCGCGATCTCGCTTCGGCTGTTGATGGCGACACGGTTAAACTCGTTATTCTCCCAACCCGTCATGGTGAGCATCCGGAAGGCAAAGTAGTAGAGGTTGTAAAACGAAACCGAAATCGCTTTGTAGGGAAGATCGAAGTGTCAAAAAACTACGCGTTCGTAGTGCCCGACTATCGTAAGATGCACCAGGACTTTTTTGTCTATCCGGAAAATGTTGGCAAGGCAAAAACAGGCGATAAAGTAATTATAGAAGTCGTATCGTGGGCTGAAGAAGACAAGAAGCCCGAAGCCAAAGTAGTAGAAGTACTGGGTAAAGCCGGAGAAAACGAAGCTGAAATTCATTCGATCATGGCCGAGTTCGATCTGCCCTTTAAGTTCCCACCTCAAATCGAAAAGGAAGCAGAAGCTATTGAAGAAGGTATTACCAAAGAAGAAATTAAAAAGCGCTGGGACTTCCGTGAGATCACTACGTTTACAATCGACCCCTTCGATGCGAAAGATTTTGATGATGCTCTTTCATTTCGAAAACTGGAGAATGGCAACTATGAGGTAGGCGTACACATTGCCGATGTAACACACTACGTTCAACCAAATTCAAACCTGGAAAAAGAAGCGTACGATCGCGCCACCTCAGTCTACCTGGTTGACCGCACTATTCCAATGCTGCCCGAGAGATTATCGAATGAACTTTGCTCTCTGAGGCCCAATGAAGACAAGCTCACGTTCGCAGCCGTTTTCGAGTTGGATGACAAAGCCAAAATTAAAAAAGAATGGTTTGGTCGAACCATCATTCATTCGGATGTGCGCTTTACGTACGAAGAAGCGCAGGAGATTCTGGAAAAAGGAGCAGGCAACAAAGCAGAAGAACTTCTGGCTCTTAACGACCTTGCTAAAAAATTACGCAAGGAACGATTCAATAAAGGTGCGGTTAACTTTGAAACTACTGAAGTAAAATTCAAACTCGATGAAAAAGGCAGACCGCTGGCCGTTATTCCAAAAATCAGAAAAGACTCGCACAAGCTCATCGAAGAGTTTATGCTTTTGGCCAATAAGCAAGTGGCTACCTTTGTTTACAACCTCCGGAAAGGAAGAGAGAAAAACACATATGTGTATCGCATTCACGATTCGCCCGATCCTGACAAAGTAAAAGACTTCGCTGTGTTTGCGAAACAGTTTGGCCACAACGTAACCATTGACGATACCTCCATCAGCCAATCGTTGAACAAGCTCATGACAACCATTGAAGGTAAGCCTGAGCAAAATATTCTGGAGCAACTGGCCATTCGCACCATGGCGAAGGCAAAATACTCCACCGATGTAAAGGGCCACTTTGGATTAGCATTTGAACACTACTCACACTTCACTTCGCCCATACGAAGGTATCCGGATATGATGGCGCATCGTCTTCTGCAACATTACCTCGATGATCAAAAACCGGTAAGCAAAGCCGATTATGAAGAAAAGTGCGTGCACTCATCCGAGCGCGAAAAACGTGCGGCCGATGCTGAACGCGCCTCCATCAAGTACAAGCAGGTAGAGTTCATGGCCAGTGCCGAGAACAAAGTGTACCAAGGTTTGATTTCCGGTGTAACGGAGTGGGGCCTCTATGTTGAAATCGTTGAAACCAAATGCGAAGGGATGATTCGACTGGCCGATCTTACCGATGACTTCTATGAATTCGATGAGAAGAGTTACCGGGTTATCGGACGAAAGCGAAAAAAAATCTATACCCTTGGTGACAAGGTTCAGGTACGGGTCAAGAAGACTGATATCGACAAACGACTAATAGACCTAGTTTTTGCCGATGGCGATGAGTTCCTTGCCGGAAAAACCGAACAGGGCAAACTCATCAAAAAGAAAAAAGAGAATTATGATGACCTGGATTTTTCTGAATAGTGGCCGCGAGAAATAATATGCAGAAATTAAAATCACTTCAGGTTATCCTTGAAAAGGAAATCTCAAAAAAAAAATACGGCCGGCAACCTCAATCCCTTTATGAGCCCATTCACTATCTGATGAGCCTTGGTGGCAAGCGGTTGCGGCCCATGCTTACCTTACTTGCCTACTCTCTCTATAAAAGTGATGCTAAGTCTGTTATACCTTATGCCATTGCCGTTGAAGCTTTTCACAACTTCACGCTGATGCATGATGACATCATGGACAACGCCCCGCTTCGCAGAGGAAACCAAACCGTGCATGAAAAGTGGAATGTAAACACCGCGATTCTTTCGGGCGATGTGATGCTGGTGAAAGTTTACGAAATTTTCAGCTCCCTGGAGCCTGCTGTTATAAAAGAAGTACTTGCAGGCTTCAATCGATGTGCGGCTGAAGTATGCGAAGGCCAACAGTGGGATATGGAATTTGAAACCACAACCGAAGTAACAGAAGCACAGTACATCAACATGATAAAACTGAAAACGGCTGTGCTGCTTGGATTTAGTCTGGAACTCGGGGCTATACTGGCCGGAGCATCACCGGAAGATCGAAATGCATTACGTTCGTTTGGCGTGAACATTGGCATTGGTTTTCAACTGAAAGATGATCTGTTGGATGCGTATGCCGACCCGAAAAAATTTGGCAAGCAGGTAGGAGGCGATATTCTCGCCAATAAAAAAACTTTCCTGCTCATTAAAGCACGGGAGAAAGCGAAAGACAAACAATTGAAGGAACTGAACGAATGGCTATCGGTTAAAAAATTCAACAAAAAGAAAAAAGTCGAAGCCGTAAAATCCATTTATGATTCGCTGAACATACCTACCCTGGCTGAAAAGAAAATCAATCAATACTTCGCGAAAGGTTTTGATAGTCTCGACAAACTTTCGGTTGATCATCAATCCAAGGCCTTGTTGCGCAGGTATGCCGAAGCACTGATCGAACGGCAGTCTTGAGTTTCGTTGTGTTACTTCGTGCGTTTTGAGAACTTGCGCCTCATAATTAATTACTTCAAACTTTCTTTAAAGCACAAAGACACCACCAATATCGGTGTGCGTGTCGCACAGAGAAAAAATTACGTCAACGGTTTTTAGGGAAGAATCCGACCCTGTATCTTTCTACTTTACTGCATGCTATGAAATTTCTTCTTCGCTCACAGCTTTCCCTCATGATGTTCCTTCAGTTTTTCGTTTGGGGATCGTGGTACGGGCAAATGAGCAAGTACCTCACCAATCAGCTTGGTGCTACGGGCGATCAGGTGGGAAATGCCTACGCAGCATTTTCAATTGCCATGATTGCCGCTCCGTTTTTTGTGGGCATGCTGGCCGATCGGTTTTTTGCCGCTCAAAAAGTTTTGGCCGTACTCAATATGTTAGGAGCTGCCATTCTATTTTTACTCACTACAATTACTGCCCCTAATCTTTTCTTCTGGGTTATGTTGCTGTATTGTTTCACTTTTACACCGACTATCGCACTCACCAGCTCTATCGCCATGCGGCAAATGAGCAACCCTGAAAAAGAGTTTCCGGCCATTCGTGTTTTTGGAACTGTCGCCTGGATTGTGGTGGTTAATATTATTGGTTTTATGGCAGTGGGCGATCAGGTAACAATATTTCAAATCTCGATGCTCGCCTCTGCACTGCTAGGCGTAATGGCTTTCTTTCTTCCTAACACTCCACCTACCTCCACAGAGGCTGTCAGCTTTACACAGATCATTGGCAAGGATGCGTTTGTACTTTTTAAAGATCGCTCATTTAGCATCTTCTTTATCTCGTCTATCCTGATCTGCATTCCACTTTCATTTTACTATGCGTGGGCTAACCCTTCGCTTACCGATGCCTATAAAATCGCGTTTCCTGCTGCCGATTCAACCGGATTTAAAATTGAAAACAAAATGTCGTTAGGGCAGGCATCGGAAGTAATCTTCATGCTGCTACTCCCTTTTGCTTTTCAAAAATGGGGCGTAAAAAAAATTCTGATCATTGGCTTACTGGCCTGGATCGTTCGTTTTGTTTTCTTCGGATACGGAACAGCCGATACGTCTGCCTGGATGCTTTACGCAGCCATCTTACTGCACGGAGTATGTTATGATTTCTTTTTTGTAACCGGACAAATTTACACCGATAACAAAGCCGGAGAAAAAATCAAGTCACAAGCACAAGGTTTAATTTCATTGGCCACGTATGGTGTGGGTATGTTTATCGGATCGATCATTTCGGGTAAAGTAAAAGATCTCAATACCATGGATACCGTCACCAACTGGACAAACGTTTGGCTGGTGCCGGCCGCCATTGCTGCCGTGGTGCTCATGCTTTTCATACTTTTCTTTAAGGACAAACAATCTACAAACGCTTAACGCATTACTACTATGAACATCGCCATGCTCGGTTCGGGTTTTATCGGAAGATTTTATGCAGACTCTCTTCAGGGATATAGAAGCAAGGATAAAATCGTGAGCATCTATTCACGCAAGGAAGAGAGCGTTCAAAAATTTGCCCGCGATTACAACGTAGCTTTTGCTACCACCACTATGGAAGATGCCATCAACCGGCCCGAGGTTGATATCGTTTGTATTTCACTTCCCAATAATCTACATGAAGAAGCCGTAATGCTTTGCTGCAAACATAAGAAAGCCGTAATGACCACCAAGCCACTTGGTCGTAATGCTGAAGAAGCGAAGCGCATGCTGGAAGCTGTTGAAAAGGCTGGCATCTTCAACGGCTACCTCGAAGATTTAGTCTACACGCCTAAATTCATAAAGGCCCATGCAAGTGTACAGGAAGGTGCACTCGGCAGAATACTTTGGGCAAAGTCACGTGAAACGCATCCTGGCCCGCACAGCGATTGGTTCTGGGATATGGAGCAAGCAGGTGGTGGTTGTATTCTTGATCTTGGATGTCACTGTGTGGAAATCACAAGAAGTTATATCGGTAAAGACATTAAGCCGGTTGAAGTAATGTGCTGGGCCGATACACAAGTAAAACCGATTGATGCAGAGGATCACGCCATCGGTTTGGTGAAGTATGAAAACGGAGCGATTGGTCAGTTTGAAGTGAGCTGGACTTTCCGAGGCGGGTTAGATCTTCGCGATGAAGTAATGGGAAGTGAAGGCACGATCTGGATCAACAGCTTTTTACGAACCGGTTTCGACATGTTTACCACAGGCAAGGGCGGAGACTACATTGCCGAAAAGGCCGAGAGCAACACCGGCTGGTTATTCCCGGTGGGCGATGAACTGAATGAGCTTGGCTATAACCACATGTTCATGGATATGTTCAACGCATTCGAACAAGGTAGACAACCGAAGGAAACATTTTATGATGGCTATGTTGTCAATGCCATACTCGATGCAGCTTACCGCTCAGCTAAAAGCAAAGTATGGGAGCCTGTAACACTTGACATCTGGCGCGGACGTGTGGGTGTAACCAAAGACGCTCACTTAACAGAATACGATGCCGATCACTACCTGGTGAAAGAAGAAGTAACACACTATGGCGCCAAGAAACTGATATTGAAAAATAAAAAGACCGGAAAAATTTTGGAGAAAGTGGTTGGCTAGTGTTGCTAATGTATAGTGTCGGACACTTCAACTTCTGGCCGTAATAGTTTCTTTCGATTCTTTGTCGAGCGCGTACCATATATAAACATGATGGGTGTGTATAACATATACGTAAACCCCGACACCATGCCGGCATACCATTGATTACGAAAAATTATTGCCAGCGCCACCGACAATAATGGTATGGCACCCATTAACAAATTGGATTGCATGCTCATGCGTGTATCAAACAATTCGATTTCGTTAAGCTCAAGCTCGGCAGCATGTTTTAAGGCATAGCGGTACATTAAAACCAAAATGAAGAACACCCCGGCTGCACCCAGTCCATAGATTATCATAAGGTCAGCCATGTCGTCACCACGAATCATTCCTTTTAATTCTGTTACCAGCTCGGGCTGATGAACCAGATAACCCACCGGGAATAGTATAAGCTTGGTAAGAAACTTCAGCGGATACACGTAGAAAAGTACGATAACCAGAAACAGGGTGTTCAGAAAAACCACTTTGCCATTACGAAGTCCGTAGCGAAAGAAAAAAGTAAAGTGCTCATGCCAGATCATAATGATGAGTGCGATGCACGCACAGAAAGGAATAATATCCCACACAAATCGCTTAATCTGCTGGAATGTTGTTGGCGGGCTCGTGGAAATCAGTAACAATGTAATAGCAAGGGCAAATACAGCATCGCTGAAGTTTTCCAATCGCCCGGGTTCTTCACCACGAAAGCGAAACTCCTGGTTCATGCCAAGATAATGTTTCTTAAGAGCGTCTCTGATCATGAGGGGGATTTTAAACTAAAATACAAAACATGATCGAATACATGATTATGCATGAGGCCCAGGCTCTGAATTATCGTTTGCACTATTCTCCGGAGGATCAATAAAAGGTGATGCCTGCTGATGCAAGCGAATGGCTTTGCGTGCTAATATCAGTCCAACAATTAACGAGACAAACGCTCCCATCCAGGTTCCGATCCATACGCCTTCAATTTCGGCAATGAAGAGAAAGTAATCGTAGGCTCCATGAAAGAGTGCTGCCGTTCCAAGTGCAATTACACTATAATACAATCCTTGACGGTGCGTAAACTTGGCACGACCAAGAAAGTAGCCCATCAATACACCAAAGGTAGCGTGAGCCAGCACAGCCGTAAACATTCTGATGATGCCGGTGGTAAACCCATACTGAAAGACGTACAGCACATTTTCAACCGTAGCGAACCCAAGACTTACGGTTACCGCGTAGACAATGCCATCAAAGGGTTCATTGAAATTCTTGTTGTTGTAAAGTATAAACCGAACGAAAACAAACTTGCTGAATTCTTCCACCAACGCTACTTTAAAAAGGGCATTGATAAACTGTGAAGCCGTACTATCTGCGTCTGTGTGAATAATAACATTTACCGGCCAGCTGATCAGCAAGGTAACAATCGTACTGAGTCCGCCATACAAAAAACTAACGAACAACAACGCAAGCGGTTCGCGCTCATGCTTATCTTTCAAATAAATGTAGAGACCGATGGCAGCACCTGGCGCGAGGGCAAGAGCAAATAAACTGAGAAAATTCATTTCAACAGAAGGATAAATGCACCCGCCACTGCCAACGGAATGCCGCGCAGCAAAACCGGTCTAAGCACAACAGCACTCTTCTCAATCTGCGTCATCAGAAACACACCGAATATGGAAGTACTGGCCATGGAGAGCGAACCAATCATAAGCATTTCCTGGTGGCCATTCATCTGCAGCAAATAAAGAAGTAAGCCCATTGTGCAAACGGCAATACTGATATAACCAACCTTAACGACAATCAACAGCAAGTAATTGTTGGGGTGATCTTGTTCCAACTCCACCGGCTTGTAGGCTGATAAAAAACTGATTGCCGCAATGCCCGTCATGGAGATCATCAATAACTCTGCGGCTCCGGCATTGTGTGTAAGCTTCAGACCTGCGCCAGCGATAAACAGCACAAGCAGAATTTTTTCAAGGATTGTCAGAAAGGAAAATAACTTTCCGGAGAAGGCTGAACGGTTCATAGATTCAAATTACTTAAGTAATTTGAACAATGTTTCAGTAAAATCAAAGAGACTGACTACTCCAGCTTCTCCTCCACTGCATCCAGTTTGTCTGTACTGAATTTACCGGAGGTGGCATAAATAATTTTTCCTTCAGCATCGAGCACAAAAAAGTACGGAATGTCCTTCTTCTCGAAGTCCAGTGCTTCCTTGTAAGGCTTGAGCTCGCCTTTATAAAAAAGAATATACGGCAACAGCTGAGGATCGATATTCTTGATGGCCTTGCGTTTGGCGGTTCCAGTAGCGGCAGCATTCACACCGGTAAACATAGGAACGAAATAAACATTTACATCGTAGCCAAAGCCTGACATCAGGCCGTTAGTCTTCTGAATAAATTTTTCGAACACCGGCTGAAACCAGCTGTTCAAGTCATCTTCAGATTTTTTTGAATAGGCCAATCCCACAAGCGTATACTTACCCTTGGTATCGGCAGGCAGCACAACTTTCTTATCTTCAACAGTCTCTGCCTCCATGGTTGGAAATACTTTGCCAATTACCTGCGCCTCAACTACGGCCGCTAATATCAATCCATAAACTAAAAGAATAACATGTTTCATAAACGTAAGGTTAAGCATACTTAAGGTACGAATTCTATACCAGAAAATGCCTGTTGGTAAGTTACTGCTCTGAGGTTTCGGGCTGAATGAACATAAAACGCGAAAAACAATACTAAAACGGCAACCATTATTTTACCCAAATTACTTTGTCATCAATGCTGCTGCGTTTTCCAGGAGGAATTTGCGATTTCACCATACCCAGGTGAATGAACCCTAACAGTTTGTCGGCTGCTTCTAAACCAAAAATTTCTTTTGCTTCTTCAAAGTATGTTATGCCGCCTGTGCTGAGGTAACAACCAATACCATAAGCGGAAGCGGTGAGATAAATATTTTCTATCGCACAAAATACTGCTCCGATTTCTTCAATCTCCGGAACTGATTTTTTTTCATCACGCTTCATACCCACGGCAATAATGTGCGATGACAACGCGGGTTTGGTTAACAAATTCTGAAATCGCTCCTCTTTAAAAGTTCCATCGGCTACTGTCACCTTTTTGTAAACATCAGCCTGTGCCTGCGCCAGTTGTTGAATACCGCTACCGGTAAAGACCATAAAACGCCAGGGCTCAGTTAGCTTATGAGTGGGTGCCCAATTAGCATTTTCCAACAGTTGCTTCACCAACTGGTCTTCTACTCTTTCACCAGAAAATTGATTTTGATAAACGGATCTCCGGTTACGAATCAACTCATTAATTACATTCGGTTCTATCATACGTTGATAATTTGCGTCTAATGTAGAAAAAGGTCAGGGTTATTTCGGGAACTGGCTGGCATCAATGTTTGGAATTACCTTTAGGGCATTCTTGTAGTAAATTTTCTTCAACACATCATCGGGCAAATCAAGTCCATACATGCGCCAGAATGCATGATACCTTTTATGATAGGGAAAATATTCATCGGCTGTTTCCAGCACGCGGAAGTATGTTTCATATTCTTCCGGCACCCACGAATCTTTACCAAACATAACACGGTCCTGATACTTGATCAGGAATTCGCGCGCTGCTCTTGGTTGTCTTCCCAGTTCCGCGATTACAGCACCAATCTCGGAATACATGTTTGGATATTGATCCATCAAACTGCCCAGCTTCTTTAAATCACTGCCATACCATCCCAGGTGAGCATTGATGAATTTTGTTTTTGGATGTTTTTTAAAAATGTTGTGCTGCTCGGCAATGATGGTCTCCCACGAAACAGGATCGGTGTCATGTCTGCGACCCGGATGTGTTTTTAATTCAAGCCAACGCTCGTTGTTTTTATCAATGGGTTGCCAGAATTGTTTTGGATCGGCTGCGTGAATCAATACCGGAATACCAAGTTCGCCACACTTCGTCCAGATAGGGTCAATACGTGGATCGTCAATATGTATGCGATTGCCTTTACTATCGGTAGTGAACATCCCCAGGCTTTTATAAATCTTCAATCCATTTGCACCCTTCTTCACATCCTCTTCCAATTGTTTGAGCATGCGGTCCCTCCACTCCGGATCATCAATGGCCGCAAAATCCATGTTGGTAAAAACAATGAATCGTTTGGGGTTTGTCTTCTTCACATTCTCCAGCGATATATCCAGGTGTTCAGTGCTGCCGCGTCCGCGCCCACTCAAGTTCACCATTACCTGCATGTTCAGTTCGTCCATTTGCGCCAGCAGTTGTGTCAGGTCCTGGTTGGTCATGTTAAATTGATGGTTGTGAACATCAATGAATGGATACTTTGCCCGTTTAACATGATGCTCCGGCACCACCAAGGTTGATGGCGGATCATACTCTTCAAAATCCATTTTCATATCCAAGGGTCGTTCCTGGGCTAATATCATGGTGGAACTAACCGTCATGATAATAATTGCAATGCCTGATTTCATCTGTTAATAATTGTTTGGCGATTTCATTCGTAAGGATTTAAACGAAAATACGTTGAAGGATTGGAACCCGTACGAAAAAAAGGATGGAAGGTAAATTCAACTTGTTGGTCGCCACCAGTGCAGCAAGGTCGTTGAATAAACCCAAGGCATGGTCATTGCTCCGATTTTATTTTTTAACTTGGCTCGGCATTAAAATCGCTTCATGAAAAGAATTTCAACCTGTTTTATCTTGTTCGCTGTTGGCATCAGTTTCGTGTTCGCGCAAGATCCGCTGGAGGCCTCGAAAAAGAAATTAGCCGCTAGCGATTTTTCCGGAGCCAAGACGGACCTAACTAAAATACTGGATAGTAGCCCAAAAAATAAAATTGCTTTAAACCTCCGTGGTGAGGCTCGCATGGGGTTAGGTGATTTTTATGGAGCCATTGGCGATTTCAATTCGGCCCTCGATATTGATTCAACCTATGCCGAGGCTTGGAACAATCGAGGTGAATCCAAAGTAGCCCTCAGCGATGATGAAGGTGCCATCAATGATTTCAACAAAGCCATCAAGTTCAATGCAAAGTTTGCCGATGCCTACACCAACCGCGGGCTGGCCAAATATAACATCGAAGATTTACAAGGTGCTTACTTCGATTTTTCCAAAGCTTTGGAACTCGGGCCGGCTGATGCCGACAAGTATTTCAATAAAGGCGTTGTGCGCTCGGAGCTTGGCGAATTTATGAGTGCTATTGAAGATTACACCAAGGCTATCGAACTTGACAAATCGGATGCTGCACTGTACAACTACCGTGGTGTTGCTTACTACAACATTGGCAGCCTGGATTTAGCCATTGCCGATTACAATCAGGCCAGCAAGCTTGACCCAAAAGATGCCTTGATTTTTGAAAATCGCGCGTTGGCTAAAAACGCTAACAATGATTTTAAAGGTGCACTGGAAGACTACAACAAAGCGGTAGAACTTAATCCCGAAGATCCGGAAACGCTAAACCTGCGTGGTGTGGTTAAGTATAACCTCGAAGATCACGATGGCGCTATTGCTGACTATTCCAAAGCCATCGAACTGGACGAAACAAACCCGGTATACTACGATAATCGCGCGCTTAGCAGAACCGAAAAAGAAGATTATGCCGGTGCTGTTGAAGACTATACTTCATCGATTGAACTGTATCCAAGCGATCCGGAAACATACCTACAACGCGCATTGGTTAAAATCGCTATGAACAATCAATACGATGCATGCCTTGACCTAAAGCGCGCTGAAGAACTTGGATCGCCAGATGCCAAAGCACTGATCAAAAAAAATTGTAAGTAAGCGCTGGAAATTATCCCGTTCTTAAAATTCAACGAACATGAAAATTGCCATTATCCTGAACGGCATTTCAGTGGCAAAAAAGAATTTTTACAGAAATGTTCTCCCGGCTCTGCAGCAATCCTTTTTGGTTGATGTATTTGAAACACGATCTCAACAGGATGCCCCATTGCTCAGTTCGCAGGCAGTTGATAAAAAATTTGATGTCATTATCGCTGCGGGTGGCGATGGCACAGTTCATCAGGTGGTCAACGGTATGCTTGAAGGCCGAGAACCTCACCATACACTTCCGGCCTTGGTGGTGTATCCGCTGGGAACCGGCAATGACTTTGCACGAAGTCTGAATATCTACACCGATAGCAACCAACTGATTTCATTGCTTACCAATTTCAAGGTCAAACAGGTTGATGTTGGCATAGTTACGTTTACCAATACAACAGGCGAATCAGAAGGTCGATACTTCGTTAATGTAGCAGATGTGGGCATGGGGCCTGAAGTTGTAAAGCGTGTATTGAACAGCAAGCGGCTGCTGGGTTCGGGAGTATCCTACTACCTGGCCATTCTTTCTACATTCTTCAAATACAAACCGGTTGAGGTTACAGCTACTGCCTCCGGCTGGAACTGGCAAGGCAAACTTCGCACGCTGGCCATTGCCAACGGTAACTTTTATGGACATGGTTTATGCATTGCGCCCGATGCCAAACCCGATGATGGCATTTTTGAATCCTTTATTTGTGGTGATGCTTCCACCGTTGATTTTATTTTACAATCCAACAATCTCAGGCAGGGCAAATACATCAAGCATCCGAAGGTTGTTTATAACAAGACAAAAGATATAACATTACAATCAACCGCGTTATGTTCAATTGAAGCCGATGGCGAATGGTTGGGTACGCTGCCGGCTACCGTTAAAATGGCTGCTCACAAAATACAATTACTGGCACCCTAACCACCCCCATCTTTATGGGTTTGAGAAATTTGAATCTGGGTTGTTATCTTCACGTATACTTCAAAACTAAGAGTTTACCTTCCAGGCATGATATTAATTGGGATTGTTGAAGACGATGAGCAGATCAGAAAGGGTATTCAATCCTTCCTGAACAAACAGGATAACTTTGAATGCAACTGGTCGTACGGTTCGGTGGAAGAACTGCTGAATAGCTTATCCAATCAAAACATACCCAATGTTTTGATCATGGATATCGGCCTGCCCGGCATGTCGGGAATTGAGGGAATGAAACTCATCAAAGAAAAATATCCGGAGGTGGATATTATCGTTTTCTCAGTGTACAACGATCCGAAGCGAATTTTTGATTCCTTGTGTGCAGGCGCTACTGGTTACTTACTGAAAAATACACCGCTGGAAGAAATCAAAGAAGGCATTGAACTGCTGGCGCATGGCGGCTCACCCATGTCGCCTCAAATTGCCCGTAAGGTAATTGAGTACTTTACACCAGGCGCCCGAAAAAAAGAAGACGTCTCACCGCTGTCAGCTAAAGAAAAAGAGATTGTTGTTGGCCTGGTGGATGGCTTAAGTTATAAACTGATAGCCGACCGCATGAACATCAGCATTGAAACCGTTCGCTTTCACATCAAAAATATTTATCGAAAGCTTCATGTTCACGGTAAAGCTGAAGTTATATCGAAATCACTTCGCGGTGAAATCTGAGAACCCCATCATTGTGTAGTTGACGTTGGAAGTATCGTGTAGTAGCTTTCGGGCAGATCGCGATTAAAACACCATCGCGGATCGTTTGTATCCTTCTGAAAATTACCCTCTGTATGTTGGTTTAGATTTGGTTAGACAAGGTAAGTGCCCTTCGGTTCGTCAAGGGCATTTCCTTTTTCTCTAGAATCCGTCATCGTCCTCTTTGTCGTCTTTCTCTTCCTTCTTCTTGTTGTCAATCGGCAATTGTAACTGATCGCCTTCTTTCTTCTTTTCTACAGCAGAACCGTCACTCAGATTATAGGGAATATCAATGCCATAATATTGCTGACGGAATCGGTTAATGAATGCAACCGTTTCATCATCGCTGCCGGGAATAAATGCTACTTCACCAACTTTTGCTTTTCCTGCATTACTTCGTTTGGCAATAACTCCGTTGAACTCTGAATTGGAAGATTGTACCATCAGGCGATTATCTTCATAACCAAAGTAGTACCATGCTTCAGGCGATGCTTTTATAAACACATGGAACACCGGTGCCCCATCTTCATTTTTACGAACCTCCATAAAACCTTCGAAGGCTCCGTTCACATCATTACGTCCAATGTTCGACATACCGATAGAACCTTCGCTATAGAACGCCTTTGCCTTTGGTGACCATTTCAGGTTTACGTTTGAAAATACCAATGGCTTTGCGAGCTGTGCGATGGTGCCCAACGGAACATAACCCTGTAAACTGCGCTGTTCAAAATCTTTCGCTACCCGTTCCCCTACAATGTCAGCAATTTTGTAAAGCAGTTCGGTTTGATCACCCAGGCCATCGTCTGCCCCTTCGTTTTTGATCACATCCTGAATCTGCCGGGCCATAATATCAAAGGCTTGTGCCGGCACATTGGTATCCACCATCAGGAAGGTATTCATCTTGATCTCATTCGTCTGCATATCTCCCTGACCTAGCGCAGATGATGTTATTGTAAAATCTTTCAGGCCGCTAAACAACTTTACCGGTCCTTCAAAGCGCACCTGCATGTTCGCATCGTTGTAGGCAAAAACTTTTCCTGACAAGCTGTTGCCTGCGGCCTTTTCGAGACTTTCTATTTTAAACTCGCTAGATGTAGTATCATAGTGAAGCGTACCGCTTGGTTCGAAGAAGTCGTCATCGTCATCACTTTTCTTGTCGTTTACAAACGTAATGTACAGATCGTTGTCAGCGCCAAAGTGCAACCCAGCATTCACGCGTTTCCCTTCTTCTGTTACTGCGTTGTCGAAATCAATGTGTACATCGGTCTCATCACCCGTTTGCTCGTAGCGAATCCACGTACTGTAGTTTTTAATTTTTTTGATGTCAAGCTTTACATATCCCGTTAACTGTAAGGCGGGTCGTGTGGCATACATGGTCATATCACCTTTGTAAAACATGCCGGCACCTAATACTAACTTTGCCTGGTCGGTAACGGCTCCGGTACCTACTGTCTGTTGCGTTGCCACCGATTTCCTACGGTGTGATCTACGGGCTGCTTCAGTTTCCGCAATAGCTTCTAAATGAAAGTCCGTCATCTTAATGGCGAAGGTGTCGTTCAGAAAGTTCACGTACTGGTAAGTGGCATACCCGCTGAACTCTTTACGCGAAACAATGTCAACCACACCTTCGGTAAGACGGTGATAGCCATTCAGCGTATCGAGAATGATGGTAGTATTTTTCAGTGTACCAATCTTTGCGTTCTCCAGAATAAGTACCTCATTGTTTTCGGGTGTGATCCTCGCATCGGCCACAATAATGTAGGGGATACCACTTACTTTTAACTGCTGGGTTTTTAAATCATACTCGGCTTTCTCGGCATTGAAATTCAATGAGTCCAGATCTTTTCGTGTTGTATAAAAGTATGAGTTCTCAATCGGCACGTCGGGGTCTTTACTCATCGTGATCTTTTGCGCATTCAAATCCCACCGCATCTTTGGAATAGAGGTTTTGAACTGAGCATATGGAAAATCAATCGCAGCAACACCCTCAACTTCGGGACTGATATCGGCATAGTTTTGTTCAAGGTTAAACTTCAATCGGATATCGCTTCCTGAAACTAATGGTTTCTGAGGATCGGCTGAATTCATTTTGAAACGAGCGTGTCGCGCGCCAAAATCTTTTGCATTGAAATTCATTCCCCGCGAAATAATTTCAATTCCTCGCGTTTCGAGTTTACCAGCTCCCGCCACGCCCGTCTTCGACACGGTAACCGTTCCTCTCATTTGTGCGGTGGAGTCATAAAAATTGAAAGGCTCCTTGGTGTTTTTCAATTTCATTTTGTCTTCCTTCGGCAACCACTTCATCTCATAATCAGGCAGCGAAGCTTGCGGAAAGTAAACATCACCAAAAAGTTTTTCCGAAATCGTGGCGCGATTACCGCGTGCAATTACTGAGTCAGGGTAATACAGAAAGTCGTTCGATGAAACAGTAGCCGCTAGGTATTTTACGGTACCGGCACCACGCAAACCACGGTTGTTCAGGGTAAGCATACCCGTCATTTTTGCATCGCTGTTATAGAGTTGATACCCGGCAGGCGGAATGTCGTGCTCAAACCCTAATGACTTGTCGGGCTGTGAGTGCAGTTTCTCTTTAAAGTTCGGGAACATACCGCTGGAAGCAAAGGTACCTTCGAAGTTGATGGATGAAGGATCGGCATCGTTCAAACTATCTAACTTGAACGGGGGCACCACAAAGAACATCGAACGATCGTAAACACCACCCAGTACTTCTTCGCGATCAAAATAAATAACACCACCCGTGGTGGCATCCAGGCGTGGGTAGTTTGGAATTTTATGCTTTCCTGATTTATTGTTAGCTCTGCTGATAAACAATGTACCTGATGACTTTGACGTGTCGCCTAACCCACCGGTTTTGGCAGCGGTAGAGTCAGCACCTACCATGTTATTGTTAAGTTTTCTCCGAACGCTTTGTCCTTTTGCATTCGTTTCGGTTACATAGAAGTTAATGGAATCGATGTGGGTGAGGCTAATAAAAAAACTGTCGTACTTCAGGGTAAAACCTTTTCCGCTGATTTCGAAATTACCGGCATTGATGGTCCCGTCAAATTTGATGTCGCGGTTTTGTAGAATGGTAATCACACTGCTATCGGGTTCAATGCGCACGTTAAGCGAGTCGCTTACTTTAAATTCTTCCACACCCCGTACGGTCATGTAGCGCTTGCTGAAATTGAGCGATGCATTGGCGGAGCTATCGATCACGGAATGGATCTTTAAGTTATCGTAGTCTATCTCACTCCGATATGCCTTATAGAGTAGTATTGTTTTTTCCTTTACGTGTACTACATCCGTTTTCGGATCGTATGTAATCAATCCTTTCTGACTTACAAATTGAATGGCTGCTTTGATATCACGAAACTCCTTACCAGAAAATTGCACGAGATCGCCCGTATAAAAATCACGAACTCTGTTTTTTATACAATAGTTGGCAATCAACGCCACGGGATGAAAACTGAATCCTTCTCCTTTCAGCAGTCGGAAATCATCAGGATCATAAAAATCAATGGATTCAATAATAAGCGGAACAGTGCCCCGTCCGCCATCGGTTAATAAATCGAGGCTATCAGAATACAGATTCCACCGGATAACATCGGTTGCAAAATCAACATTGAAAAAAGATGCCGAGTAGGGTGTGTGTTTCATTACTCCTTTATCTTTTAAAAGAAGCAGTTGTTGCAAACTGTCTGAACCATAAGTATAGCGCATGCGCACGGAAGGGTGTGATATTGAATCATTACCCTGCTCAATAACGATGCGTGTTTTCTCGGAAGTAATGGTTGAGTCCGTAAACAGAAACTCAGGTGATTCGGCAACAAATCTCTTTTCACCATTGTGCGATACTTCTATCGATGAAAAATCTCCGGTAACGGAGGCACTTGAAATTTTTCTGCCGGTAAGTGAAAAACCTCCCCGGTATTTTACATTCTCGTCACCAATGCCTTGTATGGCCAATGAGTTTTGAAATGATTTAAACCGCGGGTAAGTAGAAAATGCCGAGTCTTTTCGTTGCTGCGATTTAAATTCAAATGTACCCGGTATGAATCCAGGTGTGCGACTAACGTAATTCAGTTTTACGAGATCCGATTTGATATCCGGGCGCGCTGCATTGAAATTGTAATCTGTAAACGTGCAATAAACGCTATCGGGACTCAACCCTGCTGGCGACCAATCAAACGAGCCTCCATTACCCACAAACGTATTGTTACGAAGCGACAACATTCCCTTGGTGCCCTTGAGAAAAACTGAATCATACTTGGTCACAAAATTCAAGGTCACACGGTTAAAGCGGATCACCGGTCCTTCGATAATCGGTTGGGGTGGTGGATTCATCCACAACGGAGCCTCTACAAAAACAGAATCCGGAACATACTCTTCGGTGAGTTCATCTGCCGGTTCGGTATAACTTGATTCTGTATCGGCCGAAGCCGTAGCTGCGCTGGTCGTATCAAACATATCGATAGCGGGCGCTGGCGAGATATACTCAAAGGAATAATCGTCATCGATGGCGTGAAGTCTTAACGATTTCTCAAAATGCAGTGCATGATGTTGGAAGAATGTTCGGCTGATCTGAAAAAACGTAGCCACTTTAGCAGCGGGTTCGTTGTCAATTACCTGACCTGTTACTTTCAGAAATTCGTTGATTTTAGAATTGTCGGCATGCTCAATACTTACCGCATTGGCTAACGCCCCAAAGTAGTTAATCAAGGTAGGCTTAACTGGAAATTTCTTGCGCTTCATCAAGCGGAGTTGGCGCTGGATGGTAATCTGTTGATCCACTCCTAAATTTCCCCAAGCCGAGGCAAAGCTGGCTCCAACCACCGAGGCATCGATGTTGCGGGTATTTTCCAAAACAATGCGAACACTATCCGGGAAATTGAGTGCAATGGTGTTATCGGCTTTCTTCTGGGCCACCAACACCGGGCCTGATAATACAAAAAGGCTTAAAAAATATGGTAGTACCTGCTTCACTGCGTCTAAAACCTTGAAATTCGTAAATAATGGTTAAATAAACTAAAGAGGGGTTGGGTGAATAACGGTGTGTCGCGATGTGTTGTACATCGGCTCGATCAATTTTCCATCGGTTAATCAGGTAAAGCATCAGCGAGAGTAAAATGCTCAGTACGATACAGGTTATTACCGGAAAATAAAGTTTGAAATTTCCCCGCTCAATCATAATGTCACCGGGAAACTTACCAAGGAATGGAATTCTATCGCGGTATGTAAGGACAATACCCGCGATAACCAGAATTATTCCGGCAATGATCAATACCTTTCCCATCGACACCTGATTTCTTGCGAAATTTAATGCGAATTTAGCGCTTCACGATCACACATGAGTAACGGCAAAGTATTTCTGATTCCCACCATTATAGCTGACGACACCCAGGCAAGTGTTATCCCCGATCAGGTTCGACAAGTGCTCCCAAACATCCGGCATTTTTTAGCCGAAGAGGTGCGCACAGCAAGGCGCTATTTAAGCAGTCTGAAAATTTATCCAACTATTGAGACTTTGCACTTTGAAATCCTGAATAAGGATACACCACCCCAAAACCTGACCGGTTTCTTTGAACCTGTTTTTCGTGGCGAACACCTTGGCATTCTTTCAGAATCGGGATGTCCGGGCGTGGCTGATCCGGGTGCACTGGCTGTAAAATTTGCGCATGAAAACGGCATTCAGGTGGTACCGCTTGTGGGACCGTCATCGTTACTCCTGGCGCTGATGGCTTCAGGCTTAAACGGACAGCACTTTGCTTTCCATGGCTACCTGCCTATCGACAGTAAAGAATCCGCTACAGCCATCAAAGCCTTTGAAAAGGAATCGAATGCAAAAGGCCAAACACAACTATATATTGAAACGCCCTACCGGAACAATCAGGTAATGGCCAATCTTCTTAAAAACCTGGGCGATGAAACCCTGCTTTGTGTTGCGTTGGATGTTACCGGGGCTAATGAAACGATCCGGACGTGCACTGTCAAAAAATGGAAGTCCTTGAAGGTTGACTTGCCCAAAAATCCTGCGATATTTTTATTTCTTAGCCGCTAATTCGATTGAAGTGACAGACTTTTTTGTTTTACACTTTTCGGTCTAACTTTGCCGCTTCAAAAAACTTAACAACTCAACATTTTATGCCATACTTATTCACCTCCGAGTCAGTATCCGAAGGTCACCCCGACAAAGTTGCCGATCAGATTTCAGACGCGCTTATTGATTACTACTTAGCCTACGATCCTGCTTCAAAAGTTGCCTGCGAAACGCTGGTAACCACTGGCCAGGTAGTATTAGCCGGAGAGGTGAAATCTGAAGCGTATCTGGATGTTCAGGATATTGCACGCGAAGTGATTCGTAAAATCGGCTATACCAAGAGTGAGTATATGTTTGAAGCCAATTCGTGCGGAATTCTTTCGGCCATTCATGAGCAATCTCCTGATATCAACCAGGGTGTTGTACGAAAGAAGAAAGAAGACCAGGGTGCTGGTGACCAGGGTATGATGTTCGGGTACGCTACAAACGAAACCGACAGCTTCATGCCCCTGCCGCTTGAACTTGCCCACCTGATACTGCGCGAGATGGCTGCCATCCGAAGAGAGAACAAAGCCATTGCGTACCTTCGTCCGGATGCCAAGTCGCAGGTAACGATCGAGTATGGTGACGACAACAAGCCCACCCGTATTGATACCATCGTAGTGTCAACACAACACGATGACTTCGACAAGGATGCCAAGATGTTGAAGAAGATTGAAGAAGATGTTATCAACATCGTTATTCCACGTGTTCTAAAAAAACTTCCAAAGCGTGTACAAAAGCTTTTTGGAAATGATATCAAATACCACATTAACCCGACTGGTAAATTCGTAATCGGTGGTCCGCATGGTGACACCGGATTAACAGGCCGCAAAATTATTGTGGATACGTACGGTGGAAAAGGTGCTCACGGTGGTGGCGCGTTCTCCGGAAAAGATCCTTCTAAAGTAGACCGTTCAGCAGCATACGCTACACGTCACATCGCGAAGAATCTTGTCGCTGCCGGAGTTTGTGACGAGGTGTTGGTTCAGGTTGCTTATGCGATTGGAGTTGCAAAGCCTGTTGGTTTGTATGTAAACACCTACGGTACTTCTAAAGTAAAGGCAACCGATGGCGAAATCGCTGAGCGCATCGCCAAGATTTTCGATATGCGTCCTTACTTTATTGAACAGCGATTCAGCTTGCGAACACCCATCTACGCGGAGACTGCCGCGTACGGTCACATGGGTCGCGAACCGAAAACTGTTGAGAAGATCTTCAACAAAGGAAAAGCAAGCGAAAAGAAAGTTACCGTTGAGTTGTTCCCTTGGGAAAAACTGGATTACGTTGAGGCTGTAAAGAAAGCATTCAAGATCAGCTAAAAAGAACAATCGCTATAAATTGAAGAGGCTGTCTCCCAAAGACGGCCTCTTTTTTTTTGAAGTCAGTTAGAATGATCATGTCCCCCAGATTTCACTGACTTTCGTAGATCAAAAAATCATCTGCGTTCATCTGCGGGAAACTCTATTAGCTGCTTACAACCTCAGCTTTCGCACCATTTCCCAAACCACAACGCCCAAACACACCGAAACATTCAGCGAGTGTTTGGTGCCCAGCTGAGGTATTTCGAGGGCCAGGTCGCCCTGCTCAATTACATCATCGCTAACCCCATTCACTTCATTGCCAAACACCAGTGCATACTTCTCTGCCGATGAAGGATTAAATGTTTGCAACGGAATGCTTTCAGTAGTCTGTTCAATAATCACGATCTGATACCCTTCCGACTTCAGGCGCTTCACAACCTGGGCAGAATTCTCGGCATACTCCCAGTCCACTGATTCAGTTGCTCCTAAAGCCGTTTTCTGAATTTCGCGATGAGGTGGAGTTCCGGTAATACCTGTCAGGAAAATTCTTTCAATACGAAAAGCATCGGCCGTGCGAAAGGTTGAACCTACATTATGAAGACTGCGGATATTATCCAGTACCAGGCAAATCGGCAGCTTTTCAGCGTCCTTGAATTCATCAATGGATATTCTGCCCAGCTCTTCGAGTTTCAGTTTCTTCATAGCTTCCGCTTTCGTTTCTAACGTCACCTCAAAGAGAATAAAAAACTGCGGACTGTCGATCGTGGACAGTCGACTTTTTTATCTTTGCTCACCATGGCCGAAACAAAAACCACTAACGAAACTCCGCTTCAAAAACAGTATAACGCCATTAAAGCGAAGTATCCCGGAGCGCTGCTCCTTTTCAGGGTAGGTGATTTTTACGAAACGTTTGGCACCGATGCCATCACCGCCAGCAAAGTTCTGGACATCACCTTAACCAAACGTGGCAATGGCTCAGCATCCGAAACCGCATTAGCCGGATTTCCACATCATGCACTTGATACGTACCTGCCCAAGCTGGTTCGTGCCGGACATCGCGTGGCCATTTGCGATCAACTGGAAGATCCGCGTTTTGTTAAAGGTATTGTCAAGCGTGGTGTTACGGAATTGGTTACTCCGGGTTTGTCCTTCAACGATAATGTGCTGGAGCGTAAGCAAAATAATTTCCTCGCTTCAGTGTTTGCCGGCAAGAATGCTTTTGGTGTTTCCTTTCTTGATCTATCCACCGGAGAGTTTTATGCAGCACAGGGCAACGAGAATTATCTGCTGAAACTTATCCAGGGTTTTGCGCCTGCTGAAATTATTTTCAGCAAACCTTCGCGCGAAAAATTTGAAGCACTTTTTGGAGATGCCCACAGCACCTTCGCCTTGGATGACTGGGTTTACGGCTATGATTATGCCTATGAAAAACTGACCAATCAATTCAAGACCACATCGCTGAAAGGCTTTGGAGTAGAAGATTTCGGAGAAGCCATCATTGCAGCCGGTGCTATTCTTCATTACCTCGAAGATACCGAACACAAGGATACCTCACACATCTCATCGATCTCGCGGCTAGATGAAGATAGATACGTATGGCTCGATAAATTCACCATTCGAAACCTGGAGATTGTTCACGCCCAACACGAAGGTGGCGTTCCGCTCATCGACATCCTTGATCGTACGGTAACTCCGATGGGCTCGCGGCAACTGCGCAAATGGATGATCCTTCCACTGAAAGAGAAAGCCACCATCGATGAACGCCTGACTATCGTTGATACATTCTTCACCGATACTACACTAGCCGAAAAAGTATCGGATCCTCTTAAACAAATCACCGATCTGGAGCGCCTCATTTCCAAAGTAGCGGTGAACCGAATTAATCCGCGCGAGATGATTCAACTGAAGCGCTCCCTAACGTGTATTGCGCCAATCAAAGAATTGCTCTCTGCTCATTCGTCAGAAGGATTGAAAAAGCTGGGCGATCAACTGCATCCCTGTGAGTTCTTACTGGAAAAAATTGAGAAAGAGCTTCGCGAAGATGTTTCCATCAATAGTAATCAAGGCGGACTTATCAAAGAAGGGATCGATGTTGAACTGGATGAACTCCAACGCATCGCGTTTTCCGGAAAGGATTACTTACTACAAATTCAAAAGCGAGAAATAGAACGTACCGGAATTGGTTCGCTAAAAATTTCATATAACAAAGTATTCGGCTACTACCTCGAAGTAAGCAATGCCAACAAAGACAAAGTACCAGCCGATTGGATTCGCAAGCAGACGCTGGTGAATGCCGAACGCTACATCACCGAAGAATTAAAGGTTTACGAAGAGAAAATTCTTCATGCCGAAGAGAAACTTGTCGTAATCGAACAACGCATTTATCAAGGATTGATCAGCGCTGCGATGGATTTCGTTCCACAGATTCAGCAAAATGCGAGAGTGCTGGCTCAACTGGATTGCCTGTTGTCGTTTGCGTTTGTGGCAAGAGCCAACCGGTATGCCAAACCACAACTAAACAATTCGCTTATTGTTGATATCAAAGCCGGCCGACATCCGGTGATTGAAAAACAATTACCGGCAAGCGAAACGTACGTGCCCAATGATATTTACCTCGACAGCGAAAAGCAACAGATATTGGTTATTACCGGCCCCAACATGGCGGGTAAGTCAGCATTACTGCGCCAAACGGCACTGATTGTTTTGCTGGCGCAGATGGGAAGTTTTGTTCCGGCCGATGCCGCATCCATCGGTATTGTTGATAAAGTATTTACACGCGTAGGCGCCTCCGATAATTTATCGCGTGGTGAATCTACATTCATGGTAGAAATGACAGAGACTGCTAGCATCCTCAACAACCTCAGCAACCGCAGTTTGATTTTGATGGATGAGATCGGTCGCGGCACCAGTACCTATGATGGCGTGTCTATTGCATGGGCCATTGTTGAGTATTTGCATAATCATAAAGACTTCAGCGCTAAAACACTTTTTGCCACGCATTATCATGAACTGAATCAACTGGAAGAAGACTTAATTCGTGTGAAAAATTTTAATGTGTCGGTAAAAGAAGTTGGCAACAAGATCATCTTCATGCGCAAGCTGAAAGAAGGAGGCAGCGAACACAGCTTTGGTATCCATGTGGCCCAGTTGGCGGGTATGCCAACCCGGATAGTATTGCGCGCCAATGAAATTCTTCACTTCCTGGAAAAGGATAAGCACAAAAACGAAGACAAGAAAAAACTACAAGACATTCCGAAGCCCACACCTCAAATGAGTTTGTTCGAAGCCGATCCGAAGTTTAAAGAAATTGAAGAGAAGGTTTCGAAGATTGATATCAATACTATCAGTCCGGTGGAGGCGTTGCTGAAATTGAATGAGCTGCTCACGGTGTTTAAGAAATAATTGTACCCAGGCTCACCCGCATGAATGACGGGCAACACGTAATGTTACTTCGGATGTGGAAATCGGTTTCGAAAATCAAACACAAGTTCTGACGCACCATATTTTTGAAGGTGATCCAGCTTAGCCACAGCTTCATCAACCGTGGGCAGCTTACCTGCTGGCACCCACCACAACGCGATGTGAGCCTTGCCGAACTTCTCGAACCATTCTCTTTTGCGCTTCAGAAAATCGACATGAAATGTTTTGTAAACGTAGTGCTCCAACGCTTCAACGCTTTGCCAAACCGAAAGGTTGATGATGACTTGCACATCGTTGTAGGGATTAAGCTGTGTGGCATTGTTACTTTCATCTTTCAGTCGCCACACAAAACCATCGCTTTGTTCGGCCAACGCGTTTACCCGATCCAGGTTATCAACAAATTCTTTCATAATCGGATCGTTAATATTCACACCTCTCATGCGGGCTACATTTAACTGCGCGAGTTGAAATACATTTTTCATATCTTTCCTATTGATTTACTATTCACGAAAATAGAATGCCGATGAAAAGCGGTCAAGAAGTAACAAAAAGGTTACTGGTAAAAAGAACTGGAAATACCGAACTGATTTATCAATGCTCAGTCATCGCGGCCATCAAAGCTGTTGGTACGAAATGGAAGCCCTGCATACTCTGTTATCTGGCCGAGCGGCCTATGCGTTACAACGAACTTTACCGAATCATTCCTAACATCAGTCGCAAGATTTTATCCGAGCACCTCGATGAGCTCGAAAAAGATGAGCTCATCATTCGCCTGCAATACGATGACAAGCTTCAAAAGGTGGAGTATCGCCTATCTGAAAAAGGAAAGTCGGTACTGCCGCTCTTTGAACACTTGCAAAACTGGGGAATGGAAAATCTCAAGGGTGTATTAACCATTGAAGAAATGCTTTCGACAACAATATATCCAGCGTAGATTAAGTTTTGCCGCGCACTCCCTGTTTACGCAATGCGATTCACTTCCATTACCCTTTTTCGTATTCTACTGAGCGATTCGGGTTGTATGCCCAGGTAGGATGCAATGTGTAGTAACGGAACGCGCTCGATAACATGTGGCCGCGATTGCATCAGGTCGAGGTATAACTCTTCCGGAGATTTCAGAAGCAGATCATGGCTGCGTTTCGACACGTGCGTAAAGAGCGCCTCTGCAATAAGCCTTCCGTATTTTTGCCATACCGGGTACCGTTCGTAAAGCTGCTGAACACTGTCATAGTTCAACTCCAGCAACTCACAATCCTCCATTGCTTTTATAGTAAGCCGTGATGGCTTTTGAGTCAAAAAACTTTCATAATCGCAAGCATACTCATTTTCAAAAAAGAAATTTTTGGTAGTGTCACAACCATCCGATAGCCAATAGGCACGAAGAGATCCACGGTTAACAAAGGAGACACCCCGGGTAATATCACCTGATTTGGTAAGAAATTCTCCTTTAAACAACTTTCTCCGGCTAAGCATGTTCCGGTGGAAAGCCCATTCCTCTTCGCTTACCGGAATTAGTTTGGCTATAAATTTTTGAAGCTGTGTGTACTCATCAAGTTGCATACCCGAAGGTACGCGAAATTGTTGTAAAGGTTCGAGAAAAGCCGGATGAGGCTCACGCACATCCGGCTTCGTCCAAAGTACCTTGATCATCCGCTTCTAAAATGTGAAGCGCAAAAACGGTACCGGGAAGAATGACTGTTGATACTGTGTTACAACACTGTTGGTTCGGGGGTTGTAGGATTGAGAAAAAATATTTTTGTGGTTAGTAAGGTTTTGTAAGTCGATAGCCACTTCGAGGGTACTTTTAGCAAACTCCTTACGGTATGAAAGTTTAAGATCCGTTCTGAAATAAGGATCTTGCTTTTCGCTAAAGGCGTTGGCTTCATCGTAAACAGTTCGGCCATATTGCTGAGAGGCTGCCACATCAATTGGCGTAAGTCGCTTCCCACCAATGGTTGTTACTTTCAAACTAACCGTAAAATATCGCGACTTACGAAAACTCCATTCTTTTCCTGCCAGCACATTGAGCACATACTGTGTGTTGAATGCGGTGTTGCGTTCAACGTCATCGCTGCCTTTATACTTCGAATCAAACAAGGAAGAAGTAATAAGGAAATAGTATCCCTTGCTGAAAAAGCGCTCAAGCGTTAATTCGAGCCCATAGTTTCGACCGGTGCCCTTGTTCACTAATGAGTCTTCTTCTAATGGGGCAAAACTTGACCCGGTATTCAACACCGAGAATGAACTTGCCGATTGTTCAATGGGTATGTTTTTCAGGTTTTGATAGTAGGTTTCTGCCTTAAATCTGAGATGCTGTGAAATATTCCAATCGTAGGTAATAACATATTGCTGACTTGTGCTAAATCCAAGGGTTGTGTTTGTCTGCAAGATGTTACCCTCGTCATCCTTGCTTTGCACAAATGATGTTGTTACGTTCTGCGCCTGATTATGCAACCCAACCCCTGCGCTGATCGATTGCGTACCCCTAATCAAGTACTGCATACTCATGCGAGGCTCCAGAACAAACTCATCGCTTAATGAATAATACTGTCCATGCAGTCCTGCATTCAGCGAAAGATGTGTATTGAACCGATGCCGCCAGGTGGTATACACTTGGTACAAGGTGGCGTTATCATCAACATCGAGGCGAACAGTATCGGAATTGATGTTGGCATACGTATCCTGGTTAAACAAATCGAACGTGAGGTAATCCACAGTGAACCCTGAAGTAATACTGTTTCGGGCATTGAATTTCGTGCGTGTATAAACGTTGACAGAATATTTCTGTGTGCTCATATCCGATTTCATGCGCAAGTATTTCGCGATCACTTCGTTTTCTGCATTCCGCACCAGCGAATCGGCTGTGAATACTTCATTGGTAGCACTTACGCCTGCCGTAATTCTGGCAAATGTATTGGCTGAGAAGTTAGTTTCGAAAGCGGCACCGAATACGCCTGTTTTATATCGAGGATACGCATCCAGGTTTTCACTTCCATAAAGATCGCCATCTCCTTCAAGGTCTGCCTCGCTGCCTAACAGATCAATCTCACTCATACCGCCAAGGCCAAAGAGTATCCATTTTCCTTTTCTGGTGGGCATGGTAATTTTAAAATTAAGGTCATGATAAATGGGTGTGTTGGATCCGGTACCAAAATCAATTCCCAGCTTTTGAAAAACGCCAAGGGTTGAATAACGGTAGTTGGCAACATAAGATGCCTTCGACTTTTTTGAGAATGGGCCTTCGGCACCGAGTTCAAATCCATTAAAGCCAGCCTGCGTCATGAACTCTTTCTTCTGATTATTGCCATCTCGAAACTTAATATCGAAAACACCAGCCGTGGCATTTCCATACTGAGCCGGAAAAGCACTGGTCATAAAATCCGATTTATCGAGGTTATTATTGTTGAGCATACTTACCGGACCACCGGTACTAACGAGCGAACCAAAATGATTCGGGTTTGGAATGTTCAATCCTTCAAGCTGCCAAAGCATACCCGTAGGCGAATTTCCTCTTACCACAATATCGTTGCGCGAATCATCACCACCTACTACGCCTGCAAAATTGGCGGCCATACGCGATGGATCACCAATGGCTCCTGCATATCGCTTGGTATCATCAATATTAAATGAGCGGGCACTGACAACTGCAAGATCATTGTTGGTAGCTGTTTTATCTTCTTTGGCATCGCTGGTGATGACTATTTCATTCAACGTGCTTACACTCTCTACGAGTCCGACATTTAGAATCACTTCTTTGCCAGCGGTTACGATAATGTTTTGCAGGGCGTGTTCTTCATAACCTATGTAGGTTATTTTAACCTGGTACCTTCCGACTGGAACTTTCTCAATTCGATAGACACCTTCGATATCGGTAGTACCGCCAAAGATCTGACCGGTGGATGATGTTACCATTACGTTAACACCAATCAATGGTGTCTGCGATACCTCATCAAGAATACGACCACGAATGGTTTGCGTGGATTGGGCATGCACAGTGCCATAATGCAGCAGCAAGCCAACATAAATCAACAAGACTTTCAACGAAAGAAGAGAGGGACTTTTTTTCATGAGGGATAAGGGTTTGTTTTTCGTACGACAAATGTGGAGACGTAAACCCCTACGCGTTATTGATGTTGGTTAGTAAAAAGAGATGATTTATTGATCTAAGTCAAGAAAATGGGGTGAAGGGATCGAGGGATGGTACCAACGTAGTGAAAATAAATTGCTGTTGGCACATTTCATTGGTACCCATTCCTGAATTGTAGCGGGTAAAAAAGTAAAGAATCTATCTGTCTTACTTAATTAAGTGCCTCCCTCAATGCGCTACTCCTATTGGTCACACCAACATCAAAATAGAGTTGATCTTTGGCTATCTGTGAAGACGTTGGAAACGTGTGAAATTTTAATAAAATAAGGACGCTGTGATTTCTCATTGCACGCCCTTATCTTGAATGCCTGTGAAACAACCATTAAGATGACCATCACCTTCTTCAGCACGCAACCTTACGACAAAAGTTTCTTTGAAAATCATAACAGGGATTTCGGGTTTACGCTCAACTTTCTGGAAGTTCAGCTAAACGAGCAAACCGTAAGTCTCGCGGCTGGAGCCGAAGCCGTTTGTGTTTTTGTAAACGATCGTGTAAACGAAACGATTATTAAACAACTCAGTCAGCAAGGTGTAAAAGTCATTGCCCTTCGATGCGCAGGATTTAACAATGTAGACTTAGCAGCAGCCGCTGCAAACGCTATTAAGGTTGTAAGAGTACCTGCTTACTCACCTCATGCCGTTGCGGAGCATGCTGTGGCTCTCATCATGGCATTGAACCGGAAAACACACAAGGCATACAATCGCGTGCGCGAGCAAAACTTTTCATTAAATGGCTTGCTCGGATTCGACCTCCACGGAAAAACAATAGGGGTGATTGGCACCGGAAATATCGGTGAAGTATTCGCGAAAATTATGGTAGGCTTTGGCTGCACGGTACTTGCCTACGATATACACGAGAATGAAAACGTATTGAACGCTGGAGTTACGTACCTACCGATAAAAGAACTCCTGGCGCGTGCCGATATTATCTCGCTTCATTGTCCCCTGAATGATCAAACCCGCTATCTCGTCAATGACAATACCATCAACCTGATGAAAGATGGTGTGATGATTATCAATACCAGCCGCGGAGCACTGATCGATACCAAAACAGTAATTAAAGGATTGAAATCAAGACACATCAGCGCGGTGGGCATTGATGTGTACGAACAGGAAGAAAAACTTTTCTTTCGCGATCTCTCCGAAAAAATTATTGAAGATGATACAATCGCCCACCTGATGAGTTTTCCGAATGTGCTGATTACCGCCCACCAGGGTTTTTTTACACACGAAGCGCTCACACAAATAGCCACCGTAACGCTCAACAACCTTGGTACATTTAGAAAAGGTGAAGCCCTGATCAATGAAGTAAAGTCGTAAGAAGATTTTCTGTCGCTTTCGTGCATTCCGCGAGTAATATCTCTCACCGAATGCACGAAAGTCACAGAATTACTCCAGTATAATCGTACTATACTTGGGATAGCGCACGGCATACGTAAGCTTCATCGTTTCGGATTTTCCGGAAGCAATTTCCTTCTTCCACCTAATGATGCCGGTTTCTTCCTTATACTCGCCTTTTGAATCATCAAGTTTGTCTACTTCAATTTCTCTGGTGTTTGGCACCGGTAGCTGGTCTTCAATCACAATGGTGATGGGCAACGCTTTTTTGTTTCGCACCACAATGTCATACGCAAACGTAGATTTTTGATTCGATCCGATAAACTGCTTTGAAGAAAGGTCTTTTACCTTTTCGCGCGTTACCAAAACGTTAGCATCGCGGCCTAATGAAAGGGTCAACGTATCGGTGGTGTTACGCGTATCCATGATCGATTTACCTATGAATTTACCCTCGAAGAAAAGACTGGCTTCACCTTCCAGAAAATTGTACTCATCCCAATTCAACACTTTCGCCACTAAGAACGCATCGGTTTCAAGTTTCGGAACGCAGTAATATTCATACAAAGCATCCAACTCGTACTCAATCATCTCGGTTGCTCTTACCTCCCCATCGGATTTTATGGAAAAGGGCTCATCCAGTTTGAACTCAACGTTAGTCTGTCGTACCACCGGAGTGGTAATACTTCTCCTTATTTTTTCGAGTTCAGCATTCGACATTCGGTTGTAATTCTTCGTTCCTCTTACTTGAAGCCCAGCGACAGCACCGGTTAAATCTCTTTTTCGCTCCGCACCATACCCTGTAACCACTACCTCACTTAAGGTTGATTTGTCATCGGCTAGTGTTACGTCAAGCTGATCTCTTCCCTGCACAGCAACTTCCTGCGCTTGATAACCGATAAAAGAAAACACCAGTGTTTCAGTGGCGCCACCTACAATAGTGTAGTACCCTTCAGCATCGGTAACCGAACCAATTGTACTTCCCTTCATAATTACATTAACACCGGGCATTGGCTCACCATTTAAATCTACAACACGGCCACGAATCATACTGGTGGCTCGGCTGCCGTAAAGGGCTTCGGTCGAAATCTGATTGCTGGCGGGTTGAGATGATGCTGTGGTATTATTAAATCCAAGGTACCAGGGTTTGATACTTGGTCGTTCACCAACTTCAGTAGGATTGCCCGATGAAATTGTAAGCTCAACATCATCCCAATCTTCGCCCGATTGCTGCGAAACGTTGGCCTTGTAGGTAATGCCTACAGGTGATTTGATGTTCACCGCGCGAATATCATACGAAGGAAACCACCGTGCTTCGTGTACTACGTACTTTACATTGAGATCGGCCTGAGTAATGTTTTTAGCCGAAACTTTAATCGTGATTTCTCCGGTTGGCTGTGCCGGTAAGGAACTTAATTCGCGAAGCTGGGCTTCAATCTTACCAACATCTTCCTGGTGCTTCCGTATATTCTTGCTGATGGTTAGCTGCTGTTGCTTTATTTCCAGCAACCGCTGCCTAAAGTAATCCATTGCCAGTTTTAATTCTCCGATCTCAACACCCTTTGCCGTGCCTCCAATCGATTTATTGGTTCGTAGAATATTTTCTTCTTCTGTATAAACTTCGCGATAGGATTCTTCTTGTGTAATCAGCCCGAGCAAGTGTCTGCGTTCTTGTTCAAGGTCTGAAATTTTTTCTGGCTTCTGTACTTCTTCCATGTGGTTTATCCGAAACGATACTGACAGTATTTTCACGGAAGGCGCTTCTACCTGAATACTTTGTTCCTGGATGGCCGGAGAAATTCCGGTGAGGGTTAACGTGGTGATACCCGGCTTAAGAGGAACCTTAGCCTGTCGTGTAACTTGTGCTCCTTGAAGGAAGACGGTTACTTGCCTGATGTTGGATTTTACTTTCTGATCGTCTTGTGCGGATAGTGGTGTGAACACAACACAGATAAGGAGTGTAAAGATTACTTTCATAAGCTTACGGATTTAGTTACGGTGGTGAGATGCACAGACCGTAACTAATCCATAAGCTTTTTGAATAATTCTTGCACGAAATCCACCAAGTGCTGAATTCTATGAAAAAGCAAGAAACAAGATCAATTAAAGCGCTCCAGATTTTATCTCCTCCACTACATTCGGATCGAGTAGCGTGGAAGTATCCCCGAGGTTCGACATATCGCCCTCCGCTACCTTGCGCAAAATTCTGCGCATGATTTTTCCGGAACGGGTCTTTGGAAGCCCACTGACAAACTGAATTTTATCCGGCTTTGCAATGGCCCCGATAATTTTGGCTACGGTTTCTTTAATTTCAGCCCGCAGGTGGTTTTCTTCCCTCGGCTTATCATAGCAGATAACGAAGGCATACACCGCCTGCCCCTTGATGTCGTGCGGATAACCTACTACTGCGGATTCAGCGACAGCCGAATGTTCGTCAATGGCGCTTTCAATTTCTGCTGTTCCAAGATTATGACCCGATACGATTATAATATCATCCACGCGACCGGTTATACGATAGTAACCATCGCTATCGCGCTTGCAGCCATCGCCCGTAAAATACTTTCCGGGGAAAGTCGAGAAGTAGGTATCCTTAAAGCGTTGATGATCGCCATAGATGGTGCGCGCCATCGAAGGCCATGGAAATTTTATCGTGAGTCTTCCTTCAATATTGTTTCCCTGAATTTCCAGTCCGCTTTCATTCATTACTGCGGGCTGCACTCCCGGTAATGGCAGTGTGGCATGTGCTGGTTTCAATTTCGTAACACCCGCTATTGGTGTAATCATAAAACCACCCGTTTCGGTTTGCCACCAGGTATCGATAATCGGACAATGCTTCTTACCGATGTGTTCATCATACCAATGCCAGGCTTCTTCATTGATTGGTTCGCCTACACTACCCAACACTTGCAGCGAAGACAAATCATATTTTTCAACAAAACTTAATGGTGCAGTTTGCAGTGAACGAATGGCCGTAGGTGCTGTATAGAAAATATTTACTTTATGTCTTTCAATCGCTTGCCAGAATCTTCCCCAATCGGGCCATGATGGCACACCTTCGAACATCACCGTAGTAGCCCCAACAGCCAGCGGGCCATATAAAATATAGGAGTGACCGGTTATCCAACCGATATCGGCTGTGCACCAATACACCTGATCCGGACGATACTGAAATGCTGTTTTAAAAGTATAACCGGTGTACACCATATATCCACCGCAGGTATGGACCATACCTTTCGGTTTACCGGTTGATCCGGACGTATACAAAATGAAGAGCATGTCTTCAGAATCCATTTCTTCTGCCGGACAATTCCTAACAGCCTTTGCTATCTCATCATGCCACCACACATCTCGACCGGGTGTCATTTTTGCTCTTGATTTAATGTGTTCCTTTACAATTACTTTTGTTACATCGGGGCAGCTTTCCAGTGCATCGTCTATTATACCTTTCAGGTTAATCGTTTTATCACCGCGATACGAGCCATCGGAAGTCACCACAATTTTACATCCGGCATCAGTAATTCTATCGGTTAATGACTTGGCTGAAAATCCAGCAAACACAACAGAGTGCACCGCCCCGATTCGTGCACATGCCAACACGGTATAGGCTAGCTCCGGGATCATCGGCAGGTAAATGCAAACCCGATCGCCTTTCTTAACTCCATTTGCTTTCAGCATGTTGGCTGTTTTACAAACTTCTTCGAAGAGTTGCTGGTAGGTAATATGTTTGGCATCATCGTTTGGATTATTAGGCTCCCAAATGATGGCTGTGCGATTAGCATGATTGGCTAAATGACGGTCGAGACAGTTCTCGGTGATGTTCAGCTTCCCTCCGATAAACCACTTTACCTCGGGCTTGTTAAAATCCCATTCCAATACTTTATTCCATTTCTTCTTCCAGAGAAAGGTTTCGGCTACTTCGCTCCAAAAATTCTCTGGATGTTCTACACTTTTCTGATACTGATGTTGATAATCTTCTACGGTACGAATGGGGTTCATGATTAGGGATTGGTAAAAAATTGGTCTGGTTAAATACTATGGCTAAGGTAAAGCGATAAAATTCTGTTCTTTTTCCGGAAAATCAAATAATGTTTTAAAGTGTGTTCAATGCACATTTAATAAGATGATGAAAGAAAATGAGTGTTAGGGTCTGGTAATTTTTTTCTATCTTCATTTATCATTTTCACCCGCTTCTAAGTCCGTAGAATGGAAGGGAATGACGCCATACGCGTCCGATAAACAGTAGGAGAAACGGAATAAACTAAGAAATCATGTCAGCTCCTTTCGATCATATTGCATCGCAGCAGGATTCGCGGGTTGTGCCGGGGCTCATTGCCCAGTTGCAGCGCAAGATCGTTTGGGAATATCTGGAAACTATCACTCCGCACTTGCATGGATTTGAAATTCTGGAATTGAACGGTGGCACAAGCGATGAAGCCTTGTTATTCAGCGATAAAGGTCTTAACCTGGTTGCTACCGATGTGTCGGAAGAAATGCTGAAGTTAACGACACAAAAAGATTCGCGCTTCTCGCTGTCGCATAAAGTCAGCTCGCATTATGTTGATCTCGATAATTTTAATGAAACTCTTTTTGATAAAAAGTTTGATCTCATCTTTGCCAACTTCGGGGCCATCAATGGAGTAGATCCGCTTACGGTTCAAAAACTGTTGCAAAAGATTCCATCGTTGCTAACAAGCGGTGGACGATTTGTTGCCGTTATAACTCCGAAATTTTGTTTATGGGAATCGGTCTTCAGCTTGTTGAGCCTTCAGCTTAAAAGAATTTTTCGCAGGTACACGCGTCTGGGTGTACTCATCGATTCTGAAACTTCCTGGAAGACCTGGTACTACTCACCACGTCAGATTAAAAAATGGGCGCCCGCTAAATTTATCATCAAACAACAAAAACCACTAGGCTTCATGTTGCCTCCGGCCAGTCTCAATAAATCTTTCTGCAAAAACAAAAGATTAATTCTCGTACTCGCCAAAATCGAAAAACGTGTTAACCGATTCTCATGGCTGGCCTGCATGGCCGATCGATTCGTCATTGACTTTACCGTGACGTAGCGGTTCCAAAGTTAAACCCTACTACAGCATCATTTGTACCGCTATCGCAGCAACTGCACCCAACAAAGCAGTGGCCATCTTATGTGCATTAAAACGATGCTCCGGGCTGCTTTCAAAAACGATAGTAGTTGAAATGTGTAAAAAGTTTCCACACACCAGCGCATAGAGAAAAATAAGACCATTGGCGGTGAGGATTTCACTTTCAGCCAATTGCGTACTTATCAGTAGTCCGATAGGAGCCGCCACAGAAAAAACAATCAGATAGGGGAGGGCTTTTCGGATTGATCCGAGTTGAACAGTAAGCACCGTCATCAGGGCAAAAGCAGCTGGTGCACGATGAAGTGCAATACCTATTAATACTGCATTCAAATCGTAATGCACATGACCATGCGAGGGTTGCGCCAACATGCCGCCTTCCAGAAATGCATGAATACACAGCGCTAGTAAAAGCACGATAGCCGACACAGGCTTATGGTGATGATGACTGTGATCATGATGATGATGGTGGTGATGATGATCATGGCTTTCAATATGTCCATGTTCAACACCCGAAGTAAAAAATTCAAGAAGCTGTTGCAGAAAGAAACCCGCCAGCACAAACATGCCAATCCACTCCACACCAACCGGTTGATGATACAACTCCGGCAAGATGTGAATGACCGTTATCGAAAACAGGTATGCCCCGGCAAATACCAATAACAAATTGAAGTTGGTGTTCTTTCCTTTCGGCACCAGGTACACCAGTAAGCCCGACAGCAAAGGTGTTAGAAAAAGTACGAGAAACGTTGTGGTCATGGTTGCTGCGGTAAACTTGATTCGAACGTTACGATGTTGCTGATACCAGAGGTTACAAAGGTTTCCATTTTTCCGTCAGGTGTAGTGTAGATTAACAGGGCATCCAGGGCTGTGTTCGTCTTTAAGATTTCAATGGCTCTTTCATGACCCATCACCATAAAGGCAGTTCCCCACGCATCGGCCGTAGTACAGTCGGGTGCAAACACAGAGGCACTCAAGATGGCACGCCTTGCCGGATAGCCCGTTGCCGGATCAATCGTATGCGAATACTTAACTCCATCAACCTCGTGGTAGTTGAAGTAATTTCCGGATGTGGTAAACGATCGATCGGTCAACGCGATGTAGGCTTTAAAAAATTGATGATCGCGTGTGGAGTTCGGATCCAGTATTCCGATCTCCCAGGGTTTATTGGTCTTCAGGTTTCTACCGATGGCCATTCCTTCGCCTCCTAGTTCCACCAGCATATTGCTAATCCCCTTGGTCTGTAAGAATTCCGTAATAACATCAGCACCATACCCTTGACCGATGCCACCAAAATCAAGTTGAACGCGGGCTTCTGATTTCATGATGCTGTCATTCGTAATGCTAACCTTATTCAACCCTACGAATGTGAGAATAGAATCAATCCGTGCTGAATCAGGATTTAACTGCTTACCCGGCCCAAAACCCCATGCATTCACCAGCGGCATCACGGTTGGATCGAACGCACCGTTAGAAGCCGTAAAAACTTCTATCGCTTTTCTAACCGGAGGCATGAGGTACGGTAACTGAATAGTAACACCTCTACTGCCCTTGTTAAACCGGGAAACTTCTGACGTTGGATCATACGTGTTAATGGATTGATTCACCAGCCTGAGTAACGAATCAACGGACGTCTTGAAGTCACGGTGATGGTCATCAAAGTAGGTGATGTTATACGTTGTTCCCATTGTTGTCCCTTCAATGTGCAGGGGTTCAATAGCCTGTGTTGAAGTATTCGCCTTGCGGTATTGGTAAACAACAAAAACGGAGATGAGAAGAATAATAGAATAGAGAATGTTTTTGCTTCGATTGGTCATGACGTCAGAATCGGGGCGCAAGATAGCGGAAATAAGCTAAATGCAACAATGTTGCTTATTCGATTTATAAGTTCTGGCACCAGACCATTACATTTGCATAACGATAAACGAAAGCGATGCGCGAAGACTACCTGAAAGGTGAAGACGAAGGACTTGATGCTCCCGAAAAAGAAATTGAAAAAGCATTACGCCCGCTAAGCTTCAGCGACTTTACCGGCCAGCAAAAGGTTGTTGATAATATTAAGGTGTTTGTGCTGGCCGCCAAGCAGCGCTCCGAACCACTCGACCACGTTTTGTTACATGGGCCTCCAGGTCTGGGTAAGACAACCCTTTCAAACATTATTGCGAACGAACTTCAAACCAACATTAAAGTTACTTCTGGTCCTGTACTCGACAAGCCCAGCGACTTGGCCGGGCTACTTACCAACCTGGAGCCGCACGATGTTTTGTTTATTGATGAAATACATCGGCTCAATCCCATTGTGGAAGAATACCTCTACTCTGCCATGGAAGATTTTCGCATCGACATTATGCTGGACTCCGGGCCCAACGCACGATCGGTGCAGATCGGCTTAAACCCCTTCACCTTAATTGGTGCGACTACTCGCGCAGGGCTGCTTACTTCACCTTTGCGTGCACGGTTTGGTATCAACGCGCGATTGGAATATTACGATGCCAACCTGTTGCTGAAAATCATTAAGCGATCGGCCAGCATTCTTAACACACCCATCGATGATGATGCTGCCTTTGAAATTGCACGAAGAAGTCGTGGCACGCCACGCATTGCTAACAACCTGCTTCGAAGAACACGTGACTTTGCGCAGATAAAAGGTGATGGCACCATTACCAAAGCAATTGCTCAAATGGCATTGCAAGCACTCGATGTTGATCAGAATGGATTAGATGAGATGGACAACAGAATTTTACTTACCATCATCGAAAAATTTAAAGGCGGACCTGTAGGTTTAACAACCATTGCAACAGCCGTGGGTGAAGAAGCCGAAACCATTGAAGAAGTGTATGAGCCCTTTCTCATTCAGGAAGGCTACATCAAACGAACTTCGCGCGGCCGCGAGGCAACCGAGCTGGCGTACAAACACACTAAGATTACGCCACCATTAAGCAAAGGCCCCGGATTGTTCGACTAAACAATTAACAGCAGGCTAAGGCTTTTTAAAATAAAGTCGCTACCTTAAACGGAAACCTTAACCGTGAGATGAAGTCTGGCGCCATGACATCCCTCTTTCGCAAGAATTTTATCTTCACTGCAGTGATCATCATCAGCCTGCTGTTGTTAGCCGATATTTTTCACACCGTTCGCAACAACCGAATCATTCGGTCAAACCAGGCCTTACAGCAACAAGCCGAAACAATCAAACTTTATACAGAACAGATTGGCAAATCTACAATTCATGGCATTGACATCGGCTTGCGTGGGTATGCGCTGGTTCAAAATGCTCAGTTCTTTTCTCCGGTCGATAGCGCTTTTCTCCGTAAGGATTCTATTCTGCATAATATTGAAACACGCCTGATCAGTCAGCGATACAACCAGCTTTCAGAATTTTACACCTTGACCGATTCACTTAACGCCTACTTCAACTACTGCTATTACCTGAAGCATTTAATCGATGAAAAGAAAACTGATGAGTTCATCAAACACTTCTCATCAGACAAGGGATTGAACCTTTGGCTTCAGTACATACAATGTCAGCAAAACATAGCCACCTTCGAAGACGAAATTAATCACAAAGCTCAACAACGGTATGAAGAGGCGATGCGAAGAAACTTTATTTTACAAATTGCACTGTTCCTGATCTGCGTTCCTACTTTACTTTATGCGGCCTACTATACCCGAAGAACGATGGCATTGTCTGATCTGCTGCGCGAAACCGAAGCCAAGAATAATAAGCTGTTAACAGAGCAAAATCTGATGCTTGAAAAAATGGTGGCCGAACGCACCGGTGAAATTTCCTCCCAACGCGACACCCTTGCTATGCAAAATGCCAAGCTTCAAGAGGCGCAATTTACCATCGAAAAGCAAAATCAACAGCTGGAGTTGGAGGTCGATGCCCGAACGCAGGAATTAAAGCATGCCAACGCTGAATTAATTCAACAGAATAATCAACTGGAGCAATTTGCTTTCATCGCAGCGCATAACCTTCGCTCTCCCCTGGCACAACTGCTGGGTCTTGCCAATGTATTGGAATACGAAACCGATGAAAAAGCCCGCCACGAAGTTATCGGAAGAATGATTTCTTCTACGCGCGATCTCGATCTGGTTATTCGTGATTTAAACACCATCCTGGATGTACGAAAACACAGTAGCTTGCTGGAAACGGTTAGCCTTACTGACACATTGAAGCGCGTTACCAAAACCCTTGAACGCGAAATTGAACTAACACAAGCGTCACTTGCCATTGACTTTCAGCACGCAGATCATGTTACAGGAGTTTCTCCTTATGTTGAAAGTATCCTGTACAACCTATTGAGCAATGCTATTAAATATCGCCATGCCGATCGCGCACCCGTGCTCAGCTTAAAAACCCAATTGCATAACGATCATGTGCTACTCACTGTGGCCGATAATGGATTGGGTATCGATCTGAAACGTCATCACGGTAACATCTTCGGACTCTACAAGCGGTTTCATGAACATACCGAGGGCAGAGGTCTTGGCCTCTACCTTATCAAAACACAGCTTACTTCGATGGGCGGAACAGTGAAGGTGGAAAGTGAACCTGAAAAGGGAACCACATTTTTTCTTCAGTTCAGAAAATAATTTCGTTTGACGATGAACATCAATGGTTAGTATATTTGATTAACTACTCCATGCGTCTATGAGAAAAATATTTGTCATCAGCAGTATTCTGATCACTGCATTACTCATCTACTGGTCAACCTTCTGGATTGATGTTTTGTTTGGATTTTTACTGGTCGGCCCGCTCATTATTATGGGCGTGATCGACATCTTTCAGAAGAAACAATCGATCCGCAGAAACTTCCCGGTGCTTGGGCGGCTACGCTATGTATTTGAAGATATGCGCCCGAAAATTCAGCAATACTTTGTTGAATCGGATACGGACGGATCGCCCATCAATCGGAATGATCGATCCGTTATTTATCAACGCGCCAAGAAGCAGGTTGATACAACACCCTTCGGAACACAATACGATGTGTATGCCGAAGGTTACGAGTGGATGAGTCACTCCATTGTGCCCTTGGATTTTCATAAAGTGAATCACTCACCCCGGGTGGATGTTGGCAACAAGGACTGCAAACAACCGTATAGCGCCAGCATTCTTAATATTTCGGCCATGAGCTTCGGTTCGTTAAGCGGCAACGCTGTAGAAGCGCTTAATGCGGGAGCCAAGATTGGGGGCTTCGCGCATAACACAGGCGAAGGGGGCATCAGCCCGCATCACTTAGCAAATGGTGGCGACATCATCTGGCAGATTGGAACCGGATACTTTGGCGCGCGCGATGAAGCCGGCAATTTCTCCAACGAGGCCTTTCAAAAAAATGCTGCGCGACCGGAAGTAAAGATGATTGAGGTAAAACTATCGCAAGGGGCCAAACCCGGGCATGGTGGTATTTTGCCTGCGAAGAAAAACACTCCGGAGATTGCCGCCATCCGATTAGTGAAAGCGGGTACTACGGTATTCTCACCTCCCTTCCACAGTGCGTTTCAAACACCAAAGGAAATGATGGTGTTCATAAAAAAGTTGCGCGATCTGTCCGGTGGAAAACCCATTGGATTTAAACTCTGCATCGGCCGGAAAAGTGAATTTATTTCTATTTGCAAAGCCATGGTTGAACTCGATACCTACCCTGACTTCATTACCATTGATGGTGGCGAAGGAGGTACCGGTGCCGCACCTCCGGAGTTCTCCAATTTTGTAGGCATGCCGTTGCTTGACGCGCTCGCATTTGTCGACAACATCTTAAAAGGATTTAACATCCGTCAACACATTAAGCTAGTGGCCTCCGGAAAAATTCTTACTGGTTTTCAAATTGTTCGGGCGGTTGCCCTCGGTGCCGACATGTGTAACAGTGCACGTGCTATGATGATGGCGCTGGGTTGTATCCAGGCGTTGGAGTGTAACCGAAATACTTGTCCAACGGGTGTTGCTACACAAGATCCTGTTCTAATGAACGGACTGGTTATTGAAGATAAAAAAGTGCGCGTAGCCAACTTCCATAAACACACCGTTGAAAGCTTTGTTGAATTACTGGCTGCTTCGGGAATTGATAACCCCCGCAGACTCAATCGTCATCAGATAACCCGCAGGATATTTATGAATGAAACCAAAACCCTGGAAGAAATTTATCCTTCGGTAGCGGTAGGTTCGTTCGTGAACGGTACCGTGCCCGAGCGCTATAAAATGTCATTTGAAGCCGCGAATGCCGATAGATTCTGACGCTAACCGTTAAAATTCTTCAACCTTCTTCAGGCTCTCATTCAGTTTGGTGAGTTGCTCCTGCAGTACAACGATTTCTGCACGTTGCTTAGAGTTATCACCGGTAAGGGTAAGGTTTTCCTTCTCCATGCTTTCGTTTCTGATCTTCAGCTTTCCGGCATCCGAACTCCCCTTGTCAATATCTTTATTGTTATCGAGTATCGACTTCTTGTTCTTTTCTATTTTCTTGTCGTTCGATTCAATCGTGCTCTCTTTATCCTTTACCGTTGCCTGAATTGACTTGATCTTCTTGCTGTAGAAGTCCTTGTAGTGAAACTTAACGAACGACTTCACAAAGCGCTCGGCATTTTTGAATTCCTCTGTGTAGGTTTTAGTACTGAAGTGTACATCATAGCCCGGGCTGAAAGTAAAGGCAACCCCTGTGCCACCCGATTCTGTTATAAAGAATGCCCGCTGGTCAATCCGCAGGCTTGACAATTCGTGAAACTGTGTGCGGGTAACGATGCGTGCTGTTTTGCTAAGCTTCTCGGTTTTCTGTTCGAATACCTCACGCATAAAGTCATCATACGATTCCATACATTCTTCCGGAGTCTGGTCGAGGTGGGCTACCCAGGCATCTACCTCATTGCCTTCTTCATTTTTTACCGTTTTGTTTTCTACTTTCAACTGTTGGGAGTAGCCAGTAGCAGCTGTTAGTAGCACGATGATTATGAGTATTCCTTTCATAATGATGGGGTTAGTTCCCAAAGGTAATCATTAACAAATCCGGATAAAGCAGCAGTTGTTCAGAAACTTTCGTTAGGCTAACGTATTGATGGAATGGACAATAAACTATATTTTTGTAAAATTTTTCACCTGTGATTCGAAAGTTCTTCCCGCGCGACAAGAATTATATTCTCGAACAGGCACAACTATCTCTTGAAAACTCCCTTCAGCAGTACCTGGTAGACTATGTGAAAGTAGAGTACTTGCTGCGATTCAACCCGTTAGGCATAGTGGATGAAACGACAGAACGCATTACCAACCACGTTGGCAGCGACTTCAGCCACCTGCAGGAATTCTATATGAACCTGGCCGGAGTGTTTCGCTTTACCTACTACAACGATAACCAGCTAACCTTTTGCTTTGATGGCCGTGAGGCTACCGAGCGATATCGTGATGAATGGACTACTACCTATCAGCAATGGGTAAAAGAATTCTGCAAACACGAAAACTTTATCCGGGCGGTGCTGGAACTTACGGTATTCTATCCGGAAGATTATACCCCGCAGATGGCAGGCCTTCGGCTAAGCACGTTTATCACCAAATTCTTTGAAGTAAAGATTGACGCCCAGAAAGGGATTGTGAAAACTAAAGTGGCTTGACCGGCTGTTGGTGTTCAAAGGAAATTAATAGCGTAAGTAATTCTGAAACACAAGGCTCGAAGGGTTCAAATAAAACACCAACCGTTCTGGAGTTTTCTTGGTGGTTCAAAGAAAATCTGGTTGAGCGAACGACTACCCGGCAACGGCAGAAACCGAATTGCTTGGGTGTACCGGAATAGAAAAGTAAAAAGTAGTACCACGACCTTCCACGCTTTCGAGCCAGATACGACCGCCATTTTTTTCAACAAATTCTTTACAGAGCAACAAACCAAGTCCGGTTCCTTTTTCTTTATGGGTTCCGGGCGTAGTAATGCTGCTGAGACTGAAAAGATTATCGCGGTTGGCAAAAGGTATCCCCACTCCTGTATCCGAAACGGAAAGCACTACATACTGATCGCTACGCAGGGTGTTAACCGTGATGATGCCGTGTTGGCCAGTAAATTTGATGGCGTTTGTAAGCAGGTTGCGCATTACCGATCGAATCATATTGAGATCGGCAAAGGCGTTGACTGATCCTTGTATATTATTCTGAACGCTGATTTCCTTCTTACGCGCATCAGCACCCAGCAGGCTCACCGTTTCGCCAACCATTTTGGTAAGGTCGATTGGCACTGGCTCGAAGGTTTCACCCTTAAGCTGAAGTGTTGCCCACTGCAGTAAATTTTCAATAAACTCAGTTGTCTGATTGAATCGGTTGGCCAGTGTAACCGACAACTCCTGAAACTCTTCCTTCGAGACCGTTCCTGATTTGATGAGGGATAACGCCAGTTGCAACGATGCCAGTGGCCCACGAATATCGTGTGAAACTACCGAGAACAATTTATCTTTCACCATATTCACTTCTTCCAGCCGCTTACTCTTCAATTCAATCTCTTCTACACGCAGTTGTACTTCGCGCTCCAGTCGCTCGTTTTCATCCTGGTTGCGCTTCAACTCCAGCTCTTTTGCCTTTTGATTTTCTTTCATCAATTCGTTAAGACGGTCGCCAAGTGCGAAGGAGAGGAATAAGGTTTGAAGGATGCAACCTGTCATCAACCCTGTGTAATTGGTACTGAGGTATCCTGGCATAAAGCCCAGGCTGCTGATTGTAAAGATTCCTGCTGCCACCAGCAAGGTAAACCAGGCAATAAGGTAGTAACGAGCCGGCCGGTATTGTTTGCGCAAGCAATAGCCTGCGCACAACAACGCGAGCAAGCAATGCGCAAAGATGATGTAATTATGATACACAAATGAAATGCGTGGATAGAAGACCGCCATTAGTAAAGCAACCGCCAAATCCAGTAACATGTTGCCCACCAAAAGTGAATCCAATACTTTACTGAACTGCCGTACATTCAAGAATGCTCGTGTCAATACTGTTGAACACACAATAAAAGCCGGGCCGGTTATCATGGCCAGCATGCTATTTATAGCCGGGTGGTTGGGAAAGAAGTAGAGAAATGTGTACCCCTGAAAAAACGCCACCACATTCACCATTGTGAGCAGCGTTAGTACATAGAAGAATGTAATTCTATCGCGGACGGAGAAAAACAAAAACAACTGGTAGAGCATCATCAGCAACATGCCACCATAAAAAAAACCGTTAATCAGTTGCAGGTTATACGTTGCTTTCAAAAATTCATTTCGGTGCCAGATCGTAAAGGGAAGTTGCACCGATGAAATAGTTTGCACCCGAATGAAGATCACCTTCAATTCACCCGGAGAAATCTGAAAATCAAATGTTGGATGACGATGGCGCACGTCACGACTAGAAATGGGAAATTGATCGCCCGACACTTTGTGTATAACCGATCCATCGTTTCCCACTACATAAAAATCAATTCGGTCTAACGGAGCATACGCCACTTCCAACAGCCATTCAGAAAACGAGGATTCATTTCTGATCTCAATTCTCGACCAATGTGCAGCACGATCGAACCCAAGATTGGGTGATTCATTTTTAGGCAGGTTGCTGAAAGGCGCCTTCTGTATTTCTTCCAGCGTAAAGTCGCCTGCCGGATCGCGCCAGTACTTCATCTGGCCTTGTACATCAACATGACCTGTCTTGGTTAAGGTAAGCACTTGCGCCAGGGTTGTACTTCCGCACAACATCAGTACTACCCATAACCAACTAAAGCGGAGCATCGTATTTTTATTCTTGTTGAGCAGCGAATGCTTTGGCAAAATACGTTAAGATAACATCCGCACCAGCTCGTTTAATACTCAATAACGTTTCGCGCATTACGCGATCTTCATCCAGCCAGCCTTTCTGTGCTGCCGCCTTAATCATAGAATACTCGCCACTAACATTATAGGCCGCAATGGGCAGCGTAGAATTGTCTTTCAACAAACGAATAATATCGAGGTAGGTCATGGCGGGTTTCACCATGAGAAAATCGGCTCCTTCTTCAGTATCCAGTTGAGCTTCAAGAAGGGCTTCCCTTCGGTTTGCCGGATTCATCTGGTATGTTTTTTTATCGCCAAACTTGGGCGCTGAATCCAACGCATCACGAAACGGATTGTAAAAACCGCTGGCATACTTGGCTGTGTAGCTCATGATAGACACTTCTGTAAATCCGTTTTTATCCAACACATTTCGAAGGTAGCCTACGCGTCCATCCATCATATCGGAAGGACCGATAATATCTATGCCAGTCTCTGCCTGGGCCAGCGCCATCATGCCCAGGATTTCCAGCGTTTCGTCATTCAGAATTTTTCCATCTTTCACCATACCATCATGACCATCGGTGCTATAAGGATCCATCGCTACATCAGTCATGATACATGCTTCCGGAAATTGCTTCTTGATTTCCTTAAGCGCACGCAAGTAAAAGAAAGAGGCATCATAACTTTTTGTTGCCTTTTGATCTTTGTGTTGATCATCTACCGCAGGAAAAACATCGAATGCCCGTATGCCTAACTTCAAACACGCTTCGATTTCTTTCAGCATTAAATCGGCAGAGAGTCTGAAAATACCCGGCATTGAGCTTACTTCAGATTTTTTATTACTTCCCTCCAGCAGAAACAACGGGAATATCAGGTCGCTGGTAGTAACGCGCGTTTCTTCCACCATCGCCCGGATGGCTTCACTTTTTCGGTTTCGTCTTGGTCTGCGGATGAGAAAATCGGACACGAGTTTGAGTTTATAGGTTCGAGTTTCAAAGGTAGTGCTTCTGGGCAAGCTAAAAAAGGCGTGCCTACTGTGGTGTTATCCAAAGGATAGAATTGCCAGTGCCATGTTCATTCTGTTCCCACAACTCATTGGCCGGATCAATAATCCATTTATCATCAACAACAAACTTGTACAGCCATTTACCGGGTGGCAGATACAAACTTATGGTCCAATCATCTGCACTTCTCTTCATGGTGTAGCCCGTCCAGCCGTTAAATGTGCCGGATACTTCGCAAGTATTGGCCGTTGTGTAGCCCTTCAGGGTGAAGGTGGTATTTGGTTTAACCGTCAACAATGAATTTTGATGTCCATTCAAAAATGCACGGTGTGGATTTTTTGGATCGGTAAACCACTCGCCATCTACTTTGAATTTGTACTGATAATTTCCAGCCGCCAATACATACGGAAGTTCCCACCCAGTTGATGTTGGCGTTAATGAAAGTTCATGTTCATTCCATCCGTTAAACTCTCCGCTAACAATTACCTGCTTGGCTGTCTTATAGCCGTCCAGGTTGAAATTGGTTACTACCCCTAATTGCAGGTATGAGTTTCTATTTCCTTTCCCGTCATCGCGTACGATTGGATTTGCCGGATCGTTAACCCATTGCTTATCAACAATAAACTTATAACCGTACGTGCCATCTTTCATGTAGGCTTGCAGCTTCCATCCGTCACCGGTCTTTTTCATCCGGAGTTGGCGCTCATTCCAATTATTAAAACTACCCGTTACAATTACTTCCTTCGCGTGTTGATATCCCTTCAGGTAGAATTCATGATTGGTCATGAAGTAAACCGAATTGAATCCCAAATGACCGTCATCTTCTTTTAGTGCGTTTTGCTTATCGTGTATCCAATGGGCGTCAACAATATACTTATAGCAATGCTTACCAGGATTCAAGCGGATGTCAACCACCCAACCCGAATCGGTTTTTATCATAGGAGTTTTCAATGTACTCCAATTATTGAATGTGCCGGAGAGATAAACTTCACCGGCATTTTCATAGCCCGACAGAAAAAATCTGCGCCTGCCATCTTTTAACGCAAACACCGAACTCTTTTTGAATGCATTGTATCCAAACGATGCCTGCGTTTGTTCCTGAATTTTGAGCCAAAGATCGCTGAAGAGAACTACTTCTTTATCCCACTTCAGGTTGCTCGACAGTTCGCTTACGGGTTTATAAATTTTGAATGAGGTTTTGCTGGTGCGCATCAGTTTCCAACCGTCTTTGGCCATTCCTCCGAGGTTCCCGAATTTCCAAAGTGTATCCAGCGAAAGGCTTTTCATGCCGCATTGCTCCAGAATATTTTCTTGTGATTTACGTGGCCAGGTACTGTCGAGTAGCAACACAATATCTGAGCCTTCAATACGGTAAGCTTCATGCAGATTACCGGGTTGAGCAAACGCAGAACCGGATGCCAGGAGTAATATGGTTACTATGATTGCCCTGCTCATCATGGTTTGCTGACATCAAATGGATACATGCAAAATTCTTTCCTTACAAAGTTGATGCTAATTATGCCTTTAACCAAAAAGTTGTTGCCGAGGATACCATCAATCGAACGTCCATACGCATCACTCAGACTTTGAAGGCGAGTGATGGCCGCGTGCATGTTCTTGAATTTTTTTCCACCGACAGACATTTCATCTAACGTGCCGAGCAAGACCTCCGATCGCGATCCGCCTGTGCCTAACATCACCATGCGTTTACTCAAGCGAAATACTTCCAAAATTTTTGGTGGCAAGGTGCTGCTCAAACTATTGGTCTCGGCTCCGGTGTCGAGGCAGAATATCAGTTTCTTGTCTGCCACTACAACTTCCATTGTAATGATGTTTCGAACAAAGTCAAACGGGACTTTAATGATTGGTGCTGATTGCACCATGCGTTCAACTTCAGGTACGAAACCATTTTCATCAAGGCGGTGCAGGTAAAGAATACTTTTATGAAGATCAATAATCATTTCGAACTCGGTAAAAAGATTTACACCGAGTAGTCCTAGAATTTTTATACCCCGTTGGTTTTCAATATGGCCGAGATCCGTTAGATCAGCCTGTATCTTTTCAAAGTAAAGTTCACGAAGTGCAAAAGCCCGAACATTGGTTTGGTAAAGTGAAGTTGTTCCGCCCGATGCATTGGCGGCAACCTTATCGGTACGATCCCATCCTTTTCTAAAATATGTTTTATTTAATACCAACAGGGGAGAGCCTGTATCCAGCACAAAATTACCCACCAGGGTATCGATGCGCGCTTCAATGACGATGAGGTTCTGAACACGCTTGATGGGAATAACAAGTGTTTTGAACGTGCTGGCAGGATCAACCGGAACATAAAGAGAAAAATCAAGCGTAGTAGATTCAACCGGATCACTGCATACCCCGTGTAGGGGTAACCAAAGAATCAGGATCAGTAGCGCTTCTTTCAAATGAATGATTTGATGAGTTGTACGGAATTACGGGCTAAAGTGATTCACCAAACTCCAAAGGTATACTCCTGACAGGCAATGCTATTCCTGGAGACTCATTCTTTCCAACTCCACTTCCAGCCTATCAAAATTCTCCTCATTCTTATCCACAACAAAGGGCTTTAATTTCATACGTTCTTCAGGAGTTTCGAAGATCTGCTTAAAGACTACTTTTGTTTTGTCAACTTCAACTTCTTCAAAGGTTACTACTACCTGAAAAAGCGGCTTCGAATGACGCCTCCAGGCAACCAGGGTTGGCTTCTCAATTTTAATAAACTCGCACTCGTTATTGTAATTTCCTTTCTCCGGACCATGCATGGTAAATTTCCATCGGCCACCCACACGGAAGTCGAATTCATGAAACGTATTTGTGAATCCGGCTGGTCCCCACCAGACTTTAAGATGCTCAGGTTCTGTCCAGGCCCGGTAAACCAAATCGATGGGTGAGTGTAAAATTCTGGTATTAACAATTTCACAATCGGGAGTTGTTCTAAGTATTTCTGCAGACATGGGGAATGGCGTTAAATCTTCTGTGGTATTTTTTCCACTAAAATTTCATTTCCAGTTTTATCGAAGTATGTGCATGTCATTTCGTGCAATGAGACTGTCCACTTTTCTATTCCGGATTTAGCGGAGTCGTTACAAAAAGTTGGGTAATCAGTTTTGCCTTGCTGATGAGCTTTAAGATCAGCCTTGAATTGTTCGGGATTTGATTTGGAGGCAACGTTCAATGCTGTATACTTTGCTTGTGATGTAATTTTATAATCGGTCCCAAAATAATCTGAATGCCCATCCTCCACAAAGGTTTCGTAATAGGCAACACCTAATTCTTTGAGATCCTGAATGTAGGCCGGAAAATCAGCGCCCGATTTCACTTTGCTGTGCGCTTGCTTGACTTGTTCCAAGGTAAACATCTGTTTTAAAATTTTTGATTGAAGTTAAGTACTTATTTTAAATCACTTACTTTACAAACCCTGTAACCTCACCACTCCCAAAACAGTTTGAAAGAATTCAATACCTATTCATGCTATCCTCTCTGAAAGTAAAGCGAATACTGTGGGTCTGCTTGTTCCTCTTCATCGCGATGAATGCCGTGGCGTTTATTCATGCCTACAAGTTCACTCACTTCTCAACCCGAAAAACTACGCGAACCAAAGATCCAAAAGAACTCTCCGCAATCGATAAGGCAACGATACTCCTTTCCGGAATTGACAATCCCCGTCCAACCGGGCAGGCCTTGCCCCAATATCCATATGAAAAAATTACGGTGAAGAGTTCCGCGGAGCTGGCTTGCTGGAACATTCCTGTTAAAAATGCTATTGGCACTGTTATTCTCTTCCATGGGTACGCTGGCGAAAAGTCCTCGCTGCTTACACGCGCAGAGGAATTCCGTAAGCTTGGCTATACTACCTTTCTTGTTGATTTTATGGGTTCGGGTGATTCCGGAGGAAAGGCAACTTCTATTGGGTATCGTGAGGCGCGACAGGTAAAAGATTGCTTCGACTACATCCAGGCACACGGTGAAAATCACATCATGCTCTTTGGAACCTCTATGGGCTCGGCTGCCATTCTCAAAGCGCTACATGATTATGACTTCACACCACAGGGTATAATACTTGAATGTCCGTTTGGTTCGTTATACACAACGGTGTGTGCCCGCTTCAGGTTGATGCACGTCCCGACATTTCCCATGGCCGGCTTGCTCAGTTTTTGGGGTGGTGTACAGCATGGTTATTGGGCGTTCAGTCATAACCCTGCGCAATATGCTGAAGCAGTTGATTGCCCGGCATTGCTGTTATTTGGTGAACAAGATGATCGGGTAACACTGGAAGAAACGAATCTGATTTACGCTAACCTTAAGGGAAGAAAAACACTAAAGACATACCCGAATGCAGGGCACGCTCTTTTTACAGAAGAGAACAAGGACAACTGGACTATTGATGTTGCTGCTTTTATCAACAGTATTCCTTAACATCAACCGCCTGTCATGCTACGAATCATCATGTCTGATAGGTATCTACAATATGCTGACTAATTACTTTATATAGTTCGGCAACCGATTCATCATCCTGGAGAAACTCCATGTGCTTATCCAGAATTTCCAGATCACCACGTTTGGCCGGACCAGTTTGTGCATGCTCCGGACCGATGGCCAGACTTTTGGTAATGGTCTCGGCAATCAATGGTTTGAGCCAATCAAAACTCAAACTGTTTTCTTTCATGATCGACTGCGCAATTAACAACATGTGATTGGTGAAGTTGGCAGCAAACACAGCCGCTACGTGAAGGGCTTTCCGATCGCTCGATGCTATCTTGAAAACATCTTTACTGATAGCCTTGGCCATACTCATCAGCACTTTTTCAGTAAATGAATTTTCACTCTCCAAAAAAATCGGGATTTCTTTAAAGTCGATGCGCTTCTCTTTCGTAAAAGTCTGTAGCGGATAAAATACGCCAATGTTAGGTGTAGCCGCGTAGCTGAGCATACTTAACGGCTGACTGCCGGAGGTATGCACCACTACGGCCTCTTCCGGCAGAATAATTTCCTGAACAATATCCTGAATCACATCATCGGCTACGGCAAGAATAAATACTTTCGAAGAGCTGGTTGAAAAATCGAGCGATGCTTTTACTTCCGCCTGGTACAATCGATCGACCAGTGCCGCTGCATGTGATGGGTTACGGCTATACACTTCGCGCACAGCATAGTCGGTGTTATCCAGGGCCACGGCCAGGTGCCACGCCAGATTGCCCGAACCGATGAATGATACAGAGGTTGGTTTCATACTTCTAACTTGTTTCTTTATTTGGGGTGAGGTTTAACTCCCTTCACCACACGATCCTTTCCTGAAATATCCTTGACAATCTCTACCGAAGAAAAACCAGTTGACCGGATCAGCGCTTCTACTTCTTTTCCAAACGCTTCGTTGATTTCAAAGGCGAGCATGCCATTTTGATTTAAACTGTTCCAGGCCTTGCTGGCTATTACCTTGTAAAAAAGCAACGGATCATCATCCGGTACAAACAATGCCAGGTGTGGCTCATGCGCCAACACGTGCCGTTGCATGTGTGCTTTCTCCTCTACTGTAATATACGGTGGATTACTCACGATCAAATCCAGGTGTTGAACCGGAAACGGCTGATGTAAAACATCCACTTCGAAGAATTCAATTTTTACGGTATGTCTCGCGGCATTTTCCTTCGCGACATCCAACGCTTCGCGACTGATATCAACCGCCATTACTTCAGCCTGCGGCAATGCCAGCGCAAGCGTAGTGGAAATGCAGCCACTGCCCGTTCCGACATCAAGCACGCGAAGCCTACGTTCATTTTGCTTCCATGACTTCAGCACTTCACTCACCAATACTTCGGTTTCGGGTCGTGGAATCAAAACCGCTTTGTTCACCTTAAACTTTCTACCAAAGAAATCAGCTTCTCCCAAAATATACTGAACAGGTTCGTGCTGATTAAGTCGTTGTGCGATTTCCGTAAGTCGCTTCTGACTGGAATCCGATACAGCAATTGTTTTCCCCATCATCATGGCTGTTCGATCCACTTCAAGCACTGTCTCCAACACCAGGTAGGCAATGGCGCGTACTTCGTCCGGATCTTGATCCAACGAAAGCTGATGTACGAAATCCTGAAACAAGACTTTGGAATTCATATAAGCTTGGCAATCTTTACAAGTATAAGCAATGACCAAACACGACCACCATATCGATGAAATATTTATGCAACGGGCCTTTGATCTTGCCCAGCTTGGTCGCGGGCACGTTAGCCCGAATCCGCTGGTGGGCTGTGTGGTAGTTCACCACGGAAAGATCATCGGTGAGGGGTGGCACAAAAAGTATGGCGAAGCGCATGCCGAAGTAAATGCCATTGATGCTGTAGCCGACAAATCCCTGCTGCACGATAGTACCGTGTATGTTTCACTCGAGCCTTGTTCGCATACCGGCAAAACTCCTCCCTGCGCTGATTTGCTGATCAACCATCGGGTACAGAAAGTAGTAGTATCCAACCTTGATTCCAATCCGCTGGTGGCCGGCAACGGTGTAAAGAAACTGCGCGCTGCAGGCATTGAGGTAGTAACCGGAATACTGGAACAACAAGGCCGCGCGTTAAATGCCCGGTTCTTTACCTTCATGGAAAAAAAACGTCCGTACATTATTCTGAAGTGGGCCGAAACAACGGATGGATTTATAGCACGCGAAAATCACGATTCGAAATGGATCAGTGATGACTATTCACGCAAGCTGGTGCATCGATGGCGCACCGAAGAAGATGCTGTATTAGTAGGCCGGCTTACTGCCCTGCATGATAATCCGCAATTGAATGTTCGCGATTGGTCAGGACGAAATCCGGTACGTGTGGTGCTGGATCGTTTTCTTAAGCTGCCTGACAACTTGCATGTTTTTGATCGGCAGCAAAAAACGTTTCATTATAATGTACTGAAGCACGAAGAACATCACAGCCTCGCATTAATCCGCCTGGATGAAAATGATTTCGTGACTAACGTGGTTGCTGATCTTTACAAACAAAAAATTCAATCGGTAATTGTTGAAGGAGGAGCGGCCACCCTTAAACTGTTTATTGGTCGCGGGTTGTGGGATGAAGCCCGCGTATTTGTATCGCCCAAACTTTTCAACAAGGGAATTGCAGCACCCTCACTTCCAGGTGTGCTCCATACGGAATGCGTGTTGCGTGCTGACAGGTTAAAAATTTTTTATCCTGCTACTAAACTGCAAGCGCTTGCTGCTTCAACGCAAAGCATACTTCGAAAAAACTCAGAATAAGTGGATTGGGGTTTTCAGGTGTTGATGCAAGAGGAGGTTGAAACAAGGTGCCCTTAAAAAAAGGATGATTATTAATTTCAAGTCCGCGTACTTCGCCTGAAGATGAAAACGCAGTAAACGCCAGAGGCAGTTGATTGAGCTCGGCCTGATGCAGGGCGTTTACTCCATAGTTACAGTTAAAGTGGCCCGTGATTTTATCCGCTTGCAATACCTGGTAAAGCCACGACCCCCTATCGATATACACAGCTTCTTGTTTCCCCTTCATTGAACAGCTCAGCTTTGAAATTACAAGTTGTTCAACGCCTGGCTCACTTTCTTCATGCCCGGCATCCGTAAAGCCCAATACATTGCGGGCGTACTCCACCACCATGTATTGAAAACCTCCACAAGTACCGAGTATAGGAAAATTATTTTCGCGCGCCCAGCGAATCAAGGTATAAACGGCTTCATCATTTTTATACGGTGAGCCCGGTGCAATCCACAAACCATCTACGTGTTTATGCAGATCTGCAGGAATGGAATCGGTTGCAATCCACGTGGCCTCCAGTTCAAAATTTACGTGCAGGCGACAATGATCAATGGCGTGATCAAGGGCCACGTGGGTGTGCTTGTTTTCGTTGAAGTCGCCAACCAAAGCAATTGATAGTCGTTTCATAAGTGTAATTGTTTAAAACGGTTTTGAAACTCAAAGTTGAGCAGAATGCCGTATAAAAATTGAATATTTGTGCAAATCTTTTGTTACAAACTGAAAGAATTCCCTATGGCCGAAGAACTGATCATTGCATCTACTGCTGATAAAAAAGAAAGGTATACCACCTTACTTCCACAGATTGAGTCCCTGGTTTCGGATGAATCCGATTTCATTGCCAACCTTTCCAACATCGCGGCAGCCTTAAAGCAAACCATGAATTTCTTCTGGGTGGGATTCTATTTGGTAAAGGAAAATCAATTGGTACTTGGGCCATTCCAGGGGCCTATCGCCTGCACACGAATCAACTTCGGCAAAGGTGTTTGTGGTACTTCGTGGAAAGAAAAGAAAACGATACTCGTTCCGAACGTTGATGAATTTCCTGGCCATATTGCCTGTAGCTCGGCATCGAAATCGGAAATTGTATTGCCCGCTTTTAAAAATAACGAAGTGTCACTTGTGCTGGATGTAGACAGCGACCAACTTAATGACTTTGATGAAACCGATCAGCTTGCACTTGAAAAAATAATGCGCATCATCGAAACGCTTCTCCCCTAATTATTGCACGCATCATCTTCACAAACCTCAGCCACCAATTCTACCTGGCCATGACCTCCACAGACCTCGCGACATTTTACAAAAAAAGAAAATCAGAATTTTCAAGCCGATTAGTTAAGGTTAACCAAAAAATCAATTTAGTATCCAACACCCGCATTGCGGTAGCACTGGCTTTTATCGCATCGCTTTACCTGGGCTTTGATCTATCGTTTTGGTTCTATGCGTCTGGGGTACTGCTGATCCTTTTTATTGCACTTGTGCAGCGGCACACAAATCTCTATAATCAAAAAAAACATCTCGAAAATCTGGTTAAGCTAAATCAGGGCGAATACCAAGCAACAAAAGGCGACCATTCATTTTTTTCCAGTGGCCATGAATTTATCGATTCGCATCATCCCTACACCCATGACTTAGATATTTTTGGAGAAGGTTCGTTGTTTCAATCCATCAACCGGTGCAATACCCTGAATGGCAAACGAACTTTTGCCACACGGCTTAGTGGAGCATTGCCTTCGAAGAAAAGTATTCAACAACATCAGGAGGCGTGTGCTGAACTTTCAGTAAAACCAGATTTTCGACAACACCTTCAGGCAGCCGGAATGGAGATGAACGAACAGCCGGGTGATCATGCCCAGTTGGTGGAGTGGACAAACCATCCTTCTTTTCTCTTTGGCAAACCGTTATTTAAATACTTGTTGGTAATCTTGCCAGTCGTTGTTATCGCATTGGTTATTGGAGCATTCTTCTTCCCTCAGCTAAAGTCATTCGCCATTGCCGGTGTTCTTTTGCATTGGGTTTTTCTTGGAGTGTACTCGAAAAAAGTAAGTGCGTTTCACGAATACATCAGTCGTAAGAAAAATATACTGGAAAAGTATGCGCACTTGCTAACCTACCTGCAGCACGAAAAATTTGAATCGGAATTAATGAAAGGGTTTGCGTCAACTGCTTATGAGGCCGATCGCAAAGTAAAGTCACTGGCTTCGCTGGTCAGTGCATTAAATGCCCGTCTCAATTTCATGACCAATGTAGTGGTGAACAGTTTGCTGATGTACGACCTGCAATGTGTTTACCGGCTCGAAAAATGGAAAGAAGAAAATGGTAAAAATCTTATTGCGTGGCTTACGGCCATCAGCGACACCGAGGTGCTGGCAAGTCTGGGTACCTATCAGTTCAATCACCCAGATTTTCGATTCGCTAAAATCCACGACTCGTTGTTGATCAGCGCGAAAGAACTAGGCCACCCGATGTTGCAAAGCACCACGCGCATTACCAATGATGTTAAAGTAGGAGAAAACCAGTCGGTGTTGATCATAACGGGTGCTAACATGGCGGGCAAGAGTACTTTTCTTCGCACGCTGGGGGTTAACCTGGTTTTGGCATTAAATGGAGCACCGGTGTGTTCAAAAGAATTTCATTGTCCTATCATCACGTTGAGGTCTGGGATGCGCACTGCAGATTCGTTGAAGGATCATCAGTCGTACTTCTATGCCGAGCTGGATCGCTTAAAGACCATCATGGACGAATTACGCGGTGACAGACCATTATTCATTTTACTGGATGAAATCCTGAAAGGAACAAACTCAACCGATAAACAAACCGGATCGATTGCGCTAGTGAAGCAACTGTTGCCTCATCCGTGCTTGGCATTGATTGCCACGCACGATCTTGCATTGGGAGAATTAGCACAGCAGCATCCTGATAAGGTTGCTAACTTCTGCTTTGAGCCAACCATCGAAAATGATCAGTTGTCGTTCGACTACAAACTAAAATCAGGTCTTGCACAAAAAATGAATGCTACTTTTCTGATGAAGAAAATGGGGATCATCCCTGTAGAGTAATCACAAGTAAATACTACTGATTGTCGAACTTCAACACAATGCAGTATGACTCCACATCATCGAGAACAACTTCGCGCCCTTCGGTGCCATCCAAGTTACCTCTGAAAATGGCGTGGCCATTATTTCCGGTTTCGCTCCAATAGATTTTTTGATTTCCGTTATCAACTGCTACACCATCGGCCCGGTTGATCCCGTCTTCTGAATTAAATAATGCACTCGGAGCCGGAGCGCCAGTTACCATATAAGCCATAGTAATTACATCCAACCCTTCATCAGCCCAATAAATCTTTGAATTGTTACGATCAAGGAAAATACCAGAAGGGTTCAATAAAGTCGTACTTAAGGCTGACCTGCTAAACAACAAAATAGGGTAACTTGAGCCATCCAACATCCCTCTCCAGATTCCGCCAAACTCTCCCAGGTCTGAAAAATACAGTTGCTTACCCTTCGTATCAACAACAAGTCCGTAACAATAATCGATGATGCGTTCATCAACATCATACAACGTGTCAATTGCAGATGTGCCTGTGATATTGCCCTTCATGATATGACCTGATCCGGAATTTGCCCAGTAAATAGTTCCTGCATTTTCATCAACAGCAATGCTGGTAGGCATGTCCACACCATCCGTTTCATCATACAATACTTCCAACCCGCCACCTTCAATGTTAAAGCGCTTGATTTTATTCGCGCGCTCTTCCACTACATAGATTTTCCCATTCTTGAAATCAACGGCAATTCCTGCTACAGTATCAAGTCCATCAGACTCGTCTGCCAACGTAGTGAAAGCACCGGGCGATTCAAGGTCGATTACACCTACTCGCTTACCGCTGTAGTCCGAAAAATACAGGTGTGTTGCTTTGGGAATTTTTACTTCTTCAGTTGGATCACATGAGGCTAACAATAAAACTGTTGATGCCAGAACGAGTACGGTGTTTATGAATTTCATGAATGACAATTGCCGTGATTATGTTTTTACTTTTATCCGAGTTGTGCCGGTATCTTATAGAGTTCTGCCAGTACCTTAACAGCAACGTCAATATCTTCAGGTTTGTTGTACTTGCTAAACGAAAACCTTACAGCACCACGTTTTGATTCGGGATACAACGCGTTGAGTACATGCGATCCTTGTGTTGCTCCACTTGAGCAGGCACTGCCACCCGATGCCGAGATTCCCTGCAGGTCGAGGTTGAAGAGCAGCATATCGCTCTCTTCTGATTCGGGCATGCTCACATTCAAAACCGTGTAAAGACTTTTGTCGAGGTTCTCTGAATCTCCATTGAAAAGTATTCCCGGAATCTGCTCTTTCAACTTTTCAATCATACGTGCTTTCAAGCCGCGCACATAGCGGATGTGTTCATCCATGTCGCGGTAGGCTATCTCCAGGGCTTTCGCCAAACCAATAATCCCGTACACATTTTCGGTGCCGCCCCGCATGCTGCGTTCTTGTGCTCCTCCATGAACGAAGGGCTGTATCTTTTTATCCTTTCGAATAAACATCAGACCGGTTCCTTTCGGACCATGAAACTTATGGGCTGCAGCTGTGAGGCCGTGAACTTTTGCTTTTTGCAGATCATGACGATAGTGCCCTACGGTTTGCACCGTGTCGGAATGAAAGTATGCACCATACTCTTCGCACAATCCACTTACCCGTTCAAGGTCAAGCAGGTTTCCTACCTCGTTATTTGCGTGCATCAACGATACCAGCGCACTATTGTTTTCTTTCAACAATGAACGCAGATGACTTAAATCCACATGGCCTTTGTCATCCAGGTTTACCAGCTGCAGTTTTATCAACCCCTGCTTGGCTAACACACCCAGGGTGTGCTCTACCGCATGGTGTTCTATGGGTGACGAAATCACCGTCTTTACTTTATATGTGTTGATGGCACTCACCAGTATGGCATTGTCGGCTTCGGTTCCGCCCGATGTGAAGATGATTTCACCAGTTGTACAGTTGAGTAATTCGGCAACTTTTTTTCGGGCCGATTCAATGGCCGCACGAACCTTGCGCCCGTGAGCATGCGTGGACGATGGATTGCCAAAATCCTCCAGCATAAAAGGCTTCATGGCCTCAAATACCTCGGGATCAAGGGGAGTAGTAGCTGCATTATCTAAATAAATGCGCATTTCGGTTAATGATTTGGGGCAAAGTTAACAGGAAAGTTCAAGAGTTCTAACGCCTTTTCAAGCCACCGACTTCTCGGAAATAATCTCCTTGATATCCATGATAATCTTCTTGGCCAGGGTATCTGCCTTAGCCTCCATATCCGACTCTGCATAAATGCGAATGATCGGCTCGGTGTTCGATTTGCGCAGGTGTACCCACTCCTTATCGAACTCTATCTTTACACCATCGATGGTGTTGATGGGCTGCTTCTTGTATTTCTTTTTTACAGCTTCTAATACTTTATCAACATTGATATCGGCCGTAAGCTCTATTTTATTTTTGGAGATTACATAGTTGGGATAGCGCGCGCGAAGTCGTGATACGGTCACCTCAGACTTTGCCAGGTGTGTTAGAAAAAGTGCAATACCGGCCAGCGCATCACGACCGTAGTGCAGATCGGGATAGATCACACCACCGTTTCCTTCGCCACCAATTACAGCTGCATTTTCTTTCATCATCGTCACTACATTCACTTCGCCTACAGCGGCAGCGAAGTATTCACCTCCAGCGCTTTCTGTGATATCGCGCAGCGCACGTGTGGATGATAAATTCGAAACGGTATTTCCCTTTTTCTTCTTTCCGTACTTCAATACATAATCAGCAACTGCTACCAAGGTATATTCTTCACCAAAAGGTGTTCCGTCTTCACACACCAGGGCCAGGCGATCAACATCCGGATCGACCACAATACCCAAATCGTACTTTCCTTTTTTTATTTCGCGCGAAATGTCGGTGAGGTGCTCTGGCAACGGCTCAGGATTGTGGGGGAAGTGCCCGGTAGGTTCGCAGTAAAGTTCTTTTACTTTCACACCCAGTGCTTTCAACAACATGGGCACAGCAATACCGCCTGTTGAATTCACCGCATCCACCACTACATGGAATCCTCTATTCTTAATGGCTGCAACATCTACCAGCGGCAGTTTAACAATCTGCTCGATGTGCGCTTCGATATAGCCTTCTTTCTTTTCGTACTTACCCAGTTTTGTAACGGGGGCAAAATCAAACTCTTCTTTTTCAGCGATCTTCAACATCTCTTCGCCATCCTTTCCGGAAATGAATTCGCCTTTTTCATTTAACAGTTTCAAAGCATTCCACTGAACCGGGTTATGGCTTGCTGTTAAAATTATTCCACCCGATGCTTTTTCTTCGGGCACCGCCAATTCAACCGTAGGCGTTGTAGAGAGTCCAAGATCAACAACATCAATGCCGAGCGATTGCAAGGTTGAGGTTACTAATGCACTCACCATTTCACCTGATGGTCGCGCATCGCGGCCGATCACAATTTTGGTTGGACCTTTTTTCTTTTTTAGCCAGGTACCAAAGGCCGCAGCAAACTTTACGATGTCAACCGGAGTTAGGTTTTCGCCAGTCTTACCACCGATGGTACCGCGAATACCTGAAATTGATTTGATTAGAGCCACTTTTCTAGTGTTTGTTCTGATTGGGACAGCAAAAATAAAAAGAATATGGAATGTTGTGTGAGGGAGGAATACTTCAACCGTTCTTGCTGCCTTACTTTTTTTTCACCCCGGGCAAGGCTTCCAGCTTGGCAATGCCTTCCGGATCGCCACAGGCATCGCCAGGTTTCAACGTCTTTCCGCAAAAACCACACGGTACACCTTCTTTATTGAGAAACGGACTTTGTGATGCGCATGTGCCACGAAACTCTCCGTTCTTTAAAAAAATAAGGCGCACGGAAAGCAAGATAAAAAAGAGCGCGAAAACTCCGATGGAAAGAAAAAAAACTGTCATGTGCAGTGCGATTTTTAATCCGGTTCGTTACTTGTGTGATTAATGATTTGTTACATTCGCCACCATTGGCAAAGGTAGTAATCCTTACCAAAACAGACTATCCATCTTTTAAGTTTGAAACGTATGAAAAAAAGATTGTCCGCGCCTGATCTGAATCGCGAAGCCAAGATTGAAGCGTTCGACCGCCTGCTTACAATAATGGATGAACTTCGTGAAAATTGTCCGTGGGATAAAAAACAAACGCTGGAAAGTCTGCGACACCTCACGATTGAAGAAACGTACGAACTATCCGATTCTATTCTAGAGGGAAACCTGAATGAAATCAAAAAAGAATTAGGCGACCTGATGCTGCACAATGTATTTTATGCGCGCATCGCTTCCGAAATGAAAGCCTTTGATGTTGCCGATGTTTTGAATTCGATTTGCGATAAACTGATTGAACGCCATCCGCATGTGTATGGCAATGTTATTGCCGACAATGAAGAAACTGTAAAAGCCAACTGGGAAAAAATAAAACTTAAAACCGGAAACAAATCCGTGCTGGGCGGTGTGCCCCAATCCCTTCCTGCGTTGGTAAAAGCCATGCGCATTCAGGATAAAGCAAGGGGCGTAGGTTTCGACTGGGAAAAGAAAGAACAAGTGTGGCTAAAGGTAGAAGAGGAGATGCAGGAATTTAAAAACGAATGTAACACTGAAACCAGTGCTGCCATCGACAAAGAAAAAGCACTAGCTGAATTTGGTGATCTGCTGTTCTCGCTGGTAAACTATGCAAGGTTCATGGATATTGATCCGGAAGAAGCGCTGGAGCGTACCAACAAAAAATTCATTAAACGTTTTCAATACCTCGAGACCGAGTCGGCCAAAGACGGGAAGAAAATAGGAGAGATGACCCTGGCCGAAATGGATGTGTATTGGGAAAAGGCTAAAACCGTGTAAACGTTCTACACTCACCGCCAAGACTCCACTTCATAAGCGGCCCACTGGTGATGCTGGTAACCATCGCCATAATAACCAGCGACACGAATACTTTTTCGTTTATCAATCCATTTTCTAGTGCTATCAATCCCAGGATAATTTCCATAGCACCACGGGCATTCATGCCAAAGCCTGCTGCGAGCGATTCCTTCCAACTGAATCCACCTAACCGGGTACCCAGGCCACTACCAACAATTTTACCGACAAAGGCTATGGTAAGGATAACCAGGGTAAGACCTAAATCAAAATTGGTCACGAAGTTTACGCGTAATCCAATCGACACAAAGAAAAGCGGAGCAAAAATATTGTTGATGAACTGATGAACAATCTCTTTGGCGCGCTCAGAAAAATGTTCGGAGTCACCAAACGCAACACCCATGATGAATGCTCCGAAAATGGCATGAATACCAATGTACTCTGTAAAGGCTGCACCCAAGAAACAGAATGCAAGCGAAATGGAAAGTACACCACCCGGCCAGGCTAACTTACGATTTATCCACGGAAGTATTCTGTTTAATAATCCGCGGCCAACAGTAAGTGTGATGGCAGCAAACGAAACGGTTAACAAAATTGTGTGCCCGATCGACATGCTGTTGCCCTTGCCAATCATGCCAAGAATAACCGAGAAAATCATCCAGCCTACCAGATCGTCCACCATGGCGGAGGCCACCACTAGCAACCCCATTTTTGATTTAAAAATATTCAGGTCCATCAGAATGCGTACAATCACAGGCAACGCAGTAATGGCCATGGCTGTACCCATAAACAAGGCAAACACCAGGCGATAGTTTGGATCGGCTATTCCAAAAAACTGAGGAAAGAAATACGGAAATGAAAAGCCAATGGAAAACGGTACAATTAGTCCGAAGAAACTTGTGGTTACTGCCTGCCGACCTTGTTGTAAGACAATGTGAAGGTCAACTTCAAGGCCCGCAATAAATAAAAGCATAACCCCGGCAATCTGAACCATACCCGTTAACACCGTGCCTGCTCCGCCTACGGTTGGAAACAAATTCTCAAACCAAGCAGGCTCAATCATTCCTAAAACGGTTGGTCCCAATAAAATACCTGCGATAAGTTCACCAATCACAGCGGGTTGCTTGAATTTGCGCGCTGCTTCTGCCAGCAATCTTCCGGCAATTAACATTACACCCAATTGAACCAGCAGGTGTACAACATCCGAATGACTAAGTTTAACCACGGGCAACCTCCTTTCCGGCAGCTTGCGGTTGAATGATTAACAAACTGCAAGGCATATCGGCAAAAATATATTCCTGATCGTGCGTAAACACACGATCAAAAAATGAAAGCCTTCGTTGAGGTGCCGCTACTACTAACAAATCGGCCTGCTTGCGTTCGGCAAATTTTGAAAGCTCAAAGCCTGATTTACCAGAAACGAGCTTGATGTTTATCTTCAGTCCTTCATGCGGAATACGATGAAGTTTTTTCTCCACGTTTTCAATTTCTTCGCGCACCAGGTTATGGCGAAGCAATTCATATTCATCTTCAGTACATTGTTCGGACGATGACATGGTGAGACCATAGAGTTTGATCTCCCGCACAACATGCAACCAGGCTGCCTGATCATTCAATCCGATTTGAACGGCCGATGAAAGAACATCGTCAATTACCGGGCTGTCTTCCGCATTGACCACCACATTTTTGAAAGGCTGTGGCGCAGTAGAGGGGTTGGTTAGCATGAGCACTGAGCAATGTGCCTTCCGCAGAATTTTTCGCGCCACCGTGCCGATGTAGTATTGAACCAGTTTTTCTTTTCGCAGCGCACCGGCTACAATTAAATCAACACCTTCGCGCTTGCAGGCGGCCAGGATGCGCTCACTTGGTTTACCTTTTTCCCAACAAACTTTTACATCGCTGGTTGCAAGGTTGAAGGAAGTTAGCAACATCGTTAACTGCTGCTCCTCTTTTTCGGTATGCTCGCCTACATGAACCAATACCATCTCGGCATTCCAGATTTTCTTAATACGTACTGTTTCGGCCAACAAGGCTTCCATGCGTGGCGAAAATGCCAGGGCCAATCCTATTTTACGAAATTCTCTCACATGGGAAAGATATTCAAATTTCCTCCATTTCAGGCGATCGTAGCGAAGAACAACAAACACTGCTGGCAAGCTCGTGGCTGCAGTAAAAAGACTGTAAAAATTAAGCCAGCAATGATACTTGCTGAAATGTTAACAGGGCATGCAACATTTGAACTCTCCCAAAAAGAAAATAATCCAGGCCATTTTGAGATCGTGTTTTCATTCTCCTTGAAATCCTAAAGAAATCTTGCACGCATGGTCTTGACACCACAAAACAAAGTTCTCTTGCATCCTCGGCCATTACTTTTGTATTGTCAAACAAGTGTGTTGGTATGTCGCTGAAGAAAAGTATCCGTAATCTCATTATTGGAGAAGACAAGTGGATAGACAACTATGCAGAATTCAAGCAAGTGATGCTTTCCGGCCAATTTGCATTGGCTGGAATTGTTGTCTGCATTTTTTATTTCATAGCCGATTTCACTTACGGCACCTGGAGTACCTTACCGGTGCTGGCCATGGCTGCATTTTTTCTGGGCCTTTCGGTTTTTATTCATCGTCAGGGTGATCATTGTCTGGCTAATTATTTTCTTCTGCCTACCATCAACGTTACTGTTTATCTGTTTGCCGCAAGCGAATCGCCCAACACAGGAATATTCATTTTCTTCATTGTAAACGCGATTGCCGCATTTGCCGTGTTCAATTACAAGCAGCGAATTCTTTCTATTCTGTTTGTAGCCTTTACGTACCTGCTCTTTACGCTGGCATACTTTACCAGTTTTAGCCTGTTGCCTAAGCGCGACTATTCTGCTGACATGCTGGTATTGAATGTTATTCTAAATTTCTCAATTGCCCTGCCAGCAGCGTGTGTAGCGGTTTATCTGCTGATCAGTCTGAATCACTACAATGCCCTTCAATTGGTTCAGAGTAACGAGTTGCTGCTTAAAACAAACCATGAACTCGATCGATTTGTCTATAGTACTTCACACGATTTGCGAGCACCCCTCACATCGATTATGGGATTGATCGATATTGCCCATCGCAATGAAAATCCTTTGGAAGTAAAGAAGTATCTGGGCATGATGAAAGACCGGGTTCTCTCGCTCGATAAATTTATCAAAGACATCACCGACTACTCGCGCAACAACCGACTGGAGGTGGGTCGCGAAAAAGTAAATCTTTCTGAACTGGCACACGAGGTCTGGGAAAGTTTGCGATATTCACCCGAAGCTGAGCATATTGATTTCCAGATAGACATACCCAAAGATGCATTCGTTGAGTCGGACAAAAACCGATTGCGGGTCATCATGTCCAATTTGGTATCGAATGCCATTCGCTATCATGATCATCGAAAAGAAACAAAGTATATTCGACTCCGGCATAAAATGAATGGCCAGGTTTATTATTTGAAAGTGGAAGATAACGGACAAGGAATTTCATCGGAGTACCACTCTAAAATTTTCGACATGTTCTATCGGGCCAATGAAAACTCAAAAGGCTCGGGACTCGGACTATACATTGTTAAGGAAGCCCTGGTAAAACTTTCCGGATCCATTCAACTAGAATCTTCACCCGGCATTGGTTCAACCTTTACTATTAAACTACCCAAGAAGCAGTAAGCAATTTTGAAAATACGCGATATTATATTGCCCCGCACGCTGGTTATTCCTTCACGCAATGCCTTTAAGCGTGCCATGCTGGTTGGGTACTTAAGCTTGCTTAGCATTGCGATGAGTCTTTCCTATCTCGTCTTCGACTATGTAAGTGAAATTAATGATTCGTATACGGTTTATGTAATTTTTTTGTCTGGCGCTACACTTGCGTTCCTGTCTAACCGTATGGGCAAGCACCAATGGGCAAAGGTCATCTTACTACTCGTTGCAAACTGGGTAGTATTTATGTTTGGCGCGAAATCCAATTTCGCTACCGATACCCATTTCTTTTACATTATCATTTCCATTGCAGCATACGCTTTGTTTGGTCACGAGCAGCGGTGGATTGCTTTTGTTATTTCCGGCATTGCCATGGGTTCATTTCTGTTCAGCTTCCTTACCGGTTTTACGATCGCTACCGATGATTACTATCCTCCGGAATATATCCGGGCGAATCAACTGATCAATTTCATCATGGTGTTTATAGCCTCAAGCATCATTTTATATATGATGGTGAAGCTGAACTTTGTTTCGGAAGAGAAACTTCAAAAACAACAATGCGAAGTAAGACGCCAAAACGAAGCGCTTACCAAAGCTAACACCGAACTCGATCGTTTTGTATACAGTGCATCGCACGACCTTCGTTCTCCGCTCATGTCCATTCTTGGGTTAACGAACATTGCCCGGTATACCGACAAGCCGGAAGAAATTCAACACTACCTCGATATGATTGCCGGGCGTGTTCACAACCTGGATGCCCTGCTGCACGAGATCATTGACTTCTCCCGGAACTCGCGAACCGAAGTAGTTTGTGAAGAAGTTAATATTCGTAAACTTATCGAAACTATTGCTGATAACCTGAAGTACACCGCCACCGGCCAGCCTATTCACATCGAGTTAGATGTTCCATCCGACTTGCATATCAAAACCGATACCGCCCGACTTACCATAGTGTTAAACAACCTGATTGGCAACGCCATCAAGTACCACGATGTTAAAAAAGAGGGACCCTTTATTTCTATCGAAGCTCAGAAAACCGAAGCGGGCTACAAGCTTTCGGTTTGCGATAATGGCATTGGAATTGCGCCCGAACATCAACCAAAAATATTTGACATGTTCTACCGAGCCAGCGAGCAATCAAAAGGTTCGGGCCTTGGCCTTTACATTGTGAAAGAAACTATCGAAAAACTTTCCGGTCGTATTCATCTTTACTCCAAACCCGGCCTTGGCTCTACGTTCACGGTAGAACTTCCTGAAAATCCTTCCGCGTCCTAACACCCGGCAGGCATTCAAAAAATATTGTCACAGTCGTTGCCTCGTCTGGGCAAATATTATCTTTGCCCCCTATGGCAAATCCACAAGAAGACAATCTCTTTAAAAATGTAATCTCCCACTCCAAAGAGTACGGATTCATTTTTCCATCCAGCGAAATTTATGACGGGCTAAGTGCCGTATACGACTACGGACAAAACGGTGCCGAACTGAAAAACAACATCAAAGAATATTGGTGGAAGTTCATGACCTTGTTGCACGACAACATCGTGGGGATTGATGCGGCCATCTTTATGCACCCTACCACCTGGAAAGCTTCCGGCCACGTGGATGCATTCAGCGACCCGATGCTCGACAACAAAGATTCTAAAAAACGCTACCGGGCCGATGTGCTGATTGAAGACGCCATCAGCAAGATGGAAGACAAAATTGAAAAGGAGGTAGAGAAGGCTGCTAAACGCTTTGGCGATTCCTTTAACCGCGAAACTTTTGTTACTACCAATGCGCGCGTGTTGGAGTATCAAAAGAAAATTGATGATACCAATGCCCGCCTGAAAGAAGCCATGAGTACAAGCAACATGGCGGCCATGAAACAACTCATTGACGACCTCGAAATAACCGACCCGATTTCTGGAACAAAAAACTGGACGGATGTGCGCCAGTTTAACCTGATGTTCTCTACTGAAATGGGCTCGCTGGCCGATGACACCAACAAAATTTATTTACGTCCGGAAACCGCGCAGGGAATCTTTGTGAACTTCCTCAATGTGCAGAAAACTGGTAGAATGAAAATTCCGTTTGGTATCGCACAGATTGGTAAAGCATTTCGTAATGAAATTGTGGCACGCCAGTTTATTTTCCGCATGCGCGAATTCGAGCAGATGGAGATGCAGTTCTTTATCAAACCGGGCGAAGAAATGAAGTGGTACGAGTTCTGGAAAGAGAAACGAATGAAGTGGCATAAGGCATTGGGCCTGGGCGATGATAACTACCGCTTCCACGACCACCTCAACCTGGCGCACTACGCCAACGCAGCATGCGACATTCAATTCAACTTCCCGATCGGCTTCAAAGAACTGGAAGGTATCCACTCCCGCACCGATTTCGATTTAAAGAATCACGAAAAATATTCAGGCAAAAAACTACAATACTTCGATTCGGAAGACAATCAAAACTACATTCCTTATGTGGTAGAAACTTCCGTAGGTCTTGACCGGATGTTTCTGTCCGTACTTTCAAAATCATACACCGAAGAAAAGCTGGACGATGGCAGCGAACGTGTAGTACTAAAAATTCCTGCACCGCTGGCTCCGGTAAAAGTTGCCATCCTTCCGTTGATGAAGAAAGACGGATTGCCCGAGAAAGCTTCCGAAATCATGAACGAACTGAAGTTCGACCTGCGCTGCTTCTACGAAGAGAAAGATGCTATTGGTAAACGCTACCGCAGACAGGATGCGATCGGCACACCGTATTGTATTACCATCGATCATCAAACCCTGGAAGACAACACCGTTACCATTCGCGATCGCGATACGATGAAGCAAGACCGCGTGAAGATTGCAGACGTGAAAGAAAAATTGATTGACGCTTGCTCCATAAACAATCTTCTTCGGAAGATCTGATTTTACGATGACCGTTGTTGTAATCTTCGCAGGAATAGTACTCCTGATGATTTACCGTTTCTATGCTGACATCCGCGATGTCTATCAGGAAGTCCATCGGGCAGCAGCACCGCTTAAAACCCGGATGCTGTCTGTGCCGCAGCAATACAAAGACATTCTGCAAAAATACTTTCGTTACTACCTCCACCTCTCACCGGCCGACAAGGTGAAGTTCGAACGAAATGTTTGTACCTTCATTTACGGCAAACACTTTATTCCGCGTGGTATTCCGGCAGTACCGGTAGAATTACAAGTGTTGATTGCTGCCTGTGCCGTTCAGCTTACCTTCGGTCTATCGCATGTTTACCTACGCCACTTCAGAAGAATACTTGTGTACCGTGATGATTACTTTTCTTCCATCACCAAACAATACCACAAGGGCGAGGTGAATCCCCGCTTCGGCATGATCGTGCTCTCCTGGCAAAGTTTTGTGGAGGGTTACATCAATTCAACGGATGCGCGAAATCTGGGCCTTCATGAAATGGCGCACGCCCTTCGGTTGGAAAATATTATCCGAAATGAGGAGTACCAATTCTTTGATGATGAATTGCTGAAACAGTTGGATGACTACTGCCATCGGATATGTTATTCGGAAGAAGAATTGAACGATACATTTTTCCGGCCGTATGCCTGCACCAATGTGCACGAATTCTTCGCGGTGTCAGTTGAAAATTTCTTCGAGCGATCAGAGCAATTCAAATCCGAGCTTCCGGAATTGTACTCAATCATGGTTCGTCTGCTCAATCAGGATCCGATGGCGTTGAAAGCAGGCTAAGATTTGGCTCGTTCAGTCCATTGCTTAGGATCGTGTGAGGTACTCAGTACTGCAGTAATTATAATGAACCTCCTGTTATCATCTACACTGAATCATATAGGGGAAGGTGTCCAAAAGTATTGTTCGAATTTCATCGTAGCGAATGGCAACTGCTTTGGGATTTTGCGAAACGAATTGTACCGTTTTACGCACATGGGTGATAAATCTCTTACCCAAACCGGATTGCCTTGTGCTATACCACGCTGCTATCTCCTTAATGTCTTGCTTAGCTAACGGAAGGATAACAGTTTATACATTACAACTCTCTTTCAATTCATCCAGGGCAGAATCTAAGTCCTGGGCTTGATTGGGCTCTCGTTTATACATGGCTATCCTTTCTCGAACAACCGCCTTATGCCATTCCGGAATATCTAAATTTACTTCATCGATGTCTTTAAGTCGCGACTTCAAATCGTTCCACTCCTTAATAGGAATAAAAACGCCCGTAGGTTCGCCCTTATCGTCAGTAATGTATTGAAACTTCATAGGAATTGTAATTCAAATATACTGGCTTGAAAGCAGTCTTTCAACTCAGGCTAGTTCTTCTTTTCCTTTGCCAGCTTCTTCAATTCCTCTTTGATCTCATCAACATCATTCAGCAACTTCATCATCACCGGATTGGTTGATGTCAATTTCCGTTGCTCCTCTTCTTTCAACCCCAGTCTGGACTCCAGATAGCCAAGCAGTATAGAAAAGAAAATAAAGAGCAGGAAGAGAATGGGGATAGAAATAAACGCGTATTTAAAAATCAGGGCTCCGATGGGCTTGTCCTTAAATGACTTGAAAAATACGATGCCAATCATAAAGAATTGAATGTAGCCCAAATACATTCTGGATCGATCAATATGAATCTTCCATCGTATAAACGTGCTCCTGTTGAATTTAATTCTGGATACCATAATCTTGTTTTAATCAAAAATAATTTAACGAACGAATCCATTCCAGGTTCAAAGTTCCAGGTTCAAAGTTTCAAGGTTTTCTCCATCTGAAACTTGGAACCTTGAACTTGGAACCATTATCCTTATCATTGCAAAAAAAAATGTATGAACTGGGAGCACCTGCTTTCTTCCGCCCGCAGAGGACAAAGAATTACATCTACTCACGAGCCTTCGCGAAGCGCGTTCGAGCAGGACTACGACCGGATTATTTTCTCACATCCGTTTCGCAGGCTCCAGGATAAAACGCAGGTACACCCCCTGCCGGAACACGACTTTGTTCACACGCGCCTTACACACAGCCTGGAAGTTTCCAGCGTTGGTCGTTCGCTCGGTAAACGTGTTGGCGAAATTATCCTTCAACGACACCCTTCGCTTTCTAAAAATTCTTCCTTGTTTGATTTTGGTGCCATTGTAGCAGCTGCATCATTGGCGCACGATCTGGGCAATCCGCCATTTGGTCATGCGGGTGAAGATGCCATTTCTGATTTCTTCATACATCATCCGTACGGTCAGTCTTTCAAAGCAAACGTTACTGAATCCGAATGGACTGATCTTACCAAGTTCGAGGGCAATGCGCAAGGCTTTCGCATTCTGAACAAAAATCAATACGGTCTCAAACTCACCTTTGCTACGCTGGGCGCCTTTACCAAATATCCATGTCCTGCAATGTTTCCAGGTCGTGATAAATCAAAACGCAGTCAGAAAAAATTCGGATACTTTCAATCGGAGAAAGAAATCTTTCATGAAGTTGCCGAGCAATCAGGATTGATTAAGGTATCCGACTACATTTCCAGCAGACATCCGCTAGCGTTTTTAGTAGAAGCAGCTGACGATATCTGTTACAGCATCATCGACCTGGAAGACGGCTGCAGTTTGGGGTTGGTGAGTTACGAAGAAGCACGCGCGCTGTTCGAAGGTGTGCTCACGAAAAATAAATCGAAGCTCGGTAAACTTGAACAACTGCCCAGTCAGCAGGAGAAGATTGGCTATCTGCGCGCATTGGCCATAGGCGATTTGATGGACGAATGCAGCACACTGTTTCTGGATCACGAAGAAGAAATTCTATCCGGCAAGTTTGACCAGGCCCTGGCCGATCATTGCTCATCCAAAGCAGCGTTGAAAAAAATCATTGGGGTGTCGGTAGAAAAAATTTATCGCGCGCGACAGGTAGTGGAAATCGAAGCGGCAGGTCACGCTGTACTTCCCGGACTACTGGAAGAATTTACTACGGCAGGGTATTACCTCATGCAAAAGACAAAATCAAGAAAATATCAAAACCTGCAATTGCTACTTCCGCCTGAAGTTCGTGCCGACATTGAACTTCATTCGGACAACCCGTACCACATGCTTCGATTGATTATTGATTTTGTTTCCGGGTTAACGGATCGGCACGCGCTTTCGCTTTATCGGAAGGTGAAGGGGATGGCGGTGTAGATTCTAGTTATTTCAATCGAACAAAGTAAATCTTATCAGGCCATAGATATTCTTGCTTGCCAAATCCATCCGTAAAAGGGTGTGACGAATAAAGAGTAATTGTCTTATTTGCGTTTATGTTGAATACCACCCCACAATGACCGTACACTTTGTTCTGATATACATTCCAGAATTGAACAAAGTCACCAGGTCTTACATCTTCACACTTTACAATGTCAATTCCCTTCTCTTCTTTCAAGAGGGCTGTCTTCACTCCTTTAATTACGGCTGACTCATTTTGGACAAGGCTGTCTAAGTTTTCTGTTGTAATAATTCTAATGTCGTTCTTTTCAATCTTAGACAATGGCTCAAAACTGTCTATTACCTTAATTACAAACTCAGTGCACACAACATCGTTGTAAGTCGGGGCCATCTGCTTTCCCTCCGCTTCAAGTAATTCAAGTATTTGCTTGTTCTTGGTTGGAAGCTTGCTCAACATGACAGAATCAATCTGAGAATCAATCACCCAAATGGGTTGAGTATTCAACCAGTAACTCCCAAAAATGAAAAAACCAATAATTACTATTCCTGAAAACAAAGAGATAACAATTCTTCTCATACAGTATCAGGAGAAATTAGTACTACTCACCCAAACCTCTTCTCCACCAGCTCCATAAACTCATGGAACTCTTCGCTGTCGCGGTCCCAGGTGGCGGCATATTCATCGTCAATGTATTTTAAGGCAGCATTGAAACTGTCGAGTTGATCAAGGCGATCAATCGCTTTGCTGAACAATTCAAAGTCACCGTGAAATAATACTTTGGTGAACATGAACTTCTGGTTAATCGAAAGACTCTCCTTGATTTTCGCGATCTTCTGAAAATTATCCACCAGCGAAGGTTTCGACTCCCGGCTTAACTTGTCGTTGATGGTTGGTGCCGGTTGCGGCTGTCGAGGTGTATTGGCGCGCACGGGCTGGGGTGAGGGTGCCGGCTTTTCTTCAACAACCGGAACTGTATTTATTGGAACCGGCTTTACCAGCTCAGGCTCTTTTTCAATAACAGGTTGGGCTTTCACTTCGGGCGAAGGTGTTTTAAAAACCGTCTCTGCATTTTTGATAACATAAAACCGCGCAGGATCCAGCGGCACCACCTGTGAGAATTGAGTGAGGTATTCATCCACATCTTCCGGTGTAAAGTTTACTTCGTCCAGAATCTGATCGAGTATGGCAAAGGCTTCGTTACCCGGAATTTCCGTTACACCTTTCTCTTCCAGCTTTTGGAGCATCCGCTCCAGCGGAGCCTTGTTCACTTTCAGGTAGCGAATCTCCTCACGGAAAGGTTCTACTTCCAGCTTATTGTTCTTTCCCTGAATAAGCATGGAATAAAAGTCAAGCGGATCGAAAATAACCAGCAACGCCTGACTGGACGCCTTCTTCAACAGCGGGGCAAAATGTGCACGGTCGATCGAAATGTTTTTGGAAACCACGCCCATATAATTCTCCAGCGCTTCCTTTACTTCGGCATGCTCGTAATCGAAGTAGGGGCTCTTCAACTTTTTAATTTCATCCTTCCAGGCGCGAAACAGTTCGCGCACCACAAAAAGGTTTACCTGCTGCACATTACTGAGAGTGAGTATCTCACTTCCGTTGATTTTTCCCTTCGACTCAAAAAATCCTTTCAGCACTTTTTCAGCATAAGCATCCCCATACAGCGCAATAGCTTCGAGACTTATCTTTTCATCCATGCAGGTACTACTTTTTATGAACAATACTGGCTATAAAGTTAATCGAAATAGGTATTCGGAGTAAGCCTCTCCATATTAGTTTGCTATTTTTAGCCCATGTTTATTGAACCACAATTGGGGAACAGGCGCGACCGCAGCGGGTGGATTGAGGTTATTGCAGGCTGCATGTTCTCCGGAAAAACGGAAGAACTTATCCGCAGGCTAAACCGTGCCCTTATTGCCCGGCAGAAAGTAGAAATATTCAAGCCCGTAACCGATAAACGATATCATCATGAACAAATTGTTTCGCACAATGAAAACGCCATCCGGTCAACGCCTGTAAACTTCGCGAACGACATTCTTTTGCTGACGGGCGACTGTGATGTTGTGGGAATAGACGAAGCCCAATTCTTCGATGATGCCATTCCGGAAGTTTGCAATACTCTCGCTAACCAGGGTAAGCGTGTAATTGTAGCCGGCCTCGATATGGACTTTGAGGGAAAACCGTTTGGCCCGATGCCCAACTTACTAGCCATTGCAGAGTTTGTAACGAAAGTACATGCCATCTGTGCACAAACCGGTGAGCTTGCATCGTTTTCATTCCGGCTAATCGCCAGCGAACAGCAAGTTGTATTGGGCGAACGAAACGAATACGAAGCCCGAAGCCGCAAAGCATTTGTTGACGGAATGAAAGAACGAAAGAAACGTGACTAGGATGATGCTTCAGATTATCAAGGTATACAGAATCTATTTGAAAATGATCCATGTGTCAATACGCAACTGGGTTGACCGCATCGCCAAATTATCACATCATCAAAAAATTAGTACAATTGTACCTGTACTCTTCTTCTCAACGTTTGTCTACGCCCAGGAAATTCCCATCGGCACCTGGCGCGCGCATATTTCATACAACTCCATTAACAGTATGGCCCTTGGCGGCAACCAGATATTTGGTGCCGCTTCGGGTGGCGTGATGGTGCTTGACCGAACGGACAATAGCATTTCGAGTTATACACGACTAAATGGACTCACCAGTACGGACATTACTTCCATTGCTTTTCATCCAGCAACAAACCAACTGCTGATCGCATACGCAGATGGTAAAATCGACATTGTGAAAGGAAACCTCGTTAAAAGTCTTGATCCAACACAAACAACATCCATTACCGGATCGAAACGAGTAAACCACATCAGTGTGAAGACTAACCTGGCCTACTGTTCTACTGATTACGGAGTAGTGGTGATTGACTTGGTGAGCGCTGAAATAAAAGAAACCTGGCGTGATCTGGGGGTTGATGGGGCCACCTTAAAAATCAATCAGACTGCTTTTCGAAACGATAGTATCTTCCTGGCAACAGCACAGGGTGTACTGGCGGGCGATCAGGATGACAACCTGCTTGACTATAACAAATGGAAACGGTTTAACACGGGCGACTTCAATGGAAATATTTCGTGGATCGCCATGTTCAACGCGATGATTTACGCAACCGTAAATACCATTGGTTTGTATCGCTATGAAAATGGAAACTGGGCAAAAGAACCCTTTCTTACGAACACAACTTTTCAAAGCCTTCAGGCTTCCCTCAATAATCTGCTGATTTGCGAATCCGGCAGACTCTGGAAATTGAATTCAGCCAACACACTTTCGCAAGTTACTGATGCCTTGATTAGCAAGGCTCAAACTGCACTGGAGGATAACGACAACAAGCTTTGGATTGGTGATGGCTACAATGGAGTAGTAACAAATGTTAATGGTGCCTTTCAACAATATTTACCAAATGGTCCATCCAATAGTTCAATCTTCCGGATGACGTATGCAGAGGGCAGTATGATTGGCCTGGGCGGGGGTTATTCAACAACGTTTCAGGCACTGGGCAATACAGGATTGATAGACAAATTCGAAAATGGAATATGGTTTACCTCAACATCCGGCATGAAAGACCTCACAGATATCGTGGTGATCGATGAGAAGCGTTATGTTTCATCCTTTGGATATGGCGTTGAAGAACGTATGAGTACTACCAGCGAGATCATTTACGATAACACCAACAGCCCGTTGGTTAACCTCAATCCACCAGGAAAATTTACCAACATTACCGCAGTGGAAAATTCATCGCAAGGAATCTGGGTGGCAAACTACGGCACACCACAATCGCTGCACTTGTTGAAAACGAATAACACCTGGGAGTCGTTTACCGCCTCCGTAACACCCGGCCGTTACCCAAGTGATTTACTAACCGACTACTCTAAAAATGTTTGGATGGTGGTGAACCCGGCTCAAGGTGGCGGTCTATATGTTTACAATCGAGACGATAACGCATTCGCGTACATCAGTGAATTGAATGGAAGTGGAGCGCTGCCGAGCAAATCAGTTCGCTCAATTGTGAAAGATCGCGATGGATTAGTGTGGGTAGGTACAGACATTGGTGTTTGTTACTTCTACGATCCTTCGGAAGATGCTATCAAGCCCATTTTTGAAAATCGATTTCTCCTTCGCGATGACAAAGTAACGGCCCTTGCTGTAGATGGCGGCAATCGTAAGTGGATGGGCACAGAACGTGGCGTATGGTTGTTTAATCCTACTGGAGAAGAATTGATTTATAATTTCACAACAGCCAACAGTCCGTTGTTATCCAATGTAATCCTCGACATTGAAGTACATGAGAAAAGTGGAGAAGTATTTTTTGTAACCGACAAAGGTGTGGTGTCCTTCCGCAGCGATGCAACCACGAGTACCAGCACGTTTGAGACCATTAAAATTTTCCCGAATCCCGTTACGCAAAATTTCAATGGCACGGTAGGAATCTCCGGGCTTGCCACGGATGCCGTAGTAAAAATTACCGACATCAGTGGTAAACTTGTTTGGCAAACAAAAGCTAACGGAGGTACAGCTACCTGGAATGTGCACGACTACAACGGCAGGCGTGCTGCAACCGGTGTTTACGTAGTATTTGCTGTACTGCCAGATGGAAGTGAAAGCGTAGCCGGAAAGATTGCTGTTATCGACTAACGAGTTTCGGGTTGCGTGTTACTAGCAACTTTAAACTCGAAACCCGGAACCCGAAACTTAAAAACCCGAAACCCAACGTGCTTCACAAAACCCGCGGCATAGTATTCCGGTTTACAAAGTATGGTGAGACGTCCATCATTGTAAACATCTTCACCGAACTGTTCGGAATGCAGAGTTACATCGTAAATGGGGTTCGAAACAAATCCAGCAAAAATAAAATCGCTCTTTATCAACCACTCACCTTGCTAGACCTGGTGGTGTACCATCGCGAGCATGCCGGTATTAATCGCATTAAGGAAATAAAGTGTCTGCATCCGTATCAATCGCTCTCAACCGATGTTCGAAAGTCTGCACTGGCCATGTTCATGAATGAGATCATCACCAAAACCATTCGCGAGGAAAGTCACGCCCATGAACTATGTGAGTTTCTTATTGACACCTTCATCGCGTTGGATCAACAACACGAACACACCGAAAACTTTCATCTGATTTTTCTGCTGAAGCTAAGTCGTTTGCTGGGTTTTGGAGCCCATACTACGAATGATGTATTGAGCGTACGCGTACCCGATCAACAGGTGGAGAACTTGCTAACCGAATTGATTCGCGCAGAGTACCACAGTGTATTTCAAATCACTTCGACACAACGAAGAGAACTTCTTGATCTTATCTTGAAATTTTATGGCGACCACATCGACACACTGGGTGAGATTAAATCCGTGCAGGTGCTGCGCGAAGTGTTGAACTGATTCTAAAATCCTTTTCCGGCAATATCGTTGCGAAACATCTCCATGCCTTTCCGATCCTGAAGGGTAACATACACGAGCTTACCGTTAATACCACCGAATACCAGGTTACTGCAGTTCTTGCCCTTCAATTGAACCTCGCGAATGATTTCACCCTTGGGCGACAAGACTACTACTACACCTTTTCCATAACGTGTTGCATACAAGTTCCCTTCCTTATCGCACTTCATTCCATCAAAACCATAATCTGGAAATTCGGCAAAGAGGCGTTTGTTCGAAATGTTGCCCTTATTATCCACATCAAAGGCCCAGATTTTTTTCTGCACGCTTTCATTCACATACAGTACCTTTTCATCGGGGCTTAATTCAATGCCGTTGGTGGTGCCCATCTTGTTATCGAGCAGCACCGCTTTTCCACCTTTATCTACGCGCCAGATTTTACCGGTACTTTCCTTCCAGTTAGGATCAGAAACGAACAGCTGATCTTTCTGGTTAATGCAAAAATCATTCGGCTGGTTGAACGCATCGTTGTGTACATACACGCTTACCTTTTTCGTTTTCATGTTTACCTGCAAAACATTGTGGCCCGTAAAATCGGCCAGGTACATGGTGCCCTTGCTGTTGAACTTTATACTATTGGCGGTGCTACCTTCGGGCAAGGTTAAAAACAATTGCACCTTACCATCGGGCTTAACCAGGCCAACAGTGCCGTCCTTCTGAAAATTCACAACAAACAAATTACCCTTTGCATCGAAGCATGGTCCTTCAATGTTGTTGGTAAAAAGATTTTCAGCGGTAAAATCTTCAGCAATAAAATGTCGTTGAAAATCCTGTGCCGATGTCAGCAACGAAAAAGTAAAGGCCGTTACTAATAAAAGAAGTTTTTTTGTCATGATTGAAAAAGTTTGGGCTCAAAAATTGGAAGTCACCAGCAATCAAAAATAATTAAATATTAAATCCGAAACCGATCATCGTTCGATGAACGGGTCATTTAATCAATAATCCGATAATCAATCCCCCCACGATGATCAACGGAGAAGGAAGTTTGGTAAAGGCCAACAATGCAAAGGTGCCAATCGCTACGAAGAAATTCATGAATGTATTTTCCAGCGGTTGAAAAAGAATAATGGCCGAAGTAGCCACCAGACCCGAACTTGCAGCCGTAATTCCTTCCAATGATGCACGCACCCCGCGATACTTCTTCAGGTTTTCCCAGAACCTAATGATAAAGAAAATCAGCAGCGTGCCGGGAAGGAAAACCCCAAGCGATGACGTAACAGCGCCTATGAGAATACCCGCCACACCATAGTCGCGTGCCGAGAGCGCACCAATGTAGGCAGCAAACGAAAACACCGGACCGGGCAATGCCTGCGCTACGGCATATCCCGACAAAAATTCATGATGTGATATCGGATGGTGATACGGTTTAGGCGAAAACTTTTTAAGCTTTGTCTTCAGCTCCGATGCCTTGGTTACACGTTCGCTTGCATCTTCATACTCAGCATCCACAAACTCTGTGTAGAGTAAGGGCGTCAATACCGCGCCACCACCAAATACAAGACTTCCACTGCGGTAAAAATTTTCGAATAAGCGTATGGGAAGTGCCTTGGTAAAAAGACCAAGTACAGCGGCCAGTATCAGAATGCCGATCCATAGCAGGAAATTTCGCCAGGGCACTCTGAATTTCTTTTTCTCTTCGCGCGGCTGCGCTTTATACTTGAGTGCCGTAATGAGCCCTGCACCAAGCAAGATCACAGGGAAGATATAGGGAGACTGAACAGCATACGACAAAACACCAGCTCCGATCATAATCACGATACCGGATTTCGTGTGAATAGTTCTTAAACTGATGGAGTATGCGCCATAACTCACAAACCCCACGGCCATCGGCTGAATGAATCGTGTAAACTCCAGCGACAGATTTTTTTGTTCGATGTTAGAAATAAGAATGGCTGCCAGCGTCATGATAGAAACAGCCGGAAGCACCCACACCAATAAGGTAAGGTAGGCCAGCTTTTGCCCGCCAAGTTTGTAACCAATGGCAGTTAATGTTTGTGTTGAGGTTGGCCCCGGAAGAATCTGACAAAGCGAATTAATCTCCATGAGATCTTCTTCTGAAAGATAATGATGCTTGCGCACCAGTACTTTTTGAAAGTGAGCGATATGCGCTTGCGGTCCACCAAAAGTAGATACGGCCAGTAACAGCACATCACGAAGAAAGAGGTAGTATCGAACGCTCTTTACTTCCATGGTAGCGGGTGTTGCATGTACTGGTTTGACGCCACGGTGTATCGCTTTATTTTTTCAATCCGATTTCGCGAAGGCGCTGATCCAGAAACTCTCCAGCGGTAATATCCTCCCAGATTTTTGGATTTTCTTTATCCACACAACTGGCAAGTGCCGCAAGGCTCATCTCCGATCGAGGATGCATAAAGAAAGGTATGGAATAACGTGGTGTGTTCATCAGGTGGCGTGGTGGATTAACCACGCGATGAATGGTTGATTTCAGCTTTCGGTTGGTGAATCGTTCGAGCATATCACCCACATTTACGACAAGCTGATCAGGCAATGCGGTAATCGGAATCCACTTACCATCTCTGCGCAATACCTGCAATCCATCAGCGCTGGCACCCATCAATAAAGTGATAAGGTTTATATCGCCATGTTCGGCTGCCCGTACAGCATCAGCAGGAACAGCATCGGGATCTTCAATCGGGAAGTAATGTATTTGGCGAAGAATACTATTGCCGTTCCTGATCTTGTCGTCAAAATAATGCTCCGGAAGATTGAGGTAAAGTGCAATGGCACGCAACATGTGCAGTCCTGTTTTTTCAAGGGCGCGATATACATCGATCGCTATTTTAAATTCCGGAACTTCTTCAGGCCACACGTTGGGTGGATAATTCTCCTGCTTCAGTTCTTCGGTGGTAAGTTCCTGGCCTACATGATAAAATTCTTTAAGATCACCCGTGTTTCTTCCTTTGGCATGTTCCTTTCCTTTACCGGTGTATCCGCGCTGACCGGCCATCCCCGGCAGCTCATGTTTTTTCTTCACCTCATCGGGCAGAGCGAAATATTTCTTAATTGCAGCGTAAAGTGTTTGCTGCATTTGATCGGTTAGAAAATGATTTCGGAGGGCAACAAATCCGATATTGTGGTATGCCGCTCCGAGATCAGTAACAAACTTTTGTCGCCTCGCCTGATCATCCGAAAGAAAGTCGGCCAGATCGAGTGACGGAATTTCATCGTATAATATTTCGTTCATAACCGTTTGAAGAAATGATGTCGCGCAAGCTAAATATTTTTACCTAATTTTAATCTGATTAAAACAGAACAAGTGATGAAAACAACACGAAGAAAATTTATGGAACAGGCGCTGAAAGCAACTGCCGTAACCAGTCTTGCACCCTTTACCCTGCAAGCCGGCTGCGCACCTGCTGCTTCGCCCGCATCATCCGTTCACAACGCTTCTGCGCTGCAATTTTCACAAGTGGCGTTGCCGTATGCCTATGCCGCCCTTGAACCTTCCATCGACACCCTGACAATGGACATTCATTACACTAAACATCATGCAGCCTACATCAAGAATGTTAATGATGCCATTGCTGCCGAAAATATTTCTTTTACAACCGAAAAAGATTTTTTTGCCAATGCCTCTAAACTTTCAGCGAAGGCACGTAACAATGGTGGCGGTGCATGGAATCATAATTTTTTTTGGCAGGTAATGAAACCCAATGGTGGTGCACCAACCGGCAAAGTGCTGGATGCCATCAATGCAGCTTTTGGTTCGCTCGATAAAATGAAAGAGTTGTTTACACAGGCTGCCATGACGCGATTTGGATCGGGTTGGGCCTGGGTTGTGAAAGATGGAAGCACTCTCAAGGTCACTTCAACACCTAATCAGGACAATCCATTAATGGATAGCAGTGAGATAAAAGGAACACCTGTTCTCGCCCTTGATGTTTGGGAACACGCTTACTACCTGAAGTATCAGAACAAGCGAAATGAGTATGTTGCCAATTGGTGGAACGTAGTAAACTGGGATGAAGTAGCCAGGCGCGTATAACTACGCTCTACAACTACTACTCAACAAACAACACTAATCCTTTTAGGTATTCACCTTCGCGGTGAAAGATGGAAACCGGATGATCAGCCGGTTGCGTGAGCCGATGCAGTACTTTGATTTGTCGCCCGGCCTGAATGGCAGCCGAAACAATCGTGTCGTAAAATAATTGTGTATCCACCACCTGCGAACACGAAAATGTAAAGAGTATACCTCCTGCACGAATAGCTTTCATAGCTTCTGTATTGAGACGCTGATAACCTTTTACCGCCTGATGACGCGCGTCACGGTGCTTGGCAAAGGCGGGAGGATCGAGAATTATCAGATCGTATTGGTCTTGCTTGTCTTTGAGAAAGTCAAAGGTGTCTTCAGCATAGCACGCATGAAGGTTAGGATTGAATCCGTTTACATCCAGATTTTTACGCGTTAAAGCAATAGCCTTTTCAGAAGCATCCACCGAGTGAACCAACTCGGCACCGGCACTCAACGCAAACACCGAGAACCCTCCGGTGTAACAAAAGGTGTTCAGTACTTTTTTTCCTTTTGAGAATTCACCTAGCAATCTTCTATTCTCACGCTGGTCTAAAAAGAATCCGGTCTTTTGTCCTTCTTCCCAATCGATTAAAAACTTGTTGCCATGCTCCAACACAACATGCGGAACAATGCCCATACCCAGCAGATACTCATCGTTATCGGCATCGCGCATTTTGCCGGGCAATGTTGACTGGCTTTTGTAGTAAACTGTTTTAAGGTTTCCCTCCAATACAAGCTGAAGCGCTGCAGCAACGGATTTCCGCTCGAGATGCATCCCTACTGAGTGCGCCTGCATCACAGCAGCGCCATCATAGTAATCAATAATCAACCCGGGCAAACCATCACCCTCACCATGCACAAGACGAAAAGCATTTGTTGTTGCCGAAGGAAGCCCGGCACTTTTTCTGACAGCCAGCGCTTGTTGTATTTTTTTAATCCAGAAATCATCGGTGGGTGCCTGCCCGCCAAACTGAAGCATGCGAATGGCGATACTTCCATTCTGATAATGGCCATAACCTAACGTAGCGCCTTTGAAATTTACTACCTCCACCCAACATCCATCCACCACGACTCCTTCAATCTTTTGAATGGCTCCTGAAAATATCCAGGGATGGAAACGTTCAATCGAAACTTCTTTCCCTTTCTTAAGGATGATCTTTCCCTGGATGTTCATAGCCTTTTTATCAGGTGACAAAAGTATCCAAAATCAAATGAATTGAAATCCTTTCTTAACTTTCGGTCTTAATTATCAGCCTTGAGTCTATCGTTACAACAAAATTTCAAACTGGGTGTTTTGGGTGGTGGCCAGCTTGGCCGGATGCTTATTCAATCCGGAATCGATTATAATATTCCATTTACCATTCTCGATCCTGACGCCCACGCGCCCTGCGCTTCGCTCGCAGAATTTCATCATGGCAAGCTTACCGATTACGATACCGTAATGAAGTTTGGAAGTGCGTGCGACATCATCACCATTGAAATTGAAAATGTAAGCACAGCTGCATTGAAAGCACTGGCAAAACAAGGCAAGAAGGTTTTTCCGCAGCCCGAAGTAATCGAACTGATCCAGGATAAACGAATTCAAAAAAAATTCTACCGCGACAACGGCATCCCCACAGCTGAATTTATTCTTACTGAAAATGCCGGAGACGTAAAACGAAACGTAAACTTCCTTCCAGCTGTAAACAAACTGGGGCGCGAAGGATATGATGGTCGGGGCGTGCAGATTCTTCGCACAGAAGCCGACTTGCCAAAAGCCTTTGATGCACCCGGCTTACTGGAAAAACTTATAGACTTCGAAAAAGAAATTGCTGTTATTGTGGCGCGTAACGAACGTGGAGAAATAAAGACTTTTCCAGCGGTTGAAATGGTCTTCCATCCGGTTCATAATCTGGTTGAATACCTCTTCTCTCCTGCCAGTGTTTCGAAAGAAATTTTAGAAGAAGCAGACCGGCTTGCCCAAAAGATTATTCTTGACCTCAACATGGTTGGGCTGCTCGCAGTCGAAATGTTTGTAACGAAAGATGGCCAGGTATTAGTAAACGAAATTGCCCCTCGCCCACACAACAGCGGTCATCAAACCATTGAAGCCAACACTACCTCGCAGTACGAGCAACACCTGCGCGCCGTTCTTAATTTACCGCTGGGCGATACCAGTATCGTTTTACCCAGTGCCATGGTAAACTTGCTGGGAGAGGCAGGGTATGAAGGGCTGGCGCAATACCTGGGATTTGACGAAGTGGTAAAACTTGCGGGTGTGCATGTTCACTTGTATGGAAAGCGTTCTACCAAACCATTCCGCAAAATGGGCCACGTTACTATTGTGGATAGCGATGTTGAGCGTTTAAAAAAGAAAGTCGATTTTGTGAAGGAAACCTTAAAAGTTATCGCCTGAAATCTTATGAGCAAAGCAGAAGTAGGTATAATCATGGGCAGCCAGTCTGACCTGAAAATTATGAAAGACGCTGCCGAAGTACTTGACGAACTCGGTGTAGTGTATGAGCTTACGGTTGTTTCGGCTCACCGTACACCACTACGCATGGTAGAGTACGCTGCCGAAGCCCGCAAGCGTGGTATAAAAGTAATCATTGCCGGTGCTGGTGGTGCCGCGCATTTGCCCGGCATGGTAGCCTCGCTTACCTCGCTTCCTGTAATTGGTGTTCCTGTAAAATCTTCCAACTCCATTGATGGCTGGGATTCTGTTCTCTCCATCCTGCAAATGCCTGCGGGCGTGCCGGTGGCCACCGTTGCGTTGGATGGTGCGCGCAATGCCGGAATACTGGCCGCCCAGATTATTGGCAGTTCCAACAAAATCGTGGCAAAGCAACTCGACAAATTCAAAAAGTCTTTGAAAACGAAAGTGGAATCTGTCGCTAAAAACATTGAATCGAAAGGCTGGAAAAGCGCTTTGTAAAATTCACTTCCCGTTTGCCTTAAAATTCTGTACTTTCATTTTGCAGAATTGCGGCTATGAAACCAAGTGACAAAGGTTGGCTTAAGGAGTACCTCGAATTCAGGAAGCAGCTATTGCTTGACCTGACTACCGACAACGTGCGGAAATCATCACATCCAGAGCATTCCTTATATCGTGTTATTCAACCCACCGGCATGATGTATGGGCAGCTAGTTGGTGATGTTAACGCCCCCGACCGCGAACAATGGGATAACAAAGACCGCATGAAAATTCTGCTGGCCGAAAGCCTGATCAGTAGTTCGCTTATTTACCAGAACAAGCCCGTTAGCAGCCCCGAAGAACTCTCGCAGGTATTCATGAAAACGTTGGAGAGCGTAGGCAATTTCTACAACAACATTTTCCCTGAACTCGCCACGCCAACCAAAACCATCTTCGGCAAAAAGAAATCTCCGCTTGAACTGGCCGAAAGAATTCTGGAAAAAAGAATTGAACACACGGCTACGTTTGAAGGCAGCTTCTGGACCTACTTTTTTCACAACACCCTTTTATTTCTGGATGTCTTTATTTTCGGCCAATGGATTCACACCAATGCCGATAAGATTGTGGCTGATTTCTTTCGCTATGAACGCGAGGAACTTCGCTTCTCCATCATCAAAGTAATTGCCGCAGCGTCACACGCCAACAAGGAAGTAGCATATGAAGAAAAGAGACTCTTCGATTTCTTTTTGCAAAGTACAGATCTCAGCTCCGAACGCAAACGCGAAGCCCTTGCCATCTTTGAAACCGGTTTCGCCATTGAAGATATCGACCTGCCCTCTGAAAATTCATGGTTGTTGAAAAAGTTCTTCCTGGAAATCGCCATCCTCACGCTGTGGGCCGATAAGAAAGTTGAACAATCCGAAATGGATTTTCTTAAGCGTTTCTGTCATTACCTAAACTTCTCGGATGAAGACCTGGAAAATAGCCTGATTGCCATCGAAGGGTTTGTACTGGAACATTGGGAGCAACTGGAGTACCTGCAAGACAAACAAGACTACAACCAGATCAGTGAACAATTTGTAAAACGCGTAGCACGGCTGGCCGAACGAAACAAAAGTGGCCTGATCAAAGAAATGAAACGCAACGAAGACGTAATGAACCTGTTGCGAAAAGCTCGCTCAAACGAATTAACACTGGAGGAAAAAGAGCGTATGCGCCTGGATCTTATCCAGATGCTAAAGGTTATTCCTACGTTTGTGATTATATCCCTTCCTCAAAAGTTTTTAACACTTCCTATTCTTCTTAAAATTCTACCGAAGAATTTATTTGCCGATGGCGTGATCGACTAGGCTGGACCTACTCCTCCTTCTCTTCGGTTGATTTGCGCGGCACCAACACCGAGAAAATAATCGAAAGCGTTAATGTGGCAATAATCACCGAGAAGGAAAGGTAAACGCCTACGTGGATATCAAAAATCTCCAACAACATTTTGGCCCCGATGAAGAAGAGTATAATGGATAATCCTTTCTGCAGTAAGTAGAACTTATCAATAATACCCGCCAGTAAAAAGAACATGGCCCGTAAGCCCATCACCGCAAAGATGTTTGAGGTATAGATCAGAAATTCGTTACGGGTAATGGCAAAGGCAGCCGGAATGGAGTCAACGGCAAAAATCAAATCGGTGGTTTCGATCAGCACAATCACCAGGAAGAGCGGTGTAAACATCAGTTTTCCGGCTTCGCGCACCAGGAAATGTCCTCCATGGTCGTCCTGCGTTATCGGCAGATACTTGCGGCAAAATTTCATGATGGGATTTTTCTCCGGCTCAATTTTCTCGTCACCATCCTCGAAATAGATGCGCACCCCCGAATAGATGAGGAACACCCCAAAGACATATAGAATCCACTCCAGCCTGTGGATCAAATAAGCTCCAACAAAAATGAAAATGGCCCTGAAGACAATGGCACCCAGAATTCCCCAGAATAGGGTTTTGTGATAGTATTCCTCCTTAACCTTGAAATACTTCAGAATAAGCAGAATCACGAAAATATTATCAACTGAAAGGGCATATTCGGTTAGGTAGGCGGAGAAGTATTCTACGGCACCCTCAGCCCCGGCATCGTCATAGAGGTAAATGAAGAGTCCAAAAACAGTAGAGATAAAGACCCAAAAGATTGACTGATAAAGGGCCGACTTGGTTGAGATTTTATGTGCCTGTTTATGAAATATGCCCAGATCGAGCACCAGAAATACAACAATAATCAAGGCAAAAAACCCAAACAAAATGGTCTCCTGTTCACTCCGGTTTCGGAAAAGTGAGAAGAGGAGTATGTTCAATACAGAAGGCAATGGGGGTCGCTTGGGTTAATGATTAAAGTCCTATAAAC